>Ga0099809_10194529_pt1 | contig 11199 bp, 12 predicted proteins | sample OrbTnscriptome_3_FD_81146 | JGI IMG/M metagenome (GOLD analysis project Ga0099809, IMG submission 81146) | Metatranscriptome of coral microbial communities from Puerto Morelos, Mexico - Orbicella T R C metatranscriptome (Eukaryote Community... | ecosystem: Host-associated > Invertebrates >...
GACTTACGCGGATGCAGTAAGAAGTTAGCCACAAGTAGTGGTATTGAGTGATTCAGATGATTTGGAAGATAATTGACACGGCTCTGAGAAACACATAGTGAAGCAAGACAATTGGAACAAGGATGCTGTCATGAAAAAAAGAAAGAGATGTAACCATGAAAAGTTTGAACTGTGGGAAGAAGAGTGCTTCAACCCAGGAACCCCATTGTTACCTAGGGGTTACAGAGACAATAAGGTCAATTTAGAAAAGAAGCTAGAGAAGGAATGCAGAAGCCAGAGAAGGAATTTTGTCATGTTTCCTGCTGGACAGATGCAAAGCTTCTCAACCACATCTTTCATGCTTACAATTCCAACAGTATATCTTCTAAAAGAGCAAAACATGATGATATGGTAAGTTATTTGGCATACTTAGTTTGAGATAGTTGCAACACCTATATGCCTTTCAATATGTAACATCAGCAATAACACTATTTTGATATGAAAGAAGGGGCAGATAGAACCCCTTCGCTAAACATAAATCCAATCTAGATCTGTTCAACTGAAATTTAAGAATCACAGTTGGCGTTAGCCTCAGAATGAGCTGTAAATTTGTGCTACGTAAACATTTAGTGTTAAATAGAGTCATAAATGCAATAAATCAAAGGGCGCTGTGAGCCTGCTCATGGATGAATGTTTCGTTGTGCCTCTGTTTCAAAACGAGTCTTCGTGCGAATTTTCCGTATGAAAATGAGTTTGCTTTGCAAGAAAATGAGCCTGTAGGCAGAAGTCACATGAATGGTTTCGCACTTGGACCATGGCACTTTTCAGGTGGCTGAATTCGTTCTCTGGTAAAATCATTTTATAATAGATAATTATTTATTACATATTTGAAGTAGATTTCAACAGAGTACAACAAAAATCAAGATGAACACCGCTTTTATTAGGTACATTTTCTTTCTTATCAAGTCCACTGAAATACTGACAACTATAAAGTAGCAAGTAAAGCTAAGAGGAGACATTGTAGCCAACAGTCTCCTATACATGCATATTATACATTTTTTTGTTGAGTTATGAATAACATAATCTTTACAGCAGCAGGATACACACGTAGTAGAAGTACAGCATGATAACAACCATTTTAAGAATTGAGGGAAATTCAGCAAGTATAAACTGGAACAGTTCGGAGAGCTTATACTTCGAATAAACATTGCGAGACTTGTATTTAATTAATAGAGACAGATTAACACATTTTTGCGTTCCTTTATGGTGGGGTCTAGTAGTTTCATTTAATTGTAGTCCTAATATAAGGACTGATGTTACTCTACATGTACATGATATGAAGCTGCTAATTTTAAGGTGAAGTTGTATTTCTGTATTCCATTGTAAAGCTTAAGGTTCATTTCTGAGTTAAGTTCTGGCAAATGTAGTGAGTTCAGGTGGATTTCACTCGTTGACATTCTTGACTTTAAGGTCATTCCTCACATCTGCTTCGCACATCCTTACTGCGCATAATTTATGGCGTCAGTAGCTTGCACGCGCAAATTGAAAACATGACGGATTTGCCTTGATATTGAGCTCTGTCAGTTGAAAAATGGCTCCAGCTCACCAACGAGCACGGGCACCCCAATTTTTTTTCCAGTCATTGTAATCACCTAATCATGAACTTTACGTGAGAAAAGACTGATCTAATTTCTATTGCTGAAAATTGAATAAATTAGAAAAATAGCAGATACACTGTGGTCTTTTCTATTTTGCAGTTTGGTTACCACGTCAAGAAATTTGGTTCAAATTTTTAATCAAGGAGTTAGCTTTCTGTCTGAATCAAACTTAAAATGTTTATTGGTGTCCGACACAATGTATTGACTGTAGTTTAATGCATGTTCTTATGACTCTGGGCCCACAACGATTTTACAATTACTGGGAATGCGTTCTCATGATAATCATTAAATGATGCCAAAATGGGGCCTTTTCAATGCCTCACTGCTCCTTAATGAGCATGGGCACACCCCCTTTTTATTTCAAAATTGACGTTATCATATGACAAATATTCAGTGGACAAAGTTTGAACAAAACTCTATTGTCACTTTTATTTCAGAGGAATTACCTTAAGAACTGACCTACATGGATGAAGTTCCAAAGTGTTTCCAACTCTGTAATTATTTGTGCAGTCTGCAGAGCCATTTTTTATGCTTGTAACCGATGTGTTTTGCAAAGAATGAGTTTCAACAGCTCAAGTGGCAGCTAGCACAAGTGTTGAAAGCATCTACTTTTCTTTGTAAGCAGGAGTGTTCCACATCTATCTATAATTCTCATATTAATTCCATGAAGTGTTAAGGGTGATTTGTGTTCATAAAGCCAGTTTCTTTGAAGTCTTTCAATATTATTTTTGGCAGCTGGTAAACACGTATAGCATCAGTAATGGTGTTGTTAATATTAACATCTGCTTACTGTCACTTGCATATTATACTGTAGTTGTTTTTGCAGTGTTCATCGGGGTTATTAGCATATGTACGACAGTACAACTTGCTTCACCTGCAATACACAATAAAGATAATAGCTACATATTTTCAAAGGGTATAGAAGTGAATGCAGAAAAAGTATACAATGTTTAACTTCAGTTTGCTGCCCTTTCCCCTTCCCCTCCCCATTCCCCAAGCCCAATAAAAATAGGCTACTTACCTAAATTTGGTGTCGAAGTGGTATTTCTTGCCTTACTGGAAAGGGTTTAAGAAAGAAAATGGCAGTTATAAATGACATGCTTTCCCTCAAGAAACATTGGAGCTAAAATAATTTCTTTAACCTGAAAAATTTATTCTGATGTACAGCATCTGCAAATTCTGGTAGAGTTACATGTAATTTTGATTCTCTATGATGACTAGGAACAGAAAAGCACAGGAAATTCAAACCAATCTTTGTTTCTGCCCGTAAATGTTTTGACTGATTTCTATATGTGATTCAAATAGTTGCTTGATACGTTTAGATATTTATTTGGTATGTAAAGTTTCATATTCACCTAAATTAAATATATAATGATCTTTGAAGATACACATAGTGAAATTTTTTAACAAATATTCAAACAGCTTTCATGGAAATATAAATAGGCTTATTATCACTGTAGTAAGACTCCAGGGTACCTGCTGATTGTACACATTGTGCTACATTGGTATAAACATGATCTATCTGTGTACGGTAGTCAGTAGTATACTGGTTAATCAACTGAGTGTATCCTTTGTCTGTTATAAGATACTTTGTTAGAGCCTTTTGTTCTGTATTTGCCTGCATTAGATCAATATTGAAATCCTCAAGCAGCACAGTTGGAATTGTAGGTTCTATTAATACTGAGTTGTGAAGATGAGTAAGAGCATCAATTTAAGTGAAAAATTGTAACTTTAGTTTTGGAGCGATAGATACCAATGACATGAATATTTGGAATTGGTTGGCTTAAAACCATAACAGTAATTTCCAAATTATGAAAGTTGCATCTGTATGGAATTTTAGTACAATTTAAATCATTCTTAATATACACAGCAGTTCCATAGCAAGTTCTTCTGTTAGACTGACTAAAGTCATTTCTGTAAAGCGTAAATTCAGGAAGCTGATATGTGACAAGAAAAGTTTTGATTCAGCAAAAATGTTGACATCAGCTTTTTGAATGTTGTAATCACTTCGTACATCATCTATGTGGAGGTGGAGGGATCTAACATTCTGAAGCAAGATTGTTTTTGTTTGGGGTGAGTTATCAGTCTCTGCTAAAGGCACGAGGCTTGCTTGTGATCTTAGTCTGTTCATTTTACTTTTAACTTTCTCACTAACATTTATTTTGTTTTCATTCAAATTTAGAATATGCAGAGCAGAGCTGTTTCGTACACGGCGCAAGCCAACATAATGCATGTGCTCTCTCGTGGATGTTGGAAAATCGACAATTGCCTCATTTAATGTGTCGCCTTGACAACGGTAAATAGTCTTGGCAGCAGCGGGTCTAAGCGGAAGTAGGCGCCGAAGAATTTGGACTTGACTTTTTTTAGTGCAGAGTGCACTATTGGGATGGTTTGGGGGTTGACGTCGCTAAAGTACTATGGCAATAAGGCACTATGGCACTATCGAAATAAGGTGTAAACTTTACTGTTTGTTTAATTAATTAATTAATTAATTAGGCTTGCAGCAAGGGGGGTTAGGATGGGGTAGGTACTTGTGAGCACTACGTAAAATGGGTGGTGCATGTACCGACCTACCTGTTTTGATCACTGCAAAATGCTATATATTTGTTTCAGAAAGCCCCTTACTCCCCTTGTGGTACTTTTCTCTTTAGAACAAAACCAATATTTGCTTTAAACGCATGCGCAGATTAATAAGAGTTAGTGTCAACCACATATATCAGGTGGAAGATACATTTCATACAAGATCACACACTAACGTTGAGCGCTTTTCCTTGTGGTAGAACCCTTATAAGTCATACGCATGCGTTCTAGCATCGTTAGCGCGATACAAGGATGTTACTGTGACTGCGTGTCTTTTGGAATTACGCCTAACTTGGTTCAAGAAATATCATCTATTGTTTCCAAACTACACTAATGCGTTTATTTTATCCTTTAATTGTCTCCATCAAAGAGACCAAAATGTTTATACCCTCAGCCGAAACTCTCCCGAGAAAGTGGCATTAAAACTTGTCAAATTGAACAAAAAACCCAGGAAACTGCTCAAATATTGCTGCAGACTCCGTGGCACCTACTGAAAGCATAAATTTTATCAGTCTTTGAAGGGAATCGTTCACCGATGAAGGATATAGTCTCGGTCAAGTAGCGTTGTTTACTTGCAGTACGTCTCGTTGAAACACTCCTCAGTTATATTAATCGATATCAGTGAGTATTTTAAATTTAAGTGGTTTTATTGTTAACGCCAAAGGTGGAAACAGAACGTGCTGTTCCGTGACAATTTGATAATTAGATTAGTTCCTGTTTATCGGTCAAAAGAAAATTTGCGTTTTAAATAAAGCAAATCGTTCCTCTTCCATTTCTTCATCCGACATTCAACTTTCTTCCATTTATCTCCAGCTGTGAAAAGAATACTAGCACATCTTCCGTGTGTTTTCGAGAAAACAAGAGTTTTAGGTTACACACCTTTGCGAGGAAAACAAAAGTATCAAGTTACAAACGTTTTCGTGAAGAGTAAAATTTTCACGTTTGCAACTTAAATGTATTACTTGATTTAAAATGAGCAAAACTCAACGTAAAACACTACAGTAAAATTCGAGAGCTGTCTTGACAAACGGTAATTAATTGTAAGTTATTCTTGGACTGAGAATGAAAATACACATATCAAGCATACACACTGCTAAGATTATGTCTCATCAAAATTCCTAGCTGACTAGCAAGGTCAGTACAAACCAGGAGTGAATGGCAGGGGTTATATAGGAACTGTGTCATGAGTATTGCGTCAGAGCTATGCATTACACTCTGCACTATCTGAGATTGTCTCACTAGTTATTGACTCGAAATTGTTTAGTTATTTCCAATACTGGTGTCCAATTTCTATCTATAGTTGCCTTGCACAAATGTGCATTTTCTCTGCGCTGGTTTCTGCCTATGTCAGGATGTGGAAAGGAGACCCAAATAATACTTGGTCTGGTGCAATTTTCAACTCTGTAGTTTATGTTTTCTATGACACACTCTGCACCATTGGTGAGTCCGTCAGCCACATCAATATTAGTTGTCAAGTCACATTTTGCTGCAGTTGCTACCGACACTAGCGAATATAAACCCATTGTCTTTGTTGGATCATCTGGGAGTTTGTTTTTTATTTGTTTTTTGAGATCATCAGAAATTTTCCCAACTATAATGTCCAAAGCCTTAATCTGCGATTTTTCAGTTTTAGAGAGGGTATACAGAGCATTGTTGTGATGCATTTGTAGTAAATAAATGTGCCATGTTCATAAGGTAATTATCTTGTTGAGGCCTTACATTCAGAAGCCGCTGTTTCAGAATGGCTTTATCATCTTCAGACTGATTTCCCTCTCTCAAACGATTGAGTAGCTGAGCAAATTCTTTGTCATCTTTTTGTCTCATTATTTCTGTCAATTCAAAGAGGGTGAAGTACTCTGTCCACATGTTAGTTGCAAATTCATTATAGCCAGATTGGGAATTTTCAAAGATCCACTCATCAAAAACTGGCTTAAGCTGGAAAAAATCTCCAACAGTTACTAAGCTTATTCCACCAAATGGTTGACTAGTTCCCATAATTTGTTGTAACCTTAAGTTCAAAACGTTGAACATGCCACTTCCAACCATAGAAATCTCATCGATGAAGATCACCCTAAGTTTGTTTAGTTTTGCTCTAATGGTATTCAGTCTGTCACTGTCCAGTGCACAATACTGAAATCCTCTATTGGCAGGTACCTTAAAAGCAGCATGTAGTGTATTGCCTTTTGTATTGAATGCTGCTTTACCAGTAGGAGCAGTCTTGACAACTTTCACATCATCTGGATTTTCCCCGGCAATACTGTTTAGAAATCTGATCAGAGCTTCATACAATGAATTTGTAACGGTACTTTTGCCAACTCTAGCACCTCCACTTAAGAATAACCTTAGAGGGTCATCTTTTGTTTTAATTGAATGGAAGATGTGATAAAAAAAACCTGTCTTTGTTTTTCATTCAAAGATCAAACAAGTCTACGATAATCGTCATCAGACATCCGCTTTACAACAAGTTCTTCCTGATCATTACTTCTGGGGAAAAGTCCAATATCATCAAGCAAATCATAGTGGTTATGCTGCTTGTGTTTGCCAGGGTCAAAGCAACCAAATAATTCACTAGGCTTGTCTTTAACAGTACAGTCCTGCTGATTGACATGCTCTGCATTTGGAGCAACATTGTCAAAGTTGTCGTATTCAACATTATTCATATCCTCCATTGCTTTATCTAGTATTTCTGAATGGTATTCATACTGATACCTACTACTGATAACTTCATCCTTAACCTGCTCAAATCTCTCTTGGTAAGTTTTACAGTCTTTCATCAAATCTTTGCTTTCCCTCCGCCATGGTGTATAAAGCTTAAGTTGCTCTATATCCTGTTTTTCTGGGTCCCTATCTTTATGGTACCTAACATATCGGATAATTTTAGCCTTCTTTCGTTTTACTAGTTTCATGCCTCCTTTCAGTTTGTATTCATTTAGTTCACCCTCTGGGTCAGTACTATTAGAATCATTTGGGTCATCATCATTGTTTTCCTCAAAATTAGTTTCTGGAAGAAAATCATCAGAAGCTGTGAATGATGACTCACTGGAATTTGTGGCATCTTGTGTGTCCGTAACACACTCAAACCATGCAACAAAGTCAGCAAGGCAAAATTTTTCTAATTGTCTTGGTCTCCGTTGATACCGCTTTATTATGTTATTAGATTCTATGTCATGTGAACTATCAGGTAACTTTCAGCTTTTCCAGTTTTTTTATTAAGAATGTTCTTTCATCTGGAGGTGAGGTGCTTATAAACTGAACATCACGAGATGAACGTCTTAGAGGTATTTGTACTACAAGATAAACCACTTCTTGAGCACTGATTCCAACTGCATTAAGAAATTTGTTTCCGATATGTCTAACTGTATTTGTAATGTCATTATTACCTGCCTTTGCTTTTTCGGATGCTTTTTAAAGAGTCTGCTCATACCTCGCTGGCCTTTTGTAATGTACGACAGTATGTATGTAGCACATGCATAAGGATCTAACACATATTGTATGTCCATGTTTGCTTTCCACGCTTGGAGTAAGTGAGCGTTGTAATTGTTGATCCTTATTTCTGATGGTGATCTTTTAAGAAATAACGTGTCACGCTTTAATCTGTTCCTGATAGCTAAGAGATAACTTTCTTCAGCTAACCCTATTTTTTTCAGGAAATCTTCAAAGCTTATATCTTCACCATGTTTCATGCCATCAAGGACCTGTTCAATTTTTCAGAATTTTTTTTATTAGTTTACTCTCCTATTCATCATGGTAGGATCCCTTAAGTGGTTTCAGTATAATTGTCCTGGGCATTGGCGGCAATGGAAAGTTAAATCGACATATTATGTTATTCCCTGATCTCTTGCAAGTTTTGGCATGTCTATGCATTTGCAAATTGACAAGATTTTCCATTTCACCTAAAATGTTTGGCAGATGATAAATTTATCACCAAATGCAATAACCTCGTCATTGGAATCTTTTTCATACTGTGGTGCATCCTTTATCCAAAACAGTCCATGAATATGTGGGCGTCCTCTTTGCTGAAATGCTAATCTGTAAAAATAATCAGCTCTCTCTCCTATGGGAGCAACACTGCTCTTTAAAACATCCCGAATAAACAACTGTACCATGTGGTCAAAGTTCTTTGCGCAGGTCACAGGATCTTTTTGAATGAGATCTGATTTTTGTTCCCAAGTCATTTGTTGGATTTCATCATCAGTGTATTCCTTTTTCTCAACAATTCTACCTGAGGTTTTGAGAAGATGAGTCCGCCTTGTTTCAGCAGCTGAAAAGGAGCAAAACCAAGTTGACGAATCATTGCAAACAGGTCTTTTTTGCATTTTTCAAAATAAGGTGGTGACCCTCTAACACTTTTTAAAACTCTGAAACCTTCATCTAGGTGTACAAGCTTATTGAGATAATCTTCAGATTTCAAGTCTCCAGCAGTGAAAGATTTCCCTTTTGTCTTACACTTTCTGAGTGAAATACAAGCGCTGTCTTGAATTTGCTTGATTTGCAGTTTTTCCAGCTTATAAAAGGTATTAGGGACGGACATCGCAGCTCCCCTATCCTGATTTCTTAATTCCCACTTCGCAATGGTTCTGTATGATACAGGGACCTTTCTCTCATTGCTGTCACGCCTCCGTTTTCCACAAAATGTTGAAGGAAATTAAAGGTATTCTGAGTCCTTGTCCAAGAATATCCCTAATGGTTTGTTTCCTTCACCTGGTGCAATACTAATAATTCTGTCTGCATGTTCTACTATGTTGGAGTCTTGCAGTAATGTATCTGTAACTCCTGAAGGACGTTCCTCAACCTCGCACCAATCACAATTATTATCAACTACTTTATCTTGACTATCAACTCCGGTGTTAGAAATGTTGTTATTGCTTTCATCTTCCACTTTGTCCTTTGAAATGGCTTCATCAATAGGATTTAGGACACTAGGGTTTTCGACAAATTCTCGCCAATCATTGTTAGTAGGATTAATGTCATTTAGCCATCCATTTTGAACTTCCACACCTTCTCCTTTGTGTCTAAAAGAATTTGGCTGCGTCTAATACTCTCTTAAGTCTAACATTCTGAAACTGATAATGATGCTTCTAACCGAGACGCCTTTTAAGTTTAATAGGAATAGTTTGTGAGTCACTTAGTGGCCTTAGGAGACAATGTACAGTGGAGTTGACATCACTTGGGCCATTTACAATGTTTCCATGAATAGATGATTGACCACCTCTAGGTGGTTCACGGAGTTGCATAAAAGGTATACGTGCTGATAGTCGCTCTTCTAAAGATGTCAAATTTAATACTTCAGGCTTGTCAGGAAACCCCATTTTATTGGCTTTAGAACAGCTGGGCAACTTGCCTTTCTTCAGATTTGAATCACAAGTTATACAAATCCATTCTGAGTCATTAACACTTTTAAAAGCAGTAAGACGGGACTTAACCAAATCTTGTGAGCATGACTTGTATTTATTTACATCACATTTCACCACAGAGGACTTGTACCACAACTGATCACAACAAGTGCATACATATTCTGGGCCATGTGCAATGTTTCTGTGAAACAAATTGATGATGGACATTGTGTTAATATCTTTGTTTTTTTGTACATGTAACCTATCACTACCTCCCTTACAATCTCTGGGTTGTTTGCTTTTCGTTTTCTAACTGACCGCTTATTAATTTCCAAGCTCTGGGTTAGCTGCTTTTCGTTTCCTGACTGACTGCTTAATTGATTTCCCGTACAAGCTTTGGGTTAGCTGATTTCCGTTTTCCAAAGGACTTTCGCTCGATTTCCCTTATATGTCCCAGGTTCGATTTCCTTTCTTGAGCACCTTGGTTTTTCTTGTCTTTATTTGTTTCACTGTTACTGTATCTAGTTTGCATCTGACTTGTAGTAACATAATGAATTTCGTCTACATGCCTAATGTAAATTCTTAGGCTAACATCTGTCACACTAATTGGTTCAACAAAAGTAACAGGAGAAAACACTGGGCGAAAAATTAGATTTGATTCGAGATGAATGTTGTGTAAATATGATTCAAATATGACATTTGTCATATTTGTCCATATTTAATTGAGAGACAAATATGGTATTTATCCTCAAGACAAATGGGATAATGATGCATTTGCTCCAATGACAAATATGAACAAAGGTGGCGTAAATCCAAGACAAATATCACATTTGTTCCGTATAAATACAGACAAACGTGTTTAAAGATGACATTTGATGTTGGCAAATGTGGATCTTATGTCATCTTCAAACTAGGGGAATATATGTTTGGGTTTGTCTGAAATTTTTTCCCCAAAATTCTGCAATTTCTTGATTCTGCATGTGGCTCAGCTTTCAGTAAGGTATTTAACTTATCAAAATTATTTTTTATTCATATTACTAATTGTATATGCATGATGAGTAACAGATTTGAAAGGCAAGTCAAAGAGAAATTCCACTCATCAATGTACAAGGTTGAGAAATGTTTTATTAAAATTCCTGCATTTCTTTTTTACAATACTTTAAAAATGTTGCTTCAAAATATTGTTTACTTAACATTTTGAGTTCCTAAAAGTGTTGTAAACTATAATAAATTAAAATTTCAGCTTAACTTTAACTCTATCTAACTAGTTTAAAAATGTGGAAAACATGAATTCAGTAAAGGAAAGTGGTTTTATATGCCACTTGAAGGCACAAAAGTTAACCAGAACTCTAATGATGAAACCTTACTCGATTTAACACACATTCCAACTAATTTTCTTTCAGTAACCAAGTCTTTCCTTTCTCGTTTTCAACACAAATTAAGAAGTTGGTTGATTAGCAAAACTAATCTTAAGTCAAATTCACACTTGGAAAATATTATACTTTTATAAAGACTGTAACTTGCTTAACTCAAATAGATTTTGGCCATGGGCAAGAGGGAGATCAAGCTACCATGCACTGTAGCTGATGCTTGCTTTCACATGTTAAGCAAGCTTCAGTAGATGCCAAATAGTAATGCTATCATTTGAA
>Ga0099809_10299631_pt1 | contig 11189 bp, 4 predicted proteins | sample OrbTnscriptome_3_FD_81146 | JGI IMG/M metagenome (GOLD analysis project Ga0099809, IMG submission 81146) | Metatranscriptome of coral microbial communities from Puerto Morelos, Mexico - Orbicella T R C metatranscriptome (Eukaryote Community... | ecosystem: Host-associated > Invertebrates >...
ATTTTCTTTGTGACATGTACACATGCCAGTTCCTGAATTAGCACAGTTTTATGAATTACTGTAAGAGAGATATAAGAGTCATAAATCTCTATTTTTGGCTTGCAGTGCCAAGGTAAACATACACTGACACAGAACAAGCCACGGCCTTGATGCGCAAAGAAATGAATCTGTTTTGTAGATACAATTTTCAACATTTTTGCATATTAGCAATACATATGTGTGCATTTGAATAGCAAGCAGGCAATATGGTGCAAGTGTCCTTCATGCATTGATACATTTCTACCAGTATGTAAATAGTTGCTTTGCCATCAACATTATTGTGTAATAAGCATACATACTGTTATGGGAATATAGATCACAAATCTATTACTAGTAGTAACTAGCTTTCCTTTTGGTTGTTTCAGACCAACCTGGACTGTTGTCATCGCAAAGGAACAGACCTATGGCTTTCCCAGTTTTAAAGACGTGAGACAATTTGCTATTGTTGCACAGAAGTGGGACAACAATTAGTACTGAATTCATTACATGCGGTTGCTGTTCTTCTGAATCATTGTATACATGTGTAAATAGGGCCCTGTATGGGCCTCTACTATCTCTCCAACTGGAAAGACAAGAAGATTGTTCTCAACTTGGAAACAATTTGGAGCTGGTGGTGTTTTGGTCACAGAACTCTTGGTTGTCTGGATGTGAACAGAGAGTTCATGTCTGATAAAGCTCACTCTGAAGAAGGGACAAATTGGATGTGAGTGAAGACATTCAGTGGCGTTGGACCTCTGTAATACCTCCAGTGAGAGACTCTTGCACCAAGAGTCCCACACTCTACTGCACAAGGCCCAGCCCGGGTCATGAGCAGTACAATCAAGTTTGTCTTTTGCATCGTTGTACTACACCTTGGGCCCAGTCGGGGCTCAGATGCACAGACGACAGATGACTGTCAAGTCTCGTATCCATTCAGCTCTCCATATGTCATAACTTTCTATGACAAGCCTATGATGATCGCAGGCTGTGAGAGTTCTGAAAAGTCATCTAGACCTACCTCAAGTGAATCTAAGGAAGTGCATGTACTTAACCTCCTTCGCACACCCCAGAGTACCTCGACAGATGAAGAAGGCAGGCCTGAGGTGCTTGTACGACTGCATCCATCTTTTCAAACTGGTATTTATAACGGGTCCCTAGTATTTGTGCTAAGTGCACCAACACCAGTGGCATGGAGAGTTCAAACAGAAAGGATCATCAACAATACAGAGAAGAGACACACCTTCATGATCCAGAAAGACAGCCGTGTGATCAAAGAAAACCGTATTCACATCCGAGTACGTGAAACACGTAGATTGCCAAACTCCACAAGAGACGAGCTTCTCAGTTTTGTCAGGCACAAGTTCCATGCAGTTACCTCATACACAGAGATCACACAAGCCAATGGCTTTCTCAAACTGGTAGGATCAGAGTCCTCTCTACCACCTCAATGTACAATAACTGAAAACTTAATCACCTCAAACACTGTTGCAAGTCTCAGAGAGAAGCAAGATCTGTGGGGCTGCTCTGTCACTCAAAACAAGGGCATTAACAACAGGGATGTACATATTCTGGAGTTGGATGCGGCTAGTGAAAGTGCTGACTCATCTGTTATTCCCAATGTCACTGTCAACCTCTACAGCAAGTTGCGTGCAAACAGACACAAACACATAGTTCTGGTACTGAAAGCACGTCAGCAAGTAAACTGGCATGTGCACACCAATCGCCTCAGGGGCACATTAGATATTATCGTTGATGTGCGGGATATTGAAGTCAACAGAGAGTATAGCAACATGCAGAGAGTGCGTGTTGCTGCTGAAGGACTAAATGACAAGCAAGGCCCACAGCTGACAACCTGGGTCCACGAGCGTTATGGGCCACCATTATCTTACTCCAGAGTAATACTAGCAAACTACATAGAACTCATTGTAGATGCAGAAGAAGCTAATGTGAAAGCATCCACTGAAAATGATGTACCACCCAACAGAAGTTTGCAAGATACACTCAGTCGAACGAAAAAAGCTCTTACACAAGCAGTAAGGTTGGTCTGTCAGCGAGATGGCTTAGAAGCAGCTCTTAGGAAAACAGTCTTGGAGCCATATGGTATCGGCCAAGGAGACATCTCTCTGATAGACTCACACTGCGGAGCGCAAGTGAATGCCTCACACTTCATACTGGATACAGCTTTCAACCAGTGTGGAACCAGATGGTCCCCAAAAGAGAACCTCTACAAGAATGCAATTGTAATCCATCAGGTAGACTTAGATCTGATGTCACAACTTGAAGGCAGCGCTCTCATGGGCCCCACAGACCAGAATTCTGCCTACGGTCCAGAGGATGACACTCTTTTGGATGATGAAGATTTCTCTTTGGGAGATTCCATTACAATACCTATCAAATGTCCGCAGTCAGTACCTATACCTCTTCCATCAATATTGCCAAATCTGGAGTACAAATTGGACTTGTATTCAGATGAGGATTATACTCAAAAGATTACCAACTTTCCACATCGTATCACAGAGAAGAACAAGATTTATGTTGAAGCCAGCGTCACTGGCGAGGGAAATTTAAAAGCTATGATTGAAGACTGCTGGGTAGCCCAGGCTCTCAATGCACCAAAGGAAGATCGACATCCCCTTATTACATCAGGGTGTGAGATTGACAAGTTTTTGTGGTGGTACAACGGTGAGGAAGACAGAGGAGACCTGGTCGAAGATGATGGAGATGCTGATACATTCGCTGATTTAGAGACTGCTCCAAACTTTGGCACTGGTATACCCAATGGCCAAAGGTTTGGCTTCAAATTTTTCAACTACTTTGATGAGATGTATCTTACATACATAATGTGCAGTGTGAATGTTTGTAGCATGGACTCCAACTACATCACTGCAGAACTACACAAGTGTTTACCTCAAAAACAATACTGCCTGAAGCATAACATAGAGCACAATAACCCAAGACCTGTAGCATACCGGCAGGATGTAAATAAAGGACCTCTAATGATTATTAAAGTGGACCCTGGGGATCCAAACATTGGAAGCTCTGTCAATGCATCTCCAACCACTAGACCCATTGACCCGTGGCCTCAAAAGGAGAAAGACCCTGAGGAGGTCAAAAATAAGTGTGAACAAATTGTTCGCGTTGAGGGCCTGGACTCTGGCACTGTTGTAGGCATTGCCTTTGCAGCTTTTATTATTGGCGTTCTGCTGACCGCTGTTCTATGGTTCATTCACACGCATACGGGTCCCATCAGGAACATTAACAGGCCACGCTCAGCTGAAACTAGTGGAGAATCTACTCCCAGCTCGACAGCTCCCATTGCCATACACCACATCCACTCGTGAAGCACAATATCACCAATTGTGTGCCATTGTTCCAAGCATTGTGCAACCCTGGCATACAATTGTTTTCCAGAGGCAGATTTTCCTGCACCAAGCATTCAACACACCAACTCCAGGCCTTATGTTTTCAAGAAAGCAACATCATATTTGCAATTTGAATTTGTGGCATGGGCATTCACCTGTTCGTTTTGAAACCAGCCTTCAGGGAATCAGTTATAGCATTCATAATCTATTAATATTATATACCAAGCTGTTGTTACTGACCATTTTTGTTAACTGATGCTTAGGTCTGTACATGTAGGATACACCTGTAGAAATACTGGGAAATACCTCTTGCTACCACCTGTCACCAGAGATCATTTGTACAAAGAGTGGCACTGGTATTAACACAAGGGTATATATATGTACATAGACTCATGTGAAAGTTGCATGCAAAACATTTTCACATTTGAATGAGCAAAATTGTACAATATGCAAAGGACAACTAAATGTGTGTCGAGGTTGATTTTATTGTGAAATAGCAGTTCCACAAATTTGTTTCATGACCAAGCTTCTTACTTGGGGGAATTAGTATTGTTATGTTTGTTATGAAAAGGGCTATTAGGTTGTTACTATGGTGATCATGTTGATGCTGTTGAATGATGTGCAGTATGGATTGTGCTTGCTTTTTTATGGCAGCAAATATTTTGTTATTTCCTCAGCCAAAATTACAATGAATTCTTCAGGCTTACTTCGGTCCCTGAGGTGCCAAATACTGTGGTCAGAACTACCAGGTGACTGGAGAACTGTCAATGGAAATATCAAGGTAGTGGTCGAAAGTTGAGCGTGTATCCTTGATTACAACGTATAACGTTTGGTTTTACTTTTCAAAATGCTTTAGGTCTAAATGTAATGATAGCTATAAAATTGTACAATATTTTTTGTATGATAGTTGGATTATTTTGTGAAGTCTTGATTTTGGAGCACCCCGTTTCTTTGAAGAATTGTCGATAGGGACAAATTTAGTATACATAAAAAGCAGGCAGCTAAAACTTTCTTGCATGCTCTCATTGGTGCCATTTCCCTACTCATATTCTTTTGTATACTCTATTATTAAATCTGTGGTGTCTTATTCTTTTGATTCAATAACCTCAACTAATTCTGATGTTTTTTGTATTTTCATTATCCATATTACATAGATCTAGGAATAGAAGTTTGGAATACATCTGTATGTATTTTATTGTACAATAGACAATAGAAAGTTTTGTTTCCATTCAGTCAAATTGTGTCCACTTGAGATTCCTCAGGTCTGTATTAAAGGGTATTCAATTTGTCAACTGCAGCATTTTAAAAAAATTAGGTCAAACAGGTAGGTGCTTTACTAGTGTCCTGCATGACACTTGTGAACTCAAAAATAAAGTAACCTATTTCAGCTGTGAAAGTATGGTATTGAAATTGGTGAAATTAGAAGTAACCTATTAAGCTGTGAGAGTATGGTATTGAAATTGGTGAAATTAGAATATGTTTCACTGATTAAATGCTATTTGCCAAGATAGGCATTCAACATAGTGACTGCAAGGGCTAAATCAAAACTTGAATTATTATGTTTGGTTCTTTAGGGTGCAATACAAATTTTGTGGTGAGCTGTGGGATGAGAAATATGATAAATACTTTAATTGTGACTTGACCAAATTGTTCAGGTACATGCAGGTGCTTCATTCCAAATTTCAATAAAATTTTGTAAATTCGGTCTTGTGAAGCATGGTGTCCAAGCATCTGAAATTATGGGCAGAAAATCGTTGACAGATATGCCTAGTTGTACAAATACTGTTACCGGAGCTAATATCGGCTATATCAAGTGGCATGTATTAATCAAGGGAAAAGTAAGGGTATGCATTTTACTGTGTAATATATTGAATATCTACCTCTTCTTATTTATTCCCTAGTGTTAGTGGTACAGTAGTGAAACGCGTTGGAGACTTTGTCTTTTATATATAAAACGCATACATGTATACGCTCTCTTTTTCACAACTTGTTGAAAGGAGACTAGTCTCATTTGTTAGTCTGTCTCTGCTGTCACCTACTGAGATATGCTGTACAATTTTGCATTGGCTTTAGGCTGTATTTACGGCCAATGCGATTTGGCCCTTACCATTATGGGAAAATCTTTGCGCTCTGATTCTTCCTGAGCAGAGACAGGCACTAACAGTACATGAACTACACATACAAGCATAAAACCAATAGTGGCCCAAATAGCGCAATACCAGTTGAGATCTATAATTTGTGTTACTTCTGGGCCTACATGTTTGGTGAAAAAAAGACATACATGTACATGTTTATTGTATTGTATATACAAATATGTTTTTGCATCTGTTCTAATGTTGTACTATATACATGTAGTTACCTGATGCTCTGGTGTGTCTGAGTCGAAGTTTGAGTGAATTTTAATACTTGTAGGAGAATATTAACATGTATATGATGTTGTTGCTGTACATACATGTATGTTCACATTCGCACATTGTTAATTTCTTACACTGGCTTTCAGCCAGATCTTTGGAAATTTAATAAGATAGGCATGAATGGGTTTGAGCCATTTGTGTGTCTTATTAAAAATAGTCACAGGAAAGTGAAATTTCAGCAAACACTTCTTTCGCAGTTGCTTCATTGCATTTCCTATTTATATTTCTTGTATGTGTGCCATATTTCATAGTTTTCATCTTTATCAATTTATGAACATGTTAAGTTTTGTATATCAAATGCGAGATAGTAACAGAAATATTTCTTGTAACGAATTGCTGTTATGTTGTGAAAAGGATATATACTAGTAGTTGGTTTCATGGTTGCTATGGCATTATTAAAGTTTGTATTTAAAAAGAAAAATACAATTTCGAAAGTGCAATGTTGAATTTCGAAGCTTTTGAATTATTAGATTTGCAACAATTGCTGCAGGTAATTTAGTAAATTTGCAGAGAGAATTGTAACACTTCAAATGGCTCAGAAGTTAGCATTTATTGATGGCTTTGAACTTGATTATGTCATGTTTGAAACACGTGACATAATGCTTTTGAAAGATATAGTTACTGTTCATCAGCAAAGGAGTTAGTGCTGTTCAGTGGTTACGGGTGAATGTAATGGGATGTGTTATAGGGTACAAAGATTGAAAAGGGTAGCAGCAAAGCTCAGCTTGTTCAGATTAGTGAGGTAATCATTAGTGTTGATGCACATAGTGCATCATAGGGTGTTTGCTGCAGTGAAACTATTTGAATTTTCATTTTAGGCACAGATACAGTTTTTTTCATTATTTGCATTACTTTTTTGCCAAAAGAAAAAGGAGTGCAAGACAGGAGTGTTCCACAAATGTACTCTTTATTTGACTTTTGCATGGATTTGAAGATGTAAATTTTTTTTTGAGCTATGAATGGCATGGACTTGCTATGACAATTCTGGTAATTGAATAGATATTTAATAGTATAAATCGCATACCGTACATCATTACTATTTGTGTGATAACTCATTAACTGTTTAGTTTGAAGCATAACACTCTTCTGCTTATTAAAAGCTTTTATTTTTCTAAAAACTATAGTTGAATCATTGTAGTCTTCAGGAGGCTTTAAACTGTTGTATACTTCTTAAACATTTGTATTAATCAAATCTGCTGAAATGTCACTTGCACATGTTTCTGATTTTGAGATATTGACATTTTCCATTTGTACATAATGTTGTATCGATGGAAAATTGCAGCGTTTGTTAGCCAAATATGTGTAATATAAGTGCAAATTACGGGTGTAAATTATTTTAAATTCTGCATGTGGCACTGGTTTTATACTAAATTGAACTTAATAGCTCTTGTAAATATTCAATAACAATGTCATAACGTGTGTAATGTGCAGTATAGTGAATGTGATTTGTATAGCACAGATTTACATTGTTATTATACATTGTAAACCGATAGAATGTGCTCATACTTGAGCTATAAATTGGTAGTTCTCAACCCAAACGATATACAACCCTTTCAAAAGTGTTTAATAGCTAGATAGCTGTATGTGAATGTGGTTACAATGTGTAAGTATCCCAACTTGGTGAATTCTGATTGTTTGATCTAGATTGGCTTATTTTTTGCAATAGATCTTTTATAATCATTGATGATCCACCATAAGTAAAGCTTCCTAGATTTGAATAATTTTGTTATTCCTGTTCGAAATTTGTTATTCCTGTTCGAAATTCAGAATACCATCTGATATATTTCATAGCTTTGAAAATATACTGTGCTAATGTATATTTAATTTATTACCATGAAATTCAAATTCACTGCTATTCAAAAACAATGGGTCTTGTATGTGAGCAAAGAATTTAAGTTATTGAATCAGAATTCTACAGCAGAAAAAAAATACAGAATTGAAAATGTGGCAGGTGTATTTCATTTTACATTGTTATGAGTGTAGTAATATGTAGCTCGTGTTCTGATTATTGTTATTCTAGTACACCGTAATTATGTACTACCTCTTGTAAATATCGTACATAGGTGTGTATACAGTTTTGGAAATCCAACTCTATATTGACTGAACTCAGGTTTTGAATGTATTTGAGGACACTTAGCTCTTGTACCTCTTTTCGTACCAATAATTTCAAAATATGACCATTGTATATAATTTTCTGTATGTATAAACAAACTCAGGTTTGCAATTTTTTTACAGGAAGCTTATACTAAACTTATGCACAGAGACAAAGAATAGTGATCAAGGTTTGTTTGAAGCAAGTACATGTCATTTGAGCTATTGAGCTGTTGCGAACCAAGGCTTTGAGACTTGCTGCACAGCACCATTTGGTGGAACACATATTTCTTTGTATTGTAGTGTAGTAGTATGTGTGGCTTGATCTTCACAGTTGCAAATGAGTTTGACATCGAAAAGAGTTTTCTGTCCAGAATATTATAGTAGTAAGATCGCTGTGCATCATCAAGCATTGGACAGGCTGAAGTGGTATAGTTTAGTTGGACTGTTTGCATAGAAAGAAGTATTTTATTTACACAAAGTTGTAAAATGCACATGTAGATATTCAGTGTGCAACAAATACAGCAATTATCACCTCTGGGCAATGTCAGGGACAGGTGTAATATCACAGAGATTATATAGCGTACATGTACTGGCATTGACATATACTTTCCACCCAGGTCAGTCAGAATTATGCATTTCCTTATTTTTTGGTATCTTTGTCTTTTTCTGTTCTTTTGCCTTTTATGTGTGAATTTCATACAGTTTACTGTAAAAACAAAAATCACTTTCACCCTGATAGTACTAACTGCTAATGCCATTGATTAGATTTGTCATACTTGTTTCCTTTGGTTATGAATATTATGTAAAGTGTATTCAAGTTGGTTATCTATACCAGTGCTTAGTAGTCCTTTCCTTAGTTGATAGCTGTGTGTTACTATTTTGTCAGGCTTCTTGCAAGAGAACCTCAGAATCTAACTTTAATTTTCATTAGGCAAAAACAACCTACCTCAGTCCTTATTGTGTTGCAAACTAGAGCTTCAGTTGCATTAATGATACTGGGTAGTGGTTGGGTATTTATGAATGCAAATCTATTATGGATACTGCATTGTGATTAATTCGAATTTTAGATACTGGCCTATATAGGCTAAGTATATTACTTAATGAATATGCTAGGTGGTAGGTGCACAAGTTTCAGTGTAAGTGGTTCATTGTCTGAATTAAAAATATCAATGTTTAATATGAATAGGATGCACATACTACATGTAGGCAGCATACTTTCAACTTTTCATCAGGAAGGAACACTTGTAGGCATGGTTTTTAGCCAACGAAAACATTGAATGAAAGAATACACGAGCAGTATACTATCTTTTACGGGAAAACCATGTCTTACAACGTTCACATGCGAGTCAAACCAGGCCTCACAATTCTATGTCAGATATTGGTCTGATGTAGCAGGGACACAGGGTAGTCATTCTTGATGTGCTGCCAGCATACACATGAAAATGTCAGGGATAGTGTCTATACTTCAGCAGAAGTTACGCCAAAAGTAAGTTGATTTCTCATAGGAGAAATGTAACTTAAAATGTACTTGGTTTCTATCCACTCATATTAGATTGGCTTGTCATTGTTGTCAGATATTGTTGGACACACTCTTTCTAAAGAAAAGACAGTTTTTTAGTTTGCCTCAAGTTTACAGTCATAGTATATCCAGTACATGTACTAAATGTTTATGGCAGTTGTTTTTTATTAGTCCAAGATATGCCTTGTTTTGTATAATAATTGAAGTTCTACTGTTAATACAATTTGTCAGTCCGTATCGAAAACAGGCAGGTTATCATCAGGGAATCACACTTGTCTTTTCATTGTTAGTTCTGTAATTTCATTTATGAAAATAATTCTTTGAATAACTTTATAGCATGCACTACTTTTGTTATTTCGTACTTTCAATTCTAACTTGTTCAAGCACCAGCAAAATGTTCGACATGACATGTACTTTCTCACATCTGTGAAAAACTGTTCAGAACTGACTTGTATGTTCTTACAGAAGGGCACATTTATTTACTGAAGATACATGAAACCATTGCACATGATTGTACTTTTTTGGTGAAGGATACAAGTGACACTTCGGCTATGCATGAATTATTATTATGAATAATTGAATTTAGCCATACTATATTATCATATACACTCACAAATATCTATGTTCTGTAATTGTGAATGATATTTGATCTTTATTTTGTGTGCTGTGGTTTTTGTGCATACTCAACACAAAGGCAACTAGATGAAAATCAGTTTAAATACAGCTGCAAGGCCTTCCAATGTACTTTTCACTCTACGTTTTGCAGTTCTTATCATCATGAGTTTATGTGCCATATCTTAGTGTCTAAAATATTGTTATTACTGTAATGAATTAGATGATAAGAACTGACTACTGTGCCAAAGATTTTGTCTAAGCCTTTTGGTTTTTGCTTAATTTGTTTTGCTATGTAGAACATGGTCCAGCATTCTTACATCAGTCTAGTAACTCCTTGTTGTTGTGGTATACAGATCTTTGTACCGATTGAAAGTAAAGAGCAACCAAGGAGACACCACCTGCATCATAGCATGTGGTGTACCACAGTTACTTATAGGATGCAAGTCTTAGGTAGTGTTCACATTTTTTGTTTAGCCTTGCAGCTGAGTTTAAATTGACCATTACCTCTTGTGTCACATTATGCAAGTGTATAATATGTCCTCTTTAAATTTCTTGAACCAAGTGAATAATATTGTGTATTGCCATCTTTGTCAACATCCAAACTATGTTTTGATGTAGCATATGATGAACCTTGATCACTACTACATGTCCTACTCCAAGATCAGATGGTGTCTTCATTTTGTTTCAATTTTCAACATTTCTATGGTTAGATTATGCATAACATGGGTGAGAATTGTTGGTATTCCTTGCGCAAATTCTAAGAAGATAGTAGAGGTGAAGTTTTGTCGAGCTAACCATCAATAATCATGTAAATTGATAGTGCAGAAGTAGATTGAAAATATTCACAGAATGAAGTATCCATCTCCGTATCTAGATTATGCTTATATACTGGCTTATAAAATGCTTTGGAGAAAATGTAAACCATCAGTTAGACAGACTTTTCTGTTATTGTTTTTCTAGTGTTCTTGTAAAAATATGTACATATATTGGCTGTGGTGCAAAGTTTACTGTGTTGACATATCCTAATCCCAAGCTGCTATATAAGCAAGGAAATGAAAATATGAACCTTTGAAGTGGTGAGTTACTTAATTGGACGAAAGTTGAAAGAAATAAGTAGAAAGTTCTGTAGATATATATACCTCTCCTCGCAGTTCTTGGCTACCTCTT
>Ga0099809_10286948_pt1 | contig 10893 bp, 7 predicted proteins | sample OrbTnscriptome_3_FD_81146 | JGI IMG/M metagenome (GOLD analysis project Ga0099809, IMG submission 81146) | Metatranscriptome of coral microbial communities from Puerto Morelos, Mexico - Orbicella T R C metatranscriptome (Eukaryote Community... | ecosystem: Host-associated > Invertebrates >...
GTCTAGATCTTGGAATTCTTTCGTTGCTCCGTCCGTACCGGGACGCTGTACTTGTTAACTTGTGTACGACTTCTCGAAGACAAAGATTGCAACATGTATCACTGACCTATCACTTATTGAAGGTAAGACAAATGGATCTTTTACGGTGATACAGTATTTTCTACATTAATTTGTTTACCTCAGTCTCCCTTTAAGTTACATCAGATATGGATAGATGTTTCATCTCTAGTTTTCTCTAGCTCTCTGAACGGGTAAATATTTTTATGTGTAGCATGCTGCTGAGGTCTGTTCTTGATCTGCTCGACAGTTAAGATGTGAAACTTAAATTGAATAGGTTTCATCTGGAAAATACTGAGTATCAGTTGACTCCTTAGCCCGGCGGAACGAGATCATTTTCAAGAGCGAGACGACATTTCGTTTTTAGCTCGCTCTTGTGGTTGAAAGATGAACCTTCAAGTTCCAACGACAGCTGTAATCGTCGATTGCTAAAACGAAGATGCCGGACTTCAGATCAATGGAATGAACTGAGTAAAATTTTACCGCAGATTGTGTGAGCGAAACGAATTAAGTCTTGCGACCTTTTATTTGTATTAAATTCAACAACTTTCGAAATATTTCTCTTTCCAGTCTGGTAAAGAGTTAAAACAGCTTAGCTGCGAGTTTACGCGTGGAGCATATGATAAAAGCAAAAGTTACAGTCTGAGTTTCCGAGGTCTGAGTTTTCGAGACACGCCGTGACGCTTGAAGTGTAAGCAAAAGACAAAGTTAGCGTGATTAGTGAATCTCAAATTAATGTTTCTTTTTATAAACAGTGACGTCATTCTAAATGGCGTGCACCAAAATCACCCTTGCGTGGCCTGTCTTGTGGTTGGCAAAAGAGCTTGGGAGCGGGTGAAATGCTTTTCTTACGATCAAATCTTCAAGTCGTTTGAAATTTTCAAGTTTTACACCTAAATAGTGAGGCGTATTACTCAATAAACATATATTGTATTGTATTGTAGCAGACTAGCAGTAATCAAAGATTATGACAGAGTGTTCGACGCCTACAGCTTTCATTGTTATTATTATTACTATTACTATTATTATTATTACTATTATTATTATTATTATTATCATTATTCGCAATAACGCAAGGGAAACAATACTTACAATACAATTACAAACAGTACACTCTTTAGACTACTTACAGCACTATACTCAGCTTACATTATATTGCGCCAACTGTTTACATCATAATTTAAATTACAATGCCTACACGACTTACAGTACACTACTAACAAATACAATAGCGACAAGGGGTAAAGAAAAAAGATGAAAAATAGATAATCATCATTACAGCTTCAGGTTGTACTATACAAGCATCAAAAACAGACCAAAGGCATGTGGTACATTATAGATAAAATGAACTATGCACCTGACAGGGGATTAGAAATAGACAAATGGGTCAAATGGGTAAAAGATAAATACAGATAGGTATAGAAAATACAATCTAAAATATTAATTAAATCCTCACATATCCTACAAGAGGTTTCCATTTCTTTGTGCCTGCACTTTTTATTACTATTTTGTATTGTGATTTTACTGTGCATATGAAATGCGTAAGGTTTGGATGATCTTCTTTTGTTTTAGCAAGCCATATGTGATATCGTGATTTCATTAGCTGACTTTCAACGGCTATTACTGAAATCAACATATTTATATGAACAACATCAGTTTTACGGCCAGATATAACACAATGACAGAGTCCAGTATTTATCTGTGGATTTGATTTTCTTGTTCTATGGTTAGCAAGTGGAGGTCTATTCTATAAATATACGAAAATTGCATTTTGTTGACGCATTGCGTGATAACCTGTGATCATACACTCCCTCCCTCCCTGCATCTTAGTTGCGTGACGGCGCAGGTTTCCGTAGACTCACAAGTTTAATAGAACTAAAATATTTACATTTGCCTTCAAACTTCACGCTAAACATCTCTTTTACACTTTAACTGGTAATGTTTAAGCATACGAGGTAACTTGTGAAAATATATTTTCTTTGCATACAGTATTCACGAATATTCGCGAACATATGCACTCCCGTGCTCGTTTATTGTAAGGGAAAAAAACTCCGTGCGACTGGCTCTCCACACGCAACCACAAACGTGTCCGCCATTGCTCTAGCTGAGACGACATTTCATTGGCCGAATACCGTCACGTGTCAGACATCATCCCATACACCAAACTTGGCATCTAATCAATTTTATTATAAAATGACTTTTTTACTTTAATATATTGCGAAAAAGAACGGTTTCTAATTGTGTCGAAAACTCAAAAGTATAGTTAAGTAGTCAGAGACAATCCATAACTGAACCAATCAAAACTCCTAGCAATTACATGAAGCTGACGCTAAGCGGGAGGAACGTGTGTGAACGAGTCACGGTTGGTTTTGGTTTTACTTCTGATTGGATGAGAAAGTGTTTTTTTCAGCCAATCACTTAACGTAGTAATGCAAAACCAAAACAAATGCGGATAACTTTCGACACTCAAGCGAGAGTCTTGTTCTTGCCACTCGAACATAAAATTCTTATCTTCTCGCCACCGTGCAATATCCTATATTTATTATATGGCAGGGTAGTCTTGAGGTAAATTCGAGCCTTCTGATTGGTTCTTTCTTGGTCGGGATTTCGCCAGACGGACCGTTTCCACGGAAACGGTCATAAGCTGTGTATTTTTTGTTTTCAAAAGGCGGCACAATCAAAATTTGCAACTAAAACTACGAAAAGAAAACTTGTAAATACTCTTATCCTTCGCAAAGAAACTACCTAAAAGACCGATATTTTACAGAGCTTACAACATGGACGAGGAAGACGAATATTTATCAAGCAAATTTTATTATCCTGAAGACGGCTACTGATATGAACACTCTTCTCCGCTACGTGGAAGCTAACGGTATGACAAATGAAAGAATTGAAAGCCTACCTGCGTTGGAGCTTGATCGCCTTTTGTCCAATTTTTTTTTTGAACACACGCAGTAAAAATGGAGAAAAGTACGAACTACCAACAATTTCCAGTTTCCAGCGCTTTATACAGCGATACTTAACTGAGAAAGAATATCCATTCAACATTCTCAAGGACAATGAGTTGGAAAAATCGAAAAGCGTAGTAGCTGCGGAGCGCAAGTCACCGGTTCACGAGCACGGCAACGGAACTGAACATGCCACAAGCCGCTTAGGCGACTGACGAAAACGAAGAAGATGCTCTTTTTGAAGCGGGTGAATTCGGCGTGTTTGCACATTTCTGTTAGTTATAAAATTGTCTTGAAGTCTTGTTTATATTCAACATGATTTACGTTCAATGAATTTGTTTTCAAACTCGTGGTAGCTTGTTCTTTCTGAGTTGCTCGCGTCATCAACGACACGTTACGGCGGAAGCGCCTTGAATTCATGTGATCGGAGGTGCGTTCTAACAGAAAACAAACAAGCATGGCGCAAAGGCCGTATAATAAACTACTTACTAACCCAGCTAGCTCGAGCCGTACTGAAGAATATTGGCCCTCGGTCGTTTTTGTACGGACCTCGCTGCGCTCGGTCCATACTGCCATGACCTCGGGCCAATAATCCCCGGTGCGGCTGTCGCGCTCAGTTAGTAAGAGGTTAATTTCGTGATTTTTAGCCTTTTTAGAAGTTAAAGTATCAGGAAAAGTGCTTATTTAAATGTTTGCTTGACACTTTAGATAAGCAGTCGCTTAGATAGCCAAAGTAAGTTGCAGATGTTCACACTACTTTCCGGCCGCCATGTTGGTGTACCGCGGAGGCACACCAACATGGCGGCTCCATACTGGGCTCTGTAAATTTGTGCAAATATTTCGACGAATGATCACGAATATTTGAAGTTTGGGAAAACGTACAGACCTAATGCCTTCTTTATCTCCTATAACATCATAATTTCTTGACTTTATACTCTGAATGGTTTTCGAATTATTTTTTATTGCATGACAGTGCTACCCAAGAATGTGATATCGATAAACATGAATTTTGTTCTGATTAACACATAGATTCCATGTGTCCGTGCGTCTGCTTAGTGATGGATCACCGATGACGTCAAAATGTTGTGTGGGAACATCAGTGGCACACACGGCTATCGCCTCGTTTACCACTTTTTTGTTCTTACCACATTTTGACGTCTTCTGTGATCTTTTTCGGAACAGACGCACGGCAACATGGAATCTATTTGTTAGTCTCGCTCAAATACCGACTGAGACTGTTCGAGTATTTTTTCTGAGTCATTTTCTAAAAAGAAACGGCTTTTTCTTTCTTCTTCCTGCTTCTCGTACCTGTTTAATTCCTCGACAAGAATTTTTTTGGAACTTATCTTTCGCTCAGTCACGTAAAATATTATCTAAATTCTCAAAACTTTCCGCTATTTTAAAACAGAGGGAAAAACGTAATGATGACGTCAAACGTGCGTCTGTCCTCTAATAGATTATAGGCGAGAACCGATCAAAATGCGAGAATAGTTTGGGCTATTATACGATAGGAAATAGACCGTTTCAAGAGATTGACCGTTTTCCATATATTAAAGTGAGGCGTAGAGGACACAAACAGAGGAAATTGAATGACCATGTTTATTAAATTTCTTTTGTTTGTGTCCTCTAGGCCTCATCATCAAGCTGAATTTTAATGTATCGAAAGTGGCCTATTGGAGTGCATATTACGTTTGTTGTAGACAGCCTTTAGCTCTCTTTTGTCTATTTTACTGACAGCTGACAAGTTAAACAAAACTGCTCCAATAAGCAATAATACGTTTATGCTATTTTATCCTTTGCCAGGAAAGAACCAATTTACTCTAGAATATATCGATCATGCTCAGATCACCAGGGGAAAGCTAGTTTGAACAATTAGTGAAACGACAAATTTGATGGTAGATTTTGCACGTCGCTGGCGCCATGCCTGGGTGTGCCAATGTCACGCCATGCTTCGGTAGTTTGATTAGTCTGTTTTAATTGATCGACATGGCGTCCAGATGAAGATATGATTTATCATCGCAGTTACGCTCACTCGCTTGTAGGCTCACTTGCATGACGTCTAGATCTTAGTAACTGTTTCGTAGCTCAATCCGGACCGGAACGTTGTGCTTGCTAACTTGTGTACGATTTCTCGAAGACAAAGATTGCAACATGTATCACTGATCTATCACTTAATGAAGGTAAGACAAATGGATCTTTTACGAAGATACAGTATTTTCTACATTTATGTGCTCCGCGTCGTGGCCATACTGAATTTGTTTATTGACCTCAGTCTGCCTTGAAGTTACATCAGATATAGATAGATGTTTCATCTGTAGTTTTCGCTAGCTCTCTGAACGGGTAAATATTGTTATGTATGGCATGTTGCTGAGGTCTTTTCTTGATCTGCTCGACAGTTTAGATGTAAAACTTATATTGAATAGGTTTCATCTGAAACCTGCTGAGTTTAGTCGACTCTGAATGCAGCGGAATGAGAGTGTCGCAGCCTATTCATTTTAAAGAGCAATCCGACATTTCTTTTTCTCGCTCTTGTTGTTGAAAGATCAACCTTCAAGTTCCAAGAATCATGAAGAAAAGCCAAGGCAAGGGGAGAATTTGCCGATATTCATAACCATAAAAAAGCCAACAGTTAGCAGTCAAGTGAAAGTCCGATAACCATGGTGGCCACCTGTCTATCTGTATCATCGTGTAACACATTGTAGTGAGAATTACCTGAAGTTGTAAGTAGTTAATATTTACGAGCAGAATAACTGACTGCCTATGATGGAATAGCCTAGAACAACAATTAGCTCATTGGCAGCCAACAGGAGTTTAGGATTATTACACGAAATATTAGATCACTTGTTTAGAGTCTAGCATAAATACAGGTGTTTTGTAAATTGTTCCTGGGTTACGCCCCCGGTGGTGGGACGCCGGATACCACTATCCCGTATTGGTTACATTCGGGTTACGTTTTGAGTACGTTAGTGGATTAAACTCTACCCAAGTAACTGCGTATTCTCTGTCTTCCCGTTGGTTTGTTTTGCTGTAACAGATCCCGAAACCTCTAAGAGTCTGAGAAACTCCGTCGCTGCAAGCGTTTCCCTCTGGATTGTTGTAACAAGGATAACAACTTAAGCGGCCCAAAAATCTGTTATCACACCAATGCAGATTGTAAATCGTCGGTTGGTAAAACATGCCAGACTTCAGATCAATGGAATGAACTTACTTTGTAAATGCTCAGGCTCTGGCAGGCTCTGGACGGAAATGACTAAATTTCGGAAGGAAAAGTGTGGTCGAATATTAGACAGAAGTTAATCGTATGAAAGGCACTCTAGAAGCTGTACATCTTTGTCGAATTTGCGTAGGAACCCTTTGAATGGATGGTTTCACGGTTCGACGCATGGCTGTATTATTTATTTGCCTGCGCATGCTTTTTGGCACAGGCCCAGTTTTCCATTGTTTATGAAGCAATCGTAAACAAGTTACCTGATTGCACATGCAAATAGCCGTAAAATCATCAACCGTAGAATAAATCGTACGAGTCAACACTAAATTCAACGGTCGACAGCGTGGGTAAAACCTACTGAATTCTTCTGAGAATTTTGGTAGTCCGTCATTCTGCCACGACTAACTACAGCGTGTGATTACTGAACCACATCTAAATGGGGTTTCCAAAGCGATAACATTGATAATACAGACATGCGCCGAACCGTGCAACCCTCCCTTTAACCGCGAATTGTGCTCGAGGTCTTCCGGCGATCTTTTATTTGTATTAATTGGAAAAGAGTTAGAAGAGCTTAGCAACGAGCTTATACGTAACGCATTATGAGAGCAAAAGGTAGCCTTTGACGCCTGAAAAGTAAGAAAAGGACAAAGTTACCATGATTTGCGAGTAAATAAAGAAAGCTGTAGCTATGTTTTGACGTCAGTTTCAATCTCGTATACCAAAATCACTCTTGTGCGGCCTGTAATGACCTTGCAAACGGATGAAACCTTCGCTTAATTAAGGTCAGATTTCCAAATCATTTGAAATTTTTAATTTTTAATTAAAAATTTGCTCCTTCAATAAAGTTAGTTAATTCTCTTTAAAATGTTCACTTTTCCTTTGTAAATTGGAATCTCTGTAAACAAGCACACTCACGGAGATTTTGTTATCTTTATGAAAAGTCTGTACATTTTAGCACATGTGCGCCTTTCAGATCGCATAAAATGTCCATGAAATGTTGCTATTCTTCTTACAACTTTTTTGTAAAATTTACGGAGATTGTATAGCATATGAACAAATCTCTGTAAAATCAGCATATTTTCTCTAAAAAGAGCGGGAGAAAAATCTCTAAAATCGAAAACATAAAATCTCCTTGTTTTATCTGTAGTAACTGAATTAAAATGATAGCATAAAAAGTTATTAAAATTTACACAAATAAACCACCCAAAATGCCACAGAAACGTACACATAATGTCTGTAAAATGTATGCATTTATTGACATAAACCTCTGCAAAATGTCCACATTTTCTTGTGTAATCAGCTTGTACAACGGAAAAGGGTGTAAAAAGCCACGAGACATAATCTTAATAACATCTCTGTGAAAAGCAAGTGAAACTTTGCATAATATCTTAGTATAATGTCACAAATAAACTACACAACTGGTCCCACAAAACTACACATAATGTCTGTAAAATCAGCCTGTACGACGTAAAATAGGAAACCATAACATAATCTCATTACGATAAACGTTCTGTGCAACGTAAACTAAGGATTGCAGTGGGAGGTACACAAAAAAAATGTAACCTCTGTTCCTTTGAGTTTCACATAAATTATAAAGTTCACTATTACGTAACTGATTGAGATTTATGCTGCCACATACTGTGTCAATATTTTGACAACAATGAAAAGAACACAGGAAAGTAGATACAAACTCAAACTGGAACAAAATGCATCAATTCCAAACTGGTAACATGAACTTCGGAATCCTCGCAAGTATTTTTGATTTCAGAGATATTCCTAAGATAATTGACCGCAGTGTAATTTGGCAATATCATTTCGTTAATGAAGGTCTATTAAAGGGTCTTAAACTAATACATGCTAGTCCACCTTGATGTTCATATTGCATGCTATTGTTGTATTACTTCGGTATTAATAATAGCTGATTTAAAACATTACATATAACAGATGACAACGCGATCAAACTTCCATTCTGCAATATCAACCATCGATAATAGGGTGAAAGCTTCCCACGCAGTCACCTCAAGAGCCACAGCTGGAGTTGCTTAAAAAAATGGGCTCTCATTAACAACCATGGATTGAAACAATAGAACCTGGGGCCCGTTTCTCGAAGGTCCCGAGAAGTGTTCGCACCCGGAAAGCCATAGCAAAATCTCGAACCTTATGATTACATAGCTGTTTTATTCGCATGCTCTTAATGTGAACAGAGGTTTTCTCCATACAAGAAGTTTCAGGCGTTTGCACTTCTCCGTTTTTAAATACAGATGAACTAAAAATGGCTTTATGGGCCCGAAAAGTTTCCGGGCCTTTCGAGAAACGGGCTCCTGATCTCTTATGTGGACTTTTAGCATAAAGCCTGGGACGTACGTGTAAATGACCATTCATGGAATTCTCTGCAATTATATATATTCTAAAACTAGTTACCCTAGATATATGGAAGAGATTCTTGGATTAACAGCTAAGGCAGCAACTACATAATGTACAAGCTTGAGATTGAAAACTGCAAATCTCTCATTTGGATGATGAAAATGTTTCACACTCTTTTACTGGCTGCAATACAAGAGCTTAAAAATATAACCAATTAGATTAGCTGGTACTTCCCAACGTGGTCATGGTTGATAAACAAGAATATCCTTACAAGAGGTTTTAATTGCAGAGTTTGTGAAAATTCAAAACGAGTTCAAAATAGTGGTTGTAACTACCTGTAGGTCAGAAACAGATGGCAACAATTTTTAGATAAATGTAGACACATTCGAGCCTTAGGACAGCTCATTTGGTCCCAGAAAAACCATAATTCTAGACTCATGCGAACTGCTTTACCAAACAGCCGCTGATAATCAAACCTATATATGAGGGAACCTCTCTTGGCTGTTTCGCATTTCTTACTGTATTATTGCAATTCAAGCTGTTTTACATTGTGGTAAATAACATCCAATTTAAAATAATTTAAAGCTGGAGAAACATGGTGACAAGATTGTACATTTTGGTATCAACCTTGTCATCTAAGGAACTCAACTGAGAAATCCCCTGTATTTTAAGAATTAAAATAATTGTTTGGAAGATCTCTCAATATGGAAATGAATAATTATACAAACCCTCCTCTGTAACAACTTTTGATCACCTTCCCATTTCATCTTGCATGGAATATCTTTAATTCTTGACATTACCAAGCGGCTCGTGCAATTTCAGGTTTTTGAAAAACTCACTCATGCAAATCAATTCCAAATTGAAACTCGAAACCGTATGATTACCTATACTAAAAGCGGTTTCAGGAAGGTTTGGTTTCATTGTTTTCCAGTGTTTTTGACGGGCGGCGATGAGAAATATTCGTTTGCCAGCTATCAAACATGCACTATACTGAAGTGAAATCTGAAGGCGATGGAAGCTTTTGAAGCAAACTTATGGCTATACATGTTCCTTCGGCGCGACGTGATTTCAACATCACATACCTCCACGGGAAACAAACACTAAGACCACGTCGTCCCGCGGGATACAGGGAAATTTGCATATGTGACTATGAAGAACAAAAAAAAGAAACTCGACCGAAACTTCGACGCGGTCTGCCCCAGGCATCCCGCGTAGCAGGTGGCTGATGTGACCATGAAGGCCCTTCCCCATGAACGATAAATAGACAACTCAAACATGACACAATCCCTAACCTGCTATCAGACTTTTTATTTTTGGCGAACGCCGAAAAAAAAAGGACACCTGATCGCAGGTTAGACAATCCGCAGGCGCAATCGCCCTTGGCCTGTCTAATTAAGGACGTTCGCGCGAAAATTTCTGAAACTTTTACCACTTGTAAGATGATGAGTTAGTTATGTCAGAAAAGTAAAAAAAAGGGGAGGTCACCGACTTCGTTTTGGAGAACATGCCCGGAAGAACACCCTAAATCTGAAAAAATCGGGCTTCGTTAACGAATAAGGCCACAGTGTCTGTAAGCCCAAAAATATTGCAATTAGATCTTCGAAGTGAAATGTTCTCTGCCAAATATTGTTTAAGTGGACCTATTAAGTGAATTTAGCCAACTGGTGAGGTTCCTTAAAGAACAAGTTCGCATTTATCGACCATAGTTTCACGCGCCATGCAGCCGGAAGATGGCAGGATTCGATGTTCCGTACACAGAAATCTTGAATTTTTTTTATCTTCCCACATTCATTTTTTGTTCATTTTTGGACAATGTGGAGATAATTGCAAATAAAATCTGTTTCTGGAAACAAAAGTAGGGGTCGCTGAACATCCAAGATCGTTAAATCCAAGCAAAGCTTTAGCAATGTCCATCTGCCCTGTCATTGTTCATTTTAGTACTTAGCGCGAGCGCTCGATGTATGACTTTGCGTGTGAATTTGCATGCGCAGTAAGGATGCGCAGAAACAATTAGCGCGAACGTCAATATGAGGACAAAAAGCAAAGCTGACATTGAATTTTCTCGCGTTTCCTTCGGTGAATTTTTTTTTTAATTCGGCGCAGTTGTAACCACATACAATTCCTATAAAATACCCATTTGTTTAAAAAAATCTCTCAGAGAATATTGCAGAATATTGGAAAAACCGTCTGAACAACCTTGACTTTCTACTAATTCAAAATGTCAGGCAATATCATCTCCATGATGTGGCAATGCATGAACAAATTTCACCGATGGAAAGTATAGATATTAAGGAGTTTAGGCCAAAATAAGGAATA
>Ga0099809_10295042_pt1 | contig 10808 bp, 11 predicted proteins | sample OrbTnscriptome_3_FD_81146 | JGI IMG/M metagenome (GOLD analysis project Ga0099809, IMG submission 81146) | Metatranscriptome of coral microbial communities from Puerto Morelos, Mexico - Orbicella T R C metatranscriptome (Eukaryote Community... | ecosystem: Host-associated > Invertebrates >...
GCTTAGCCCATGTAGGGTCCTTGGTGGCATAACGTTTCATAAGCGCACACTTAAACTTTTCAAAGCTCTCTCTTTCCTCAGTTGTCAACTCAAAAAGGAAGGTTTCTGCTGGCTCGCTCAAGTTAGTAATAATTTGGGCTATAGCCAATGGAGCTGTCATTTTGATTCCCGTGGTTGTTAATAACAGTTCCAGCTTTTCAAACCAACACTCTATATCTTCATTATCTCGGCCATGGAAGTTGTCAATGCGTACATATTTGGTGAGCATCTTTTGTGCCAAGTTGTTTAGTGTTTGTTGGTATGAATGTGATAACTCAGCTGCTTCTTCTTCTGGTGTTTCTTGACTAAACATTCTCTTAGCAGTTTTACTAGGATTACTGGTACCTGCTTTCTGGGTTTTGCAGAACGAATGGGCAGCTTTGTCTTCACTAAATTGGTCGTCAGAGTCGATAGTGTTTTCTCTACTGCCAATTTCTTCTGAACTTGAACTTTTTGTATCAATAAGTCTTTCCTGAAGTTCGTCCTCAAAGATTACTCTTTGCGGAAAGTGTTTATAAATATCTGCTGGTGAGTTAATTACTGGTTCCCGTAGACCACCTGTTGCAAAAACAGTTTCTTCTGAATACTTTTTTGATCGTTCTTTTCCATTTCGAAAGTTTCATTATAAATTGACTCCTGATTGCAATATTCTTCCACTGTTGGTTCAATTGTCTCTTTGTCAATATTCTGGGGTGGTGTTGACGGAATTCCACTAGCACCTCTGTCAATGCTAATATCAACTGGTTCTACATTTGTACAGTTCGTTCGATGACTCTCTCCCTCTCCATGGCGAGAGTCAGGCGTGTCAACACTGGAATTTTCTTTTCACAACTCAGGGGCTATCTTACTTTCATCAAATGGCCAATCGCAACTCACACAAGCATCTGTCTTACTTTTCGGGGTACTAGAGTATGAATAGTGGTATAGATGCTTCTGGCTTCTCAAGTAATACGGAAATCTAGGTTTAATGAAAAACTTGGAGAGTAACTATAAAAGGAACTCAGTCCAATCAAACATGAACAAATATAACTTGTGTCAAAACTAAAGGTAACCAGTGATGACAAAGAAGCAATGCCTCTTATTGTACACTTACAGATCCAGACCTAAATCATTAAGAATATCAAAATGTGGCCCAACCCAGCCAAATGTAAATTACTGGAAACAGTAGTTCCGATTAAATCTAGGTGTTTTTTTTCTTTGAATGCTTTTGCTTGTGAGATAATATTCTTCACACAGTTTTTCTCAGCTGTCTAATCTCTATTGACCAGAACTCCCTCACTTTCATACAGTTCTCACGGTCACGTTTTCCTGGTAGTTTCTTGTTTGTGATGAAGGCTCCAATGTACTTGAAAACTGCATCTTTTTTTCCTTTGTCCAGGCATTATAACCCTTTCTCTTTGCTGAGGCAGCAGTAGGACCTGAGTGTAAGAATAGATTCAGTGTCACATTTGTGCTTACACTAGTACTGCAACAAAAAGAGGATGATTTCTTTTCACATTACCTGCATCTTAACAAGACAGTAATGACAGTTAACTTGCAGATTTCAGAAGAAAATCCTTTTTAACAATTTCCGTGTTTACAGTTAAGACACTTAGAAAATAAAAAGAATTATAATTGCTAACTGGTTGTTGTGGTCCTAGGGCAAAAAGGACGGAGCTGTAGAAACTATACAGCGAGGATGGTTGTGGGAACTGAGAATTCTTGGCCAAAGAACAAAATGTTTATGTGTATATTTAAAGCAAAACAGCAGTTTTAGCTACGTACCACTGTTCTCTTTTGTTACGGCTTCTTTATCTTGTGTGGTCTTTGTGGTCTTAGTGGTTAAAAAGATTATAAGATATTAAATTCAGTTGGAAGTACTTGTATGGTCATAGGAAATGAGAATTTCTTTGCGAAACAACAAAAGGCTGATATGTGTATTGAGAACAACACATTAGTTTTAGCTACATACCACTGTTCTCCTTTGGTACAGCTTCTTTATCTCGTGCAGTCTTTTTTGTCTTAGCTATTAAAAGATATAAGATAATAAATTCAGTTGGTAGAGTGCCAAACAACCAAAGGGGAAGGTGGCACATTCAAATCACTTGAGAACTACCAACTGGGTTCTAAAAATAAAATTTCAAGGTCATGCTGACCTTGTTTCAGCTCAGAGAATTACGTCATTGGGCGATGACATTTAAATTAGTAGAGGGCCCACCTAATTATGTAACAGGGGACATATTCCCCAGTGTTATCTGGCCTGTTAATACTAACTTAAACTATGTAATAAAGGTCATGACGCTTACAGCCATTAAACACAGCCCTTACTCTTAAATTCTGAGGACTAATTTGCATCAAAGTTAGAAGAACAGGGGAAAATACCATGAACCGCAAATGTCAGCGTGTGACAATAAATCTAATGAGAAATGATAATAATCATACCAGTTAATCCTGATGGTGATCCCTTTGAGCTACTTGTTCCTTCCTGTTCGAAGAGCAAAAAATGCTGTAAAAGAAGCAACAACACTAAATATCAGTAGGTATATAAAATTTGTTGTAAAGAGTTTCTCAGCATAACTCCAGTCTTTCAGCAAATGACAAAGCCTAACACTGGGACACTTGGACTCCGACTTGGTAGGTCAGCGTCACTATCATTTTCACTATCTTCTTCTGATCCAGACTCCCTGTCATTGTGAAATTGAGGTTCTATTGTACATGCAACTAAGCGATAGCATGAGTATGAACCTTTTGATAACTGAATAGCCGAGTAATCCATGGCATGGATGAGTAACCAGTAAGCCACAATTTTTTTCCATTTTCAGCTAGTCATGGGTTTACTTACGTATATTTCAGCTATACTCAATGGTCCTCAACGACTGATGAGTTGATTACTCAGTGATTACCCTTGATTACTCATTGTTGTTAGTTATCATCAACTTGTTGTGTCTTGAGTATTTTTATTTTTTACCTCTTAAATAGCTGCTGTTCTATGCCACTTAAGGATGCAACAACACCTTGACTTGTGCTTTTCTGCCAATCAGGGCGATTGGTGTAGGTTTCAACTCGAAGTTTTGTTGCTTCTCCCCCTCTCCGTTTGTTGAAGAGTATCAGTCCGTTCAGCACCATTTCACTCAGTTCTCACCAGGTGCATACATCTGGTCTACTTGCAGATTGCAACTCTGAACTGAGCAAAATGATCTTTAAGGTAATGTACTCCTTTAACGTTTGAAAGTCACTTATAACAAGGACAAGGTCTGGTTGATTATACCTCCCGTCATTCAGTGTTGTCATGGAGTGATGGCTGATATGGTAATTCCACCCAGCTTCCATTAGCTTCTCAAAATGCTCAACATCTTCAAGGAGACCTGTCTTCTGGAGTGCTTTTCCACAAACAATTCCGATGCATTTCTTCAATGAGTAGCCAATATGGGATGCTAAAGATGGTGTACTGACCCGAATTTCACCCATCTGTTACATGAAACTTGGAAATGTCCATGACACATTGCACAATGACGTCAAACTTGTGAGGACGAAAAGTCACGATAACTCGCAATGCCTATTGTTTCCAACTATGCAAATTTTCAAACGACAATTCACTTGGAACGAAAATTGACTTCGAATTTTCGGGTGAAAAATCGCTCTGTTCGATAAATGATATGCTTCAACGGTTTCCTTTACTGTTTACTTTATGTTAAAAGCATCGTAACTCCTGCACAATTATTCTTCTATTGTTTCTTGGCTTACATTTGTAGGCCACAAAGGCCACTCGCTGACCCACGCCATGTTTTTGTGACCCAGACTCCACGTGAACTTGTTTTTGTATTACCATAGCAACTGCTAGTGTTCAATAGTAGTAATTTGCATTACACAATCATTCCCGTTGAGACTCGGTTGTGGTAATTATGCCAAAAGTTTCCAATTACACGCAAACCCAAATTGAACTTCTTTACAAGCAAGATCTCCACCCAGCTGAGATATTTAAATTGCTGAAAGGAGAGTTAATTTCGACGCTCAATTGAAAACCATTTTATTTACTCTTGTTTTAATTGAGGAAACCCTATTACATTGTTTGACTATTTTGAAATTGTTACAACCCCAACCCCTTTTTCCCCAAACTGTGTGTCTCAATCTTCCTACATTTTTCTCAGCTTTTTGCCTAGACTCTAAGGAAAGTCCATCATCTTGTTTATTAATAACCCGCCAGACCAAGGACAATTGTTATTCACTCGGCCGCTTAGCGACCCTTGCATGGCCACTATGCAGCCTAAAACCTTGCAGTTCCTTCGCTCGCTGAGCTATTCTACCCTAAAACTGACAAGGTTGCCTTGTGACAAGTCTACCTTTTCCCAGGCAGAGAGCAAAACAAACAACTTACTTTGGCTTCAGCGCATGTTATAAGTACTCTTTTCTTGTGAACGCCACACTTTCCCTTTACATGACATAGCTATGGAGGCAACATCTGTGCCGCAAGCCAAACCACTGTGGGTTTGTAAGTTTTCCAAGTCTGTGTCAACATCTGTCAACATGGTGTTCAAGTGATATGGCACGTGGCTCTACATAAATACGAACCACTAGGTCGATGCTTACGGTCAATATGGAAGCAGAAAATGCTTGAAATAAGCTTTTTGCCTTTAAACCCAGCAAGGATTCAGTTTACAAGGTAAGACGTCGAGAGACTGTTTTGTATGATTCAACTCAAGCTGATCAAGGGATGCACTGCTTGGGCTAAAAACACACAAAGGACATTTGAGAGCTTTTGAGTTTTGGTTCCAAAACAAAATGTAATGTTTCATAAAATAAAAATTTCGTCTGTAAAAGTTCTGTCTCATTTCTACACTGTTTTGGGAAAGTAGGCTTCTGTAAACATTGTAACTTCAACAGACTTGACCTACTTGTGAAATTAGCGCCCAGTCTTACCGATCGATATGCAGGCTTGAAAATTAAAGGTGCTAAAACAAGGTTTATTAGTCTGTGTTTGAGGAATTTTATTGTGAGGTAATCGCTTTTTTCGTTGTGTGATGCAATTGCTTTTTTTCATCGGAAATAGCCAATTAAACTGCCAGATCATTGAATCTATTTTCGATATGAGTTTAGTCATTTACACACCCTTGTATGGCAATGTCATTCATTGCGGTTCATGTCACAAAAATTTGCTGCTTCGAATTTCACTATCTCAAATTTTAATTTGGTTACCTTGAAAATTTGCTACCTCAGATTTCACCATCTGAAATTTTCGAGAAAGATTGTGATTTTTTTCGCTTAGAACCCCAAGAAACATCTTTCGAAAATTCGATGAACAAGGGACTAATTTCATTTGCATCACTTTGCCTGTATGTTGCCTCCAAAGATCCTTTCTCTTTATAAAGCCCAGACAGTGAATGCAAGGCGGTAATCATCTTGAGAAGTCCTCTCAGAAATTTGTCCAGAATGCATCTTCTGGGTTTTAACACATGCCAGAAATTTCTGTCAAAAATATCAGCAAAATTCTAGATGCCACAAAAATTTTCAGAATTTCGGGTACTTACCTTGCAATTTTGGCACCAAAAATTAACAGCAAAATTTTTCACTACATGCGATTTTCTTTGAAACTTGGGGTCCAACTGGGACCTAATTTCATAAACTATATTTTCCATTAGTAAAATCGAATTAGTTCCCATCAGCTGTAGCTCATGCCAAAGTTTCTTAGCCATGGCGTTAAAACCGAAAAAGTTATGGCAAAAAGTTCGCCATAGCTCAATGCGCCTATATTAAGAGATATAATGATGGACCCACATTAAACTGTAGAGATGCCACTTACTGATGCCAAGTCCTTTTCAAGCAACCTTAATGGTTGTTATGACTGTTCGGTTCAGTGCAATCATTTTTAAGTCCTTTTCATGACTTGCGTTAACCACACACTGACCATCATCATCAGTGAGTGCCTTGAGAAACTTACCCACAATGTGTAAGTTTACTTTCGACTTGGAATCTAATTCACTCAGTCTTGCCACTTCTTTGCCAAGAATCTAGTGAGTAGGAAACTTTGATAGGGCCTCGCAAAGTTTATCAAGAGCCTTGCATTTTCCGTCTGGCACTTCTGGGATTCTTCCTTGCCTTGCATTTTCAATGTACTGATCAGCATTTTCAGACAACACCTCGCACGGAATTGTAATAGGGACTTCACCTTCTTGAGCAGGACACAATTGTATGTCAATTTGGCTGAATGTCAAGCCATAGGTAGGTATGTTGTCTGTTGTTAGTATAGCGGGGAGACCAATCATACCAAATGCTGTTGTGATATTCAAAGTATAAGAGGTCTACAGGAGTTATTCACGATTGTCATGCAACAACTGGTAATACGGATTCGAAGAAGCAGCATGCAACCATGAAAGGAGCAAAGAGCAAAAATATGAATAATCAAATGATACCTATGAATCCTACTTCTGTCCAAGAACTGCGACAACATGTGTGCAAACTGGCTAATTGTCCTATTCACATCACTGATGGGTTAAGACGTGTTACTTCCAAGAAAACAGGAAAAGCTTGTTTCAAGTGCAGTGTAAAGAATTGCCCTGTGTTTTGCGTCAAAGATAAGCTAGTTGATTACTGCAATGCCATTGCAATCAAATTATCACCTATTTACAAGTGTTACACACTGCCGTGCAAATGCGACAAGCCAAGCAATCTAAGAGTGTCCAATTCTTGGGACAATCAACAAAGACCCTTCTCCTGTGGACAGAAAGTCACCTTCACGTTTTTTCAGTGGAGAGACGAAGAGTTAGCAGATGAAAATTTCCAGATAATGATGGAATTAGAGAAGAGACAGATGAAAAAGGCAGCTAAAGAACAGTTTCTCTACAAGCTAGGTAACCCATCACCTATGCTAATTAGATGGTCTTTTGATTGACATATGCTAATTAGGTGGCATCTCTTTGTACCCCATACCAACCCCCTTAATTACTTTTGTGTGTCATTGCCCCCTCCAAATTTTCAAACATAAATTCTACAGGATTTAATCAAATGACTTCAAATTTACACAGCGTGATCTGTAAGGCCCACTGTGACGTCATATCTAGTATGACGTTGCTGACGTAACATGGAACAGTTTGGTGACCATTTGAAAAAGTTGGATTAGGAGGGCATATCTACTCTGCAGGAATCTAGTTAGGGTTATGGTTAGGGTTTGATTGTGATACTAGAATCTGGGGTGAATTTGTCCTGCTAATCACCCCAAATGGAAAGACAATAAGTTACTGCATTACAGCTTGAAGATAATGTCCTTGACAGAAGCAAGATGTCACCACTTTGCTTGCCAACCAATTGTGGATGGTGATTGTTCATTAAGTCCAGCAGTATTTTGCACAGTTCATGATCTGCCTGTAGTCAGAAGAAATGGTGTGACCTGGATTAGTTTCTTTTTAGTACAACATCTCAGGAAGTATCATAATATCATAGTATCATAATCACAGCTCTTGGCAAATTTCAAGCGTTGGCCCTCACTTGGTAACAAAAATAGGCACCAAGAAGAAAAATCCTCACACCCTTGACATGGAGAAGTGACGATATCGGATTGCCCAACAACTATTGTGTAATCCCACCAAAACAATACAACTAGAGCTGGTCTGTCCCCATGATCAATAGGAAGATAGAAGACCAATCAAAATATTCAAAAGTGTTAATTAAGTCATTCTGCTGCTTTGTTTTACGTTCAAAGTCAGCTCTGATGGCCAAAGAACTTTGCAGTTTTATAGTTGTGGAGGTAAAGTGTCACCTCTGGTGAAACCTTCATCAAGAGGACATTTCTGTCTTTGACCTGATTGGGATGAAATTCCTGCCAGTTTCTTTGAATCTTCAGGGTATGAACCTCAACACCCCAGCCTTGAGGGATGACAACACATGGCCAAAATCACCAGGTCACAGCACTCATGTGCTTTATCCCTCGTATTGAGAGCCAGCTCAAAATAATCTCTGTGCACACTGCAAGCGTTGACAATCTGCTTACTGCAAAATGTTGTATCCATTAGCCTGCACATATCCATAGTTTTTAGTTGTAGATGCACAAAGCATTGAAAGGACTATCATTAGGTGTTGAAAAATGCAAATTTGTCACTCACACAGATGTACAGTACTGGTCGAAGGGATTGCAGCACCTACATGCATGTGAAATGTGTGTAGTCTGCGTGCAGTATTTGTGGACAGTGTGTGTATGGTAGGAGTAATTACACGTGTAAAATTTACTGATCTGGTAGTTACACACATTTGTGAGTAATTTCACCCCTAAGTGTGTATTTTAATTGGAGGAGGAACCTTTGTCATTCATACACGCATTTGTGTGTATTTTGCAAAACAACAAGCCAGTACAAACTTGTATTTGAAACACATGACTCAATGTTCATGGAAAAAAGGTAAATTGAAAAGCCGACAAGCATTGCTAAATCAGTGGACTAGCTTGAGCAGCTATAAAACAAACTCTTTCTAAATTCTTAAAGGTCTCTGAGCTTTTGTTTATGTTGAAACACGTAGGACGTACATTGGAACGTAGTGTTTACCCACGCACAAAATATCATTTCAACTCCTGTTCCCTGAGTAACAATGAAATAGGGATTCCAATGAAAATTAACCTTAAATGGCGAGGAATTAAAACTTTTTTAAACAAAATCTAAGCGTTGGTTAATTTTCAGTTCACTAGATTCGTGTGTAACCTTCTGATGAAAATCCACAATGTTTACACCCGGCTTAAATTATAATACAGTCGACTACCAGTATGCTAGATTTGAGAAAATACATTCAGATTTTTATGACTGAATTAAGTCGGGTTGACAGATAATTGCGTGTCTGTATAAGTAGTAACTGATATTTAAAAGAACTTTCGCACTGCACAGGGTTTCCGCCTGGGTAGATTTTGGTCACATGTAAGGTAACTCTATTCAAGGAACAGATTGAAGTTCATTTTTATTAGACCAAAACAATGTTTTTAGACAACATTCGCTTTTTCTCTGATTCACCTAGTGATGAAGCTTCGAAGGCTTTTTAAACATAAAGAAGGATAACTGATGTTTAAAAGTTAACTGAGAATATTACCCCAATCAAAATGTGCACGTAGTACAAACACGCTTTCAAATATCCTGAAGTTGGAATGATGTCATTGGAAATGTAAATGAAAACTTTCATTCATCAACTGTCTGCCATGTTAACTTGCCAAGGGGTGACAAAGATGGTAGGCTTAAAAATGCCACATTGACTGCCTAGCAGGGTTATCTCTAATATTAACCTCTCATGCCAAAATGTACGCTAATGGGTATCTGTTTGAGCCAACTGCATGACCTGTTCTCCGCAAAGAGAAACCCTCTCCAAATATGTCTACAACAATGGTTTAGATGTTTGTGGCTTACAATTTAGAAATTTGGTCACAGCATTGTCTTAGTTTCATTGGTTTATATGGATATAAATACTACATTCACTAGCCATTTGTTTTGGGTGTACTTTGTGCAAGAGATGACATGTTGAAACTTTATTTTTCATAAGAAGATGGATTGTTACCCATTGCAAAGCAGTAAAATAATATTACTTGTGCTTACCAGTCAAGTCAACGGTTAAGAACCATCAGCTCTTCTTTGGTCTGGGGACGTTCTAAATTGCCTTGATGCTGGAAAAAAGTGGCCTGAGTTCTCAGCTGTTTGATCACAGGAATATCCAGTTACTCTGGAGAGCTCTTCCAGTGAAGGAATTTGACCGCATACAATAGCGAACAGCAGTGATTTGATATGGTTGCTGGTGACAATTCCCTGTGGTCCTGCAAAAATGAAAAAGAACATTACACTATTTATCATGTTGCTTTCAGACACAAGATTCACAAAATAAAACTAAACTATGGAAAGCCATAACTTTCTTATGTGGTTGTTTATCATTATTTGGTGTGGTTTCTTCATTATGTTGTGTGGTTCCTTCATTATGTGTTGTAGTTGCTTCATTATGTTTTGTGGTTTCTTCATTATGTCTTGTAATGTGGTCCTGATGTGATGTGTTTTTATCATGACGTGGTGTAATAACTTCATTACGTGGTGTGGTTTTATCGTGATGTATTGAGGTTCTTAAGTTATGTTTTGTGCACTTGTCATGATGTAATGTGGTTACGCTGTTATGTTGTCTGGTATCTTCGCTATGTGGTTTGATCATTACGTGATGTGGTTTCGTCTTTATGTCTTCTTGACCTCATTTTCGATCCAAGCTCTAGTAACCAGGCCTTACTTGCTATCATGAACTGGTTAAACAGGTTTTTAGATGGGTCCCAGTTCTTTCTCTTCCCCGGTGTTAAAGACAACAAAATGGCGGAAACAAGCAACGACACTTTGTCAACTATACTTGATAATATGCACCTTGCGCATCTTATTGAGAACTTCCAGCGTGAAAAGGTAACTGTGGATCAAATATGTAAGCTATCTTCTGAAGAAATGGAACTTTTAGGTGTGAACGATCGCAACGCAATGATGAATTTAAGGTTAGAGTGTTTAAACTACAGTAGCAATCCACCACCAAGGAAACCAGGAACATAAGTGTGTGGCACTCCTGAGTACTTAATTTCTAAGTCAGTTTTAGAGGGGTACCTGGAGGATGGCTTTAATATCAAGGACATTGCGTCGTTACTTTCTGTTTCAGAAAGTACCGTTTATCGTAGGATGGGTCGTTACGGCCTCAGTCAGTTGCAATTCACAGAAATAACAGAAGGTGAGCTTGATGAAGTTGTAGAAGAAATAACTAGGGAATACCCTTCTTGTGGAGAGGGACTGCTAAAGCAAATATTGGCAGATCGG
>Ga0099809_10074444_pt1 | contig 10673 bp, 4 predicted proteins | sample OrbTnscriptome_3_FD_81146 | JGI IMG/M metagenome (GOLD analysis project Ga0099809, IMG submission 81146) | Metatranscriptome of coral microbial communities from Puerto Morelos, Mexico - Orbicella T R C metatranscriptome (Eukaryote Community... | ecosystem: Host-associated > Invertebrates >...
AGGCACTGCCACCAGTGGTGTGTGGCAAGAGGAATGGAAAATTCTAAGACTTTTTGCGTTCTTAAGACATGGTCGTTCAGTTCCACGTTTACCAAGCTTTTAATGTAACTGAAACGTTTATAAATTTAATGATTAAAAGTCAATTACGAAATCCACAATAAAGCTTGGATAAGAAGATATTTCCTTGGACGAAGAAGGAACTGCAAATAACTAAAATAATCCAATTGACTCTGCTATTGTATAAGGAAGAGAAATAGTGCTTTTGCATGTCGTTTAAATCAGTATTTTTGCGGTTATGAGAAGACCAGGTAATTCACCTTGTGGCGGACTGAACTGCAAAACAAAACACAAACTAACTGATAACAACAAAAACGTATCGATCCGGGAGATTCCGCAAGCTCCATGAAAGATATTTATACAACTGTACAGTTTATAACACAGGAAGACTAGCAAACGTATTATACGGAAGATGTCACCTACTCGGAACACGCGGCTTGTTGCAATCCATATTTTCCACTCAAATTGAGTAATACGACATTTAAAAGACCGCTGTGAAGAAGCTTCATGAGGCAATACAGAAGTTAACAAGTCTCTTAAGGGCAACTCTTGAGTAAAGTTAGCCAATCCTCAAGTGAAGATTCGGTATTACGTGCACACCAATGCAATGATGAATTGCGAGAGGTGTTTTGATAAGTGAAATTGCCACCTGCTGAATCACGTGATTAAAATTGCCGGGAGATAAGAGATAGCAACGGGAGATACGAGAAATTATTAATGAGTTTTTACCACTTCGGTTGTCAACACATTACCATAATGTGTGGGCCACATCAAATAAACTTGAGAAGTCGATAAATACATATATTTGTAGAAACTTTGTTTATGGTCTGTGCTGCATATGGCTGTTTACTATGGAGGCAACATAATTTCATAATTTGCGTTTCTTTACTCTTTAGATCAAGGTGAATAACACAGTTAATCTTATTGCTTTGATTAAATTTAATTGTTTTCATATGGAGTGGGCGCTCGATTTCTAAGGCATTTTAAAATAATTTGCGTCAGAATCCGTCCATTAGGCATTATGCCAGAAAAAGTTATATTTACAGAAAAAATGACTTAAACTTTGTTTTAGTTCACATTTTTCTGCTAAACAAATACAACGTAAAAATATTAGAGGACTGCAAGAAAAAATAATCTCTGATTACTTATTTATGCCATGGTTCAAAAAAATGTACTAAATCATTGTCCATTAGTCGCTCTAATTTTGGTGCGTGTGCGACCAAATGTAAGCTGCTAAATAATGAGAACATTACATTTTTGTGGCAGACTCTTGGCGCTGTGCAACTTCGTCCATAAAAAACAATAATAATAAGACATCAGGACATTTAATTATTATAGTGTCGAAAGAACATGGCCACTACGTCAGCGGTTGAAACTTTTGTCAGTGACCATTCGGTGAAAAGTGCTATGCTGTGAAAGGCATTTTCTAAAGTTTGGGCCGGTCTCACTATATAACTCAATTTCATTTCACGAACTTTTCAAATGGATTCTGTCGAAGATCACAATAATTCTGTATTTGAATACAACTGGAAAGCAATACGATTTACATTGCACCTTGCCAAATAGTCAAAGGCGCAATAATTTGGTCCGCAGTTTCAATTTTGTGCTTGTTTCATTTTGTGTGAATTGATATAAAACTACTTAAAATCATATGACAGTTTCCACCGATAAAATAAAGCTCCTTGCTAATGGTGTTCAAATACTACGTTTTGTAGCACGGTCAAATAATAAACATGTTACCTGCTAATCCGTTAATTTCAGTGACAATTTATTTGTAACACATCTATAACTTTGTTACGAATTTCAGAGTTAAAAACTCGTAGACAACGAGATAAAAATGTATCGCACGGATTGAGCTGTTAAGAAGCACTATCCACAGAAATATTGCCGTATACAACAAAGTCGTCTTCTTAATTAAAAAAAATTGTCTTTGTTTTCGAGCCGCATGTGGTAACCAAACTATGCAAAGTTACAGTCTCCTGCGAGCCTTCTTGTCAATCATAAATGAAAGATTTTTGATCAATGTTTTCGCTCATTCAGTTTTAAAGTTCTGACATTGTTTCTCTGTTCTTGGTTGGAATTTGGTGTTTCGACATTAACGCATTCGTGCCCAGTGTTTAATTGGCTTCCAAAGAGAGTGACGGACCGCAAAATTATCCACTAACAACCTACAAAAGCTATTGATTCTCACCAGAATCTGAGTTGATTTCCTCATCGATGAGATCTGCCTGAGCGTGAAAAAATTCATTTTTGTCTAGTTTCTTCTTTTCCAAGAGCGCTAGTTGCACCTTTGCAAACATAAGAGGCCACATTCTGAAGCGCGAACAAGACTTTGAATTGACCATGCATAGGAAATCAGGAACGGACTAGAAGTTGAAATGTTTGTCCTCTTCGACAAATCAACGTATTGTTTTGGTATTGGTTGATGGCGATTTGTGTAAACGAAAAAGATTGGGTTAAACAGAACAACAGGCGCGTTACAACAAAGCCAGAGGCTATGTAAAGGACCTATTGTCAACAATGTTGCTTTATAACCACTATAAATAGACAAGCGTGTACAGATTACGACCATTAAGAAAACTGATCGACAACAAAACAATACTCTTCTTTTTTCGAGCAAGATCTCACACTAGAACTGTAAAGATGTAGAGTTAACAGATTACTGTGCATTGACCAGTGAAAATGTTGACATTCAGAGTTCAAAAGAAAACGGTTTTTAACTCGTTCTGTCTTTGTGTCTTTCTTTCTACCTCGAAGTTCTTTTTCCTTCGTCGTGTAGATATTGTTGAGAATTAGTTCTTTTAATCGGTTCGTGAAAATTACTAAACCTACTTTCATCGACCTGTGTCGACCGATCAGATTTGTTTCAAGTGACTTTTCGCTCCCCTTTTTTGTACACGATCAGTACTTAAGAAAACTGCAACTGAATTAAGTCACCGTCAACAGAAGTTTAAGAATGCTTGGGTTTGTCAGCTGCACAAAGAAAATCAATTAAAAACTGTTACCGAGTACAAGTTGAGACATTGTCATGGCAACCTGTAAGAATTGTTCGCAGATAACTGTTCTACGAGATTGTAATATTTAGATTACCTACGATAAAATGCCGAACAAGGGAACGTCTTGTACAGAAAGGGAAAATTAAATGTTATTCGACCTTTCACGAGTCTTTTTAGGCCTTGTTTTCAAATTAAAAATGGGTCACAATTTTGTGCATAGAAATGTTGATAATTTATGTTAATTTGACACTTCTGCTTCAACAGCTGTTATGCACATAGAATCACTAATTTCACTGAAGTTGTTGTACGGAACGAAAGCCTCTATTGTCTTAAGTGTGAAATTACTACACAGAAAGCATTTCAGGCAATTGTTTTGTACATTTACAACCAGTCAAACTTGTCAGACTGTCACGAACTGCACAGCAATACCCTTGCGAAATTCTCAGTAACTTGTCAGTGAGTTCCTGCTATATAGCCTGTCGATTTGTAAAATCAATAACTCGGCCTGCGAATACTGCAGTCACCTCATAACTCCTCTAGTGTATTCATTACACATTAACAAAGCTGGGCGAGTGTTATGTGTATCTTACCATATCAGTACAAAGTCATAAAGTTTGATCTCATCCATTAAAATTATTGAGAATTTACTTTTCAATCTTAACTATGTCAGAAAGGTACACACAACCTTTCGAGCACTACGTGAAAATTACCGATAAATTAAAGTTGAAATCATATGGCGTTTTACAACTACTCACTCATAGAGTAGAAATTAGTTAATTTAATATACAGACAGTTTCAGTCAAGAGATTTATACTCGCGGCAAGTCTTCTCGACTAATTCATGTTGTAGCTTTGTACGATATTGCCCTCAAATTAACACTAAATAACTATTCTGTTCCGATGCGAAGTGAACATTCAGTAAATTCAACTGGTTTCATCCAACAAACTTCCCATCATAAACCTATACCTCAAGACTTAGTTTTTATTATTTATATTTTAAGGCAAAGTTATTCTACAGTCTTAACTTACCAACTCAGATCTCGAAGTATAATCCTTTGAACAAATAGCATCATTATAAACCATGTTAATGTCATATCCGCGAAATGCTTGAAATACGATTGAACTTTTCCCTCAAAATTGGGTCAATTTTGTATGTTTTCGCCATTTTCGATATAAGATAGTTTCAAACGCTGCAGATTGTAAGATTTTGTATTTGAGATGGTTTACGAAGCCGTTATCCGTTCCGACTAAAGTTCTCGACACGAATATTTTCAGAGTTTTGTGACGAACAGCCGGGATTAATTACTCTACTGGGGGTAGGCAATCTCGTACCACTACAAAGATGTAACAAAGAACCAAAACGGTCCGTTAATTAATTTCTGTTTTGTTACTATCCTGACTCTTTTGTGCTGGACATAATATAACTTTTTAGTCATGTAAATGAAGACTAAGTTAAAATCAGTGAATATTGTTATAAGTTTTATAAAAGCGCGAGTCTGTGATATCAAAGCAAGTATAGGAATAAAAATTGCATTTCTGGATTTATCTCAAGCATTTACTTCCTTCACAAACATAAGGACGAAACTAAGAAATAATTTCTCCAAAGTTATGCGAATTAGATTTAGTTTACAGCCATGATGAAAACTCTTCTGTCCTGTTGGTTCTAATGAATTCTAGCAACACTGCCAACAATCGTTGACCTAAATAAATAACGAAGATACCCGAGAATCATCCGAACGATACCGACGACTCTTGCTCGGGAGACCGACTACCTTGATGGATTTCACATTTTTTGTGAAGCGATTCCACAACATGGCCAGCTTCATTGGTCCTTGACGATAACGTTATTTCTGGGAGGTTTGTTGAAGATTTGACTGTTAACGTCGATTGCTGCACCATTGATGAAAAATGAAGTAACGATTTATTCATTAATTTTTCAGCTCAGCCAATCAGAATAAACATAAATTAGTTTTCGCAATTTTCCCGCGTTTGTCTTCAGTTACATGTTGGTTTCTCGCGCAAGTCACTAGTTGTGAATTTCTCGGTCTTCTCCCCGTTGCGCTTATTCCACGCTTGCCAAAGTTTTTTAATTGCTTACTAGTGCTAATTGACGTTAATAATGTGAAAAGTTTGGTTTTAGTTTTTCATTTTCTAAGGACTCTTTCTGTGTTAGCCTGCGCGCAAGCTACTTTTGTGTCTGTCATGTACTGAGCTACTAAGAAAAATAAAAGATATATGGTTCGTGTTTTACCTTCAGTCTCAATAGAATTATCTTCATAACTCTTCACTTTGACCATGGTGGACGCCCCTCTTTTTCCTTTGCTAGATTTTGACTGTAAGAAAGAATGAAAGTTCATTTTAAAAACAAATTAACTCTGAACCGTAGCTGGGGACTAGATTTGTGTTGAGAGTCATGGGAAAAGTTATTGTTGTCTTAATAGCCCAGATTGATTTTACATTTGTATCATAATACAGCAAGGGAAAGGATCGAGTCCAACAATGAAGAATAAAAAATTCTAAAATTTTAGATTGTTCAGTGGAAACAAGGAAAACATCATGCTGTGAAACCACGAAGCTTTTCTGTAGATACAATCGAACAATCTTCTCATAACTCGGCTGAAACAAAGCTTATTACATGTAATTAAAGTAATCTTTTTGTCGAAGGCAAGCGTACGTGGCAGATATTGAAAGAAGCGCAAATAATACAACTATGTAAAAGTTGTATCCATAACACGTACCATTATTCAAGGAAATGTGTCCAATTTAAATAGAGCCGATCTCAAAGAAGCTTTGTATTCAACTAGATTGATTTCTTTGTGTTCCATTCGTAATTTGTTTCTCTGTCACCTCTTCCGCTCCCGCTCACAAAAGTCGCGCCAAATGCGCGCGTGACACAATTGCCCGAGAGGTTCGGTAGTTAAAAAAACTGAAAGTATTGGTTTGGTTTCTTTATAGAAAACATTAAATTAAGTGGATCAGTTTATTTAAGAAAATGACAGTGAAAAAGGAGGTGGATTTCAGCCTACGCAGTGATGCCGTCGAATTGTTCAAACACCAAAGTTTAATGCCGTTGTTCGAAAGGGAATATAGAGTCGGAAATACAAAACTTTCCACCCACGCTCGATAGACACTGGTCGTCTTCTACAGCTTGGTTTTCATATGATTGCTAGCGCTCGCTCTCGTCGCTCGAACTTTTTTCGTTTACAGTTGCAGTGAAACAAGTGTTTCTGGGAATTATGTTCCCATTCTGAGCGAAAGCCGACGAAGCAGACCAAACACTGACCCATATTCGAGTCAGTTTCTTGTTTCTTTCATCCTCATGTCCTTTTCGCTAGAAGAGAAAAAAGGCCTTGCGCTCTCGCTCGCCAAGTCGGTTTCTATACTTTCCCTCAATTTGCTCAGCTCGCGAGAATGCCGTGATCATGGTAATAAAGGAAATAAACCTCTTGCAGTCAGCATTTGTGAGACAACTCAAAGCTTCAGCCAAAACTGTCATTCTCAAACCGCGTCTACAATTTGATGCGCCAGTTTCCAACAAAATAGTCGAAGGTAACTTAGCATTTATCTCAACTATGTAAAGAGTATTTTAAGTTTAAAACCAAACTCGTTTAGACGATTTGACCAAAACAACCGTGTAACATTCACACAATGCACCCTGACCGAGACCATGAGGAAGTCAGAACAAAACTATGAGCATTGAAAACTTTCACAAACAAGATCGATTATTTTACCTTTAGATTACTAACATACCCTTAATTTTCTGAAAGTCTCTGATCTCTCGCTTCGAAGCCGTAAAGAGAAGTTGATGGTTTGGTTAACCCCCAGAGAAAAGAGCTCCAGTGATTTGATGGCTCGGTATGGCACGTCTTCCCTAAAGCTTTCTTTTATACTCCGCATCGAAAGTATATTTAATCAGTTTCCGCCTTGCTCGAAAACAATACTTTTACGGATCTGTGAGACTGCGGCAAGCTTGTCTCTTTGAAGCCCTGAGCACTTTATTTTGACGTAATTAACTCTTGTCCTTCAACACGCTTCAACAAAGGTCAACACTTGTCCTTTTACCCGCTTTAGCAAAGACTCAAACAACATAATAATCATTAAAAGTATTCCCTTGGGCTCCACTGAGTTCAATAAGCTTTTGTTTCCACGATTATTACTCAGCTATTTTAGTCACATCATTAAACGTTCTGTTCATTATAATCTTTAAACGGTAAACCAGCAAAAACAACACCGAATCCTGTACTAAATAGACTGTTCATTCATGAAGCGACTAACATTTAATTTTCTATTAACAATATCAAGGCAGACAGACTCTTCAAAGAAAATTCGCCTATCTAACTTTATAAGAAATGTATGATAATAAGTAATGAGAGCTGACAGTGATCTCGGTCTACGGTAGGTGGTGTCCATTCTCCCAGATTTCAGAATGCTTTTGTTGCACGTCATCTGTTTAATGCACGTCTCTTCCGGGGGCGGCAAAATTATTAGAATTTTAAAACAGTTGAATACTTACACCTGTTCTGATGTTGATCGTGCATCTCGTAACGAACGCAAGATCACGTCACGTTCGCGCACACAAACAAAACAAACCGTAAAATACAACAGCAATAACAAAAGGCAAAGTTTAAGCCAAATCAGTACAACATTATTTTCCTTGGTGAATTTGCAAAGCAGAAAACTGATGGTTGAAGAAATTTTTTGTCTTGCATTTCAAGGTGTCAAAAGAGTGTGGAATAGGAAGCAAAATATATTTAATCACTCCGCATCATCACTGCGCTAGATTTTTCTTTCTTACGCAAATTTCAAATGAGCCGACAAGCGGTGATTAGTCAAAAGTTACCTTTAATTTACCTTTGCCGAGAAATACCTACAGAATAACGCGTTATCCCTGCTTTTATGCCAATGTTGTGTCCTAACATCAAACAAGCCGAGTGCACAACTGGTATATTGTGCTTGATAATTTTTTTTTTATTTGAATACCACCTTGATTACATAACATCGCGATCGACGAATGAAGCAGTTACGAGAAAAAAGATGATGAAGTATTCTGACTTCATTGGTGTGAATATCAACATATCTGAGTCAGGTCACGTTCAGTACTCACTCATCCTATTATGTAGGATGGAAAATATCAAGCGAGTTACGTCATGACAGAAACTTTGCCATCTGAGAAACACTCTTAACTAAGCAGCGGTTCGTTTTGAAATACTTACTCGTGAAAGCAAAGCAGGCTGTGCAGGTTCACCGTTAATAATGTCAAAACACTTAACGGAATTTTAGAGAAAGGAGTTAACAATTTATTAAATTTGTAAAATCCGCATTGCATATGATGTTGGTCATAACTTCGAATCAGGAAGCACGCACGCGTGTGGATTTGTGTCAGAATAACAATGGACAAAATTAAAAAAACAAAAACAAATTGAAACTAAAAAGGTCCATAACTAGAGAAACGAAAAGGAAGATGAAATAAATTTATCTTCCTACGACTCTGAAAGAATTCAATATTCTTTGGAAATTTGGGGCAAAAAATGCGCTGACAGATTACAAATTCCTTTTTAAATGGCTGCCATTAATGTTTGATCACAAGGAGCGATTGCCTGCGTTAATGGACCAATCTTTGGATTCTGCTGTCTCACGAACCGTGCCAAGAAAGAGGGCATTACAGGAGTTGTATCAACCTTTCAGAGACGGAGGCAAGAAGAAATTATAATATTACCTTAGTGTTAGTATAGGGTTGTTTTCAAATTATTCTCTGTCACGTAGGCTAAAGGCTAAAAACAAAAACAAAATCTTAGCTGGTTAGAAACCTTTTAGCGCGCTTCCTTGATAAAAGGTAAGCTGGAACGAACCTTGTCACGCGAGACAAGGAAATTTTCTCAATTCACCCGTGAGGAATAGTTTACATTTTGATAGGAATTGAATTGATTTAGACTTCTCGACTAAGGTTATCGAGTGGCACTTACTTACTTGTTTAACTTTATACATCTCCCCTCAATAGTTCATCTTCAATCGAATATTTTCAACTTCGTTTTAGTTCACAGATTGAATACAAATCAGTCTTACAAAACCTAATAGCTTGCAATGTATATGATGCGACTCGGAGTCGCAGAATGCGCTTTCTTACAAATACTTGTATTTACCTCAATTTTCTTCGCTGTTCCTTGGTAGATTTTTTAACAAAAATTTAAATTCCTCAATTGCCGCGCTGTGACTTCGTAGTTTTGAACCACCACACATTTAGTTAATTGAAATGATATGACGAAGCAGCTCAATGAAGCTCAAAACCTGTAATATTTGCATGCTGTCAAACTTCAATTATCATATGACGTGTGGATTTTAAGACAATGCGAAAATGAAGTGTCTCGGAGACAATAAATCAGTAGCGGTCTTGCGGTCTATTTGAACGATCAAATGTAGCTTCTCCTTACATTATGAATACAAAATCAAGCATATGAACGAGAATCAAGAAAATGATTACGATGAACAAAGAGGACGTTTCCAGAGACGAACAAACAAATTCTCCCAACTAGTGTGAGTACCGGGAAAAGTTTAGAATCATTGCAGGGACAACCGTTTAACGAGCGAAGAACATAATTTTGTTACCAGAGCAAAGCGAGCGCTAACTGCGCGCGCGGCTGCGGTCAATCGATAGATGTGCACGTAACAAATCTGAATGAGATTACGCAAGGTTCGGTATTTTGAAGAAAGTCGGTTGCTTTATTTTAATCTGTTATGCTCAATAAAACAAACTACGCAAAGCATTAGAGGGTGGATTACAGAATTTCTTCAATAACACGCGAAAAAATATTTAAACCGAGTTAATATATGAATGCCTGGCAATCATAATTTCTTTCGTAATGTCTCTCCACCAATCCAAAACGTTTGTATCAGACGCTCCACTGACATTACGTTTTACATGATTCGATCGCCACCAAGACGCCATCCTCCTTAACGGAATATCTTTACTATCAAAATACGAACACGAAAACAGACATTTCAACAAATACTAAAAGAAACTGATGTTTCTTAATACGACTTGCGGGCAGAGCTTCCACTGAAAATGCTAAAACCGTTTAAACTTCTCAGAGTGATCAACTCTTTTAATTAAGTAGTCATTCTAGGCAGTTTTCTGTATTGCATAAGCGGTTTTCGAAACTATGTTGTGATTCCATGGAATTACAAGAACGGTTAGTAAGTTCTGCTTTGCTGTTTTATAATTCTTTTACGTTGTGAAAATACGGCAGAAAGTTTTGCATTTCACAGAACTGTCTCAGTTACCCACAATTTGCCAGAGTTGCTAAAATACTTCTCTTTCGACATGCCTTGACACTCCCCTCCCCTCTCCCATTCAAAGTTGACCAAACACTTTAGAACCAATACATATTTACTGAAAGAGAGAAAGAGCGCGTGAAAGCGCATTAAATAGTTATGTTTATGATAAAAAATGTGAAGGTTTCGAGTTTGTCTTAACTACTTTTTTTTGACAGTTGCTTGCTTTGGTAGTCGTGTGCGTTGGTAAAGTGACCGTAGAGAAAATAATTAATTTTTGTCTACAGACACACAAACTTAGCTTGACAATAGATTTAAATAGTTATGGTAATATGTATACGGAAAGTACAAT
>Ga0099809_10264141_pt1 | contig 10643 bp, 9 predicted proteins | sample OrbTnscriptome_3_FD_81146 | JGI IMG/M metagenome (GOLD analysis project Ga0099809, IMG submission 81146) | Metatranscriptome of coral microbial communities from Puerto Morelos, Mexico - Orbicella T R C metatranscriptome (Eukaryote Community... | ecosystem: Host-associated > Invertebrates >...
GGGTTGTTTGGTGGAATGGTGCGTCGGGTGGCGATTTTAGCGGAATTTGGTAGTTTGCGTGTTTCTTTGGGATGGAGGGATATTTTGCCGGGGGGACTGTCCAGTGGTTTTTGTCATGCCCTGGCCTGTCTTCCGTGGGAAATGAGTGAAATTGAATTTTCGACCCTTGGTGCGAAATTAAGAATTTGTCTGATTTTTACGGGCAGGCACTCTTAATACAGACCATTTATTTATTGTATCCCTAAAAACAATGAAAAAAGAAAGGAAAAAATTAACAAATCAACATCCACCCAGAGTCGATCATGGTTTCTTTCTAATGCAGACTTGTCCACTACCCACTGTGCTAAGTGAACATTACATGGATGAGGTGGAGAAAACAAACGTTATTACAATTAATTAAACCGCTGATAACTCAGTGGGCTCTAGTCTGTACGAGGATTGTCTGTAGGTTAATTTGTCCTTCACCGAACAACCGCCCAGTGAGTATATTAATTTTGGTATTCGTGGATTTTTCTGATGCTCGACAGTGCTTTTTTTAAAGCTTAGAGGTCACATGTGTTCATTCGTTGGCAAATAGAGTCACAACGTTTGTTTTGAGGGAAGGTCTTCATGACTTGTTTTGCACTGGGGCTCTTTGCAAGCTACACACAACACAGGTAAGGTGAAACAAGATGTTTTGTTCAAGAAGCTTGATTTCGAAGAAATCGTAGTGAATCAACGTAGTAGTTGAACCATACATTAGTCATTACGATTGCTGACTGGATCTGGAGAGAGTTTAGCATTCCACATTAGGCCATTTGTGTTGGACTTTTTTGAACATGGTGAAAGAGAAGTTGTTGAGACAGTTTGTCTTGTTATTTTCCTTTGATTTCCTTGATGAAAGACCAGGTGTCCAGCCTGAATGAGAAAGGAGTCAAAGCTGTAGTTTTGGGGCCAGAAAGTTCTGACACGGAAATTAAGGATGCTCTTGAAGGTAAATACAACCTTGTGTTTACAAAGTCAGTGCCCTTTCAAGTGGGTTTTGAATACAGATCGCAGATTTAAAGCATCTTCCTGGACGTTAGAAAACAAAAGTGGTAATGTACAGTATTACTTTGAAGTTTAACTCAAATTTTTGAACGACTAGTAAATCCAGGCCGATAAAATGGCTGCAAAAGCTTTCGGCAAAATCTCAAGCTTTCGCTTTAGCGTGAAGGATTAATTTGAACATGCTGTCACACAGCGAAGCACATCTGCAAAATTTTGAACATTTTTTTGCTTTTAGATAGTTTTTTTTCCCTCATCTTGAATGAAAATTTATTACTCAGGCTTCGGTGGAGAAACAGAAAGAATTTCTTACTGCCAGGTATATATAGGTTTTTAAAAACTGCGCCTGTGAGTCACGCAAAGTTCATTGGACAACTTGCAAACTCAAATCATTGAAAAGCATGATTGGGTGGTGTTAATGACCAAAGATCAAAATACTCAAATACTCTCGGGATGTTTCAAACAATAACGATAATCTTTGTGGAAATTGATTATCTATGAAGTTTTGACCACCGGGTAGCCAGTATTCTGAACAAACTTGTCCGTGAGTCAAGATTTTTGTAGTATGGCTGGGAAAATTCGTCCACTACAAAACCAAAACATTTATTTATTATTTTAGTAAAAGATTATCTGCTATAGTAAAAGAATGGAAATTTTGTTGTTTTCGGTTTCGTTTTGTCCTGCAAAGTCAATAATTAAATTGTTTTTGCATGTTCAATTTTCTCGGCTTTTGTTGCGCAGCAAAGGAAAAATATAATTTCTTGTTTTCTTATCAGTTTTAATACACCTCAAGTTGAGTTCTTTTTTTTGATATTTTTTAATGTTTTGGCCCATCATTTGTTCAATTTTAAATAAACGATGTCTTGAAGTCTGATCTTATACATTTACATGGCTGTGGTTACTGGGCATATGGTTTATTTTTCTGCTTACACTCGCTCTGAAATATTTCTAAAAAATTCTAGAGAATTAGGGGTAGGTTGTGAATCATTACGTCACACCCACGTTTTTTGCGCCAAAACTTATACAAATTTTAAATTCGAATCTGAGCAAGCGGAACAAGTCCACTTCATTTTATAGAAGTAGAAGTCTACTTGTGGCAAGTCTATCTGGAGGCGTTCATGCAGGATGTTTTTGCCTATGTAAGCATTAACTTTGAATGGCTACCCTGGAACTGCAAACGCTCATGCTCCATCCACGCTACGCCAGAGAAATTTGAAAAGGGTGTTAATCACTCTGAAACACATCAAATGTTTTCCATCCAAACTTGGTTGGAGAAATTTGAAAATGCAACAATCACCGGCCATTTTGGTGTTGTGTTTGAGGAAATCGTGACTTCATCGTTTTGGAAAAGCTCCATTTTGAAAATGTTTTCCATCCACATTAAAACGCAAAGTTGGTGTTTTCAAATTCCTCGGGTTTGAACAGTGTTTTCATTTGAAGAGTGCCCGTTTTCGCGGCAAATTATTGTGGATGGAAGACCTAACCATAGAAATAAAGCTGCGTTTTCAAATTTCTCTAGCATAGTGTGGATGAGGCCTTAGTATAGTTGTTTATCAAGTATTACAAATCAATCTGAAGGTCAAAATTGCTAAAATTACGCTGGCGTAATGTGGATGAGGCCTTCGTATAGTCGTTTATCAAGTATTACAAATCAATCTGAAGGTCAAAATTGCTAAAATTACGCACTGGTTGGTAAACATGCACTGAGTATCAGATAAGATTGAAATCTCCGGTGATATCACAAATTGTTCTTGCGGACAGACTGGTTGGTGGTTTCCACTGGAATGCTAGCAGCCTTGTACCAAGAGTCTTCATTCCCCCTGACCAGTGGTCAAGAAACGAGCGACCCTGGAGAGATGCAATTTGAAGTCCGAAAATGTCGGACTTCCGGTTAAATTGTGCTCAGCTCAAAAACACGTGGCTCAATCTAGTCGCTTGTGTTTTTCTTTAGCGTGCGAGGGCACCTGTTTTTTTCTGCTCTTGTTTCACGCGCAAAAAAAAAAGAGCCCAAAAAAACTGGATGGTCTCGCAGGCTAGTTTTTCTTCCAATCATTTTTATTGTTTTTAAAGCCAATGAAACTGAAGGCTGTAGTGGAACTAGATATTCCTCGCTGTGGACACTCTTGACAACTTGTTCATTCTATATTCTTCACCATCGGCATACCTACATTGGTCACATAGGCTGTTCCTCAATTTTCTCTAATTTCCCTCGACAAAGGAAAATAAACCTCATTTCCTCATTGCCTTGTTGCAACTTGAAATGAAAATATCGCCTAGACTTTGCATTTCCCAGAATCTTTACATCAGAAACTTCCATCCAAAATGTCATGAATGTGTCCTTGTATGTCCTTATAAGCAGAACCTGAAAATGCCATTTTGCTACAAAACTCAAAACTTGTTTCTGTTTATCTCATTTGATAAAGAGAGAATGATTAATGTTTTCATTAAGACAGTATTGCCTTGATTTTTCAATATTTCCAATGTTCGCTTTTCACCCAGATTTACTGCCAACTATTTTTTGGTGAACCAGAAACAAAAATGATAAATGTTTAAAACAAATGACATCGTCCACCCTTGTCAAATGCAATAGCATGATCGTTTTAATTGTAATACCTTCTTATCCAAATGTTACTTTGTTTCTTTCAATTGGTACCTTCTTAGCGAACACTGAACTACTGCTCATACTCTAAATATGAAAATCAACCACAATATTCCCTAAACCAGATAATATTTAACATAATCAAAAAATATTTTAATTTATTTGTTCAATTCACGAGTTTGCTCACAGAGTACTTTGATTATTCTACGAAATATCATTGAACAGGCAAACGAAAAGCAAGCTATGTGTACCCTGTATTTGAACTTCATAGATTTCGAAAAAGCTTTGATTCCATCCACAGAGAAAGTTTATGGGAGATTATGGGGAGGTATGGAATTCCAGAGAAAATAGTGAAAAATAATGGTCAAAGTGTATTATAATGGTTTCAAGTGTGCAGTGGTGGATGTGGGGGCGATAGGCGATTGGTATGACATAAAAATTGGTGTCAAGCAAGGATGCAATATGTCTGAATTCTTGTTCTTGATCATAATGGACTGGGTAACGAGAAGAACAGTTGGAAATGGTGAGAACGGCATTAGATGGAGGTTTACGTCCAAACTTGATGATTTGAACTTTGCAGATGATATAGCTCTAATTTCCTCTACCAAACAGCAGATTCAGGATAAAACAACAAAGCTGGAAGAAGAAGCCAGATAAGCTGGGGTTTAAGGTCAGTACAGAAAAGTAGAAAGTGGTGAGGATTAATGCAAGAAACCAAGACAAGATTGTACTCAATGAAATAGATATTGAGGATGTTGATGAGTTCACATACTTTGAAGCGAAAGTGTGTAACCTGCCTGGTTTTCACCATCGCAGCTGGACATTCTATTGATGATGGCCTTGTTCGTGGAATTTGCTATGCAGCGTGACCTCCCAACAGAAGCAGCTGGAGATGCACCTGATTTTCATATTCGACACCAGTCATCTGTGCAGCCTAAATTCCGGCTTCCGTTTCCTTAAGGCCCCGCACGCACACTGTACTTTTTTAATTTTAATTTCAGATCCATGGCATATCCATTGCACTGATTTCAACGAACATGGTTTTCCACTGATGAGGGGCCAAGCCCAAAATGTCTGGAAACAGTACCCGAAATATGGCACTTGATTTTTCTTACTGACCACTTTCATGCAAGGAAGAAGGTGGTATGAAAGACCTGAAGAACCAACAATCCAAAGTGAGAGGTGCATTCATCAGATTGAAGAACATGTGGGATTCCAATAGCATCTCAAGGAAAACAAAATTAAGACTGTATGTATAAGACACTGGTGGTGCCGGTGTTGTTATATGGATGCGAGACATGGAAAACGAACAAAGGAGATGACAAAGCTATAGATGTATTCCAGAGTAAGTGCCTACAAAAGATCCTATGAATTGAATGGCAAGATCATGTCAGTACTAAGGAGCTGTTGGAAAGAGCGACTATGAAACCGCTGAATGAGGAAGTGAAGTATCGTAGATGGAATGCGATTGGTCACATCCTGAGGCAGGATTGCAATAATGATTGTAACATTGCAACAGGCCGGGCCCCAGAGGGGGGAAGGAGATGAGGAAGGCCCAAGACCACATGGTGACAAACAGTTGAAAAGGAATGTAAAGAGGCAGGGTGGATATCATGGAAGGAAACAAGGATGATTGCAGCAGACAGAGAACAGTGGAAGACCTCTGTAAAGGCCCTATGTGCCCCAAGGCACGAGGAGGATAGGTAACAGGTAACGGCTCTACAGCTTTATGGTTCTACAGCTCTACAGTCACATATCTCAAGGTAATTACCTCTATAGCTCTATGGCTGTACGGCTTTACGGCTCTACCATCACACTTTTCTTCACTACTAATGTACTGCAAGAAAGTAAAATATTTACATGGTCATACTCATGTACTGAAGAAAAAACAAAAAAAATTAATATACAATTGTACTAACATCCTGAAGGGGAGTAAAATGTATAGTCATACTGACGTTCTGAAGGAAAGTGAAATATACCGCTGTACTAACATACTGAAGGAAAGTAAAATGTACAGTTGTACTAATGTCCTGAAGAAAAGTAAAATATACGGTCATACAAATGTTCTGAAGGAAAGTAAAATATAAAGTTGTACTAACGTACTGAAGGAAAGTAAAATAATTATACGCTCATACTAACATACTGAAAGAAAGTAAATTATATGGTCGCACTAACGTACTGAGGGAAAGTAAAATATACGATCATACTAATGTTCTGAAGGAAGAGCAAATGTACCGTCGTACTAATGTACTGAATGAAAGTAAAATATACAGTCCTACTAACATACTCAAGGAAAGTGAAATATACAGTCCTACTAACGTACTGAAGGAAAGTAAAATGTATGGTCCTATTAACATACTGAAGGAATAAAGTAACTAAAATATGTGGTTGTACTAACATACGGAAGGAAATATGCGTTTGTACTGACATACTGAAAGAAACTTAGTAAAATAGGGGGTCATACTAACGTATTGAAGGAAAGTTAGTGAAATATACAGCTGTAACAACAAAATCCAGCATTTATGGGTGCCTGACCAAATTAAGGCTATCATAGAACCCTAGTCAGCGTGTACCATATTCAATGCCATCGAAATTATTGATATTGCATGGTGAAGTGAAATCTTATTGCTTTACTGTAAGTTGACTAGTCCTTTATAGCCTAAATTTGAAACAGAGGCTGTGGTCAGGCACCCATAAATGATTACTTTATTGTGGCCATGTATTTGACTAACTTTCCTTCAATACATTAGTATGACTATTTTACTTATTTTCCTTCAGTACGTTAGTACGACCGTATATTTTACTTACTTTCCTTCGGTACGTTAGTACGACTGTATAGTTTACTTAATTTCCTTCAGTACATTACCAGTAGTACGACTATATATTTTACTTTCCTTCAAAACTTTAGTGCAACTGTAGAAAAAATTATTTGCCTTTCCTTCAGTAAGTTAGTATGACTGTATATTTTACCTTCCTTCAGTACATTAGTGCGACTCTATATTTTACTCTCCTCCAGTTCGTTAGTATGACCGTATATTTTACTTTCCTTCAGTACATTTGTAAGACCACATATTTTACTTTCCTACAGTACATTAGTACGAACCTCTTACTAAGCGAGCGTGAGGGCCGTACTGGGGAATATTGGCCTGAGGTCATGGCAGTACAAAAACGACCGAGGGCCAATATACCCCAGTACGGCTCGAGCTAGATAGGTTAGTAAGTAGTTTATTATATGGCACTCAGGCCACACTTGTTTGTTTTGTGATAAAACATACATTTGGTCACTTGAATTCAAAGGGCTCCCGCTGTAACAGATTTTTGTTGACACGAGCAACTCAGAAAGAACAAGCTACCACAAGTTTTAAAACAAATTTATTGAACGTAAATCATGTTGAATATAAACACGACTTCAAGAACTATTTGTAACAGAATTTGACAAGTCTCAACAGCTGGAGGTCGTTGAAATTTGGAAAAGAGTTTCTGTCAATCCTGGAATATTTTAACTTGCGCATCACAAGGTACGGATCAAAAAAAGTCTAAGTTGGTTGCTGTGAAAATCATTCAAACTTATACCTAGCTGTTGAAGAAGCAGCCTTAAAGTCAATCGTCCTCATCACTCTCAATTACAATTCGACGCTTCTTTTCATTTTGGACAATTTTCACAATACCATGAAATGTTTGGAAGGTACATCCATTGATGGATCCTATGTTTGCACCTGCAAAAACTGGAGTGGTAGAAGACAGTAAAGGATCATTTTACTAATCAATCGATGAATTTTCAGTCGTGCTTGTGGCGATTTCTGTAGTCGAGCGAGTGGCTACTTGAAGATCTTGTTTATGCACACTTGAGATAGGTTCATTTCCGGATCTAGAACGGTTAACTCTGCTGAGGGTCAAGGACGTCCTCCTTTGGTGTTTCGAACTAGCTGACTTGAAAGATTGCAAACTCTCCATGCTTTTGTGGCCACTCAGTTGGGCTACAAAGTTCCCTGGAACATCTGCATCGAGGAGCCTTGAAATACAGGTTTTCCTGATGGAATGATTTGTTACTCTTTTTCCTTCTTTTAGCGAACAGCTAAGTGTGTACTTGTCCACGTTAAATAAAGTATGTCTATGTCTATGTCTATGTCTTCTTGCTGAAGGCCAGCATTCTTTGCTGCAGTAGATAGAAACTTTCCGATTTCATTTTTACCAGGGGGTGCCTTCATATACCAAACTTTGCCATTTAAGCATCAGTTATGCTAAACCGCCAAGTAAAACGGTGATTCTGGTGCATTCATCTCCACTGGCTGATGATTGCGGAATTTGTTGTGGAAGCTGACTGGACATCTCTCTGTATTGGTGGCATAAAGCTTAGGCTGGAATGCTCTTTGGTGCCCTTGTTCCTGACCATGTCGGGTCTTTGTACCTTGCTCGGCTAATCAAACCAAGATTTCTTGGCCATCATTCTGCTGTTGAAGCTGAACGTCTCCCCAGTGTAACTTAAGACTTTCCTCTCGCTTGGAAATCAAAGTGTGGGGATGAAAACCACCATACAGTCCTTTGAAGTGCAACTGGAATGGAGTCGCTGAATTCTCCCGCTTCAAAAAGAGCATCTTCTTCGTTTTTGTCAATTGCCTTAACAGCTTGCGGCTTGTTTGCTTTGCCGTGCTCATGAACCAGTGGCTTGCACTTCGCAGCTAGTACGCTTCTCGATTTTTCAAACTCATTGTCCTTGAGTATGTTGAATGGATATTTCTTCTCAGTTAAGTATCGCTGTATACTGCACTGAAAACTGACAATTGTTGCTGGCTCATACTCTCCTCCATTTTTCCTGCGTGTGTTCATAAAAAATTTGGACAAAAGGTGGTCAAGCTCCGATGCAGGTACATGTAGGCTTTCAATTCTATCATTTGTCATATCATCAGCTTCCATGTTGCGGAGAAGAGTGTTCATATCAGTAGCCGTCTTCTTATTTGTATTTGCACTTTTCTGTTTGTTTATAAAATCGTCTATGGCCTCCTGACTTTCGCTGATGCCTGTTTCAGTTTCTACATCAGATGTTTCCAGATCTTCAAGATAATAAAATTCGCTTGGTGAATATTCATCTTCCTCGTCCATGTTGTAAGCTCTGTAAAATATCAGTCTTTTAGCTAGTTTCTTTGTGAAGAATGAGAGTATTTACACATTTTCTTTCCGTAGTTTTAGTTGTAAATTTTGAATTTGCTGGCTCTCGAAAACAAAAAAATACACAACCTATCACAGTTTCCATAGAAATGGTCCGTACGGCAAAATTCCGACCAAGAAAGAACCAATCAGAATGCTTGGATTTACCTCAAGACTACCTTGCCATATAATAAAACTATATATTTTACTTTCCTTCAGTATGTTAGTATAACCGTATATTTTACTTTCCTTACGTGACCGTATATTTGCATTTCCTTCTAAATGTTAGCATTATGTATATTTTTGCCTTTAGTACGTTAGTACGACCGTATATTTTACTTTCCTTCAGTACATTAGTACAGTCGTACATTTGCCTTTCCTTCAGTACATTCGCACAACCATATATATATTACTTTCCTTCAGTTCATTAGTAGTGTAGACATGAGTGATGTAGAGCTGTAATGCCGTAGAGCTGTAAAGCTGTAGAAGCATAGAAGCGTATAGGAGTAGAGTTCCTTATCTAGAAATGTGTGATTGTAGAGCTGTAGAGTCACAGACTTGTAGAGGCGTAGAGTTTATTATCTAGATAGGTGTGATCGTAGAGCCATAGAACCGTAGTGGCATAGAGTTCATTATCTAGATATGTGTGATAGTGGAGCGGTAGAACTGTAGAGCTATGGTACATTAGAATTGTAGAGCTGTAGAGTTTATTATTTACGTATGTGTCATTGTAGAGCCGTAGAGTTTATTATGTAGAAATGATCGTTACTGAAGGAGTTCAGGCATAGGGCTTAATAAAAACTTCTACAACAGACTAAACCCCATTGGTAACCATGGCAATATGCCACTGCTTTATATGTACATGCCAGAGAAGAAGTACAAAGTGATCAGTGATTAAAGCATAGAGGCATAGTGCTCTATGAAAACTTCTACTCCTATTCGAGCTTCATAAAACAGCCTGGGTATAACCTACATATGTTCTTCCATAATCACAGTAAACATGCCGAAAACGTGACAAAAAGGCAAACACGAAGAAAGCCGTCACAATGAAGTTCACTACGAGTGTGTAACACCTGACACTTTTGTATTGTTGTACCCAGGCCTAGCTCATCACTGAGCGTAACTGTTGACAGAAATAGCTGTCAAGGGATTTCACGGCTCTCGTACGGCCTACATAGAGTGGTTAAATCTGCAAGAGTAGAACATTTTTCAAATATTAAGCATGCTTACAGGCTCTTGGTTGCAATACATAACACACAATTCTCCAAAACCCACAAAATGATTCTGGCCACAGAATCCCGCACAAAACTTAAAAAATTGCTTATTTAAATAAAACAGCTTTCCTATTGTTTGCAGAGATTCTCACGAACTTTTCAGGCTATATACCTTTCAAAATGAACGAGAAATCTCTCACTTTTGGTTTCCTCAATCAATGTTCGCGGGTGAATATTAATAACAACAAGGTGTCAAATTACATTTGCATGTGATTTCCATAAACTTTCAGGTTGTGTTTTATGCGGATAACTTCTGAGAATTTGCGAACCTTAATGTAGTTTATGAAGGAATATTCAAGCTACACAGTTTTATTGAATTAAGGTAGGAATATTTTAAAAAGGAGCTTATATACAGGTATAAATGGAAGATATAACATTCTAACATGATTTTGTTTAGATAGAGTCACAGTTTGCTTAAAGTGCCCATGAAGTAAAAAATAATTGCTGCTTATTTGAAAGGCTTTTCAAAGTAAAGAAGAATGGCGTTTTCCATTTTGGAATATCTTTTTTCGTTTAAGAGATATTTACGTTTTTGTAAGGAAAGTGATGACGTCATAGGTGGTTCCACTAAAACAGCACAACACTCAATCGAGAATAAC
>Ga0099809_10084160_pt1 | contig 10628 bp, 5 predicted proteins | sample OrbTnscriptome_3_FD_81146 | JGI IMG/M metagenome (GOLD analysis project Ga0099809, IMG submission 81146) | Metatranscriptome of coral microbial communities from Puerto Morelos, Mexico - Orbicella T R C metatranscriptome (Eukaryote Community... | ecosystem: Host-associated > Invertebrates >...
AAATGTTATCGCTTTGTCAATAATTGACCTAGTGTACTGAAACTTTGTAGTTGTACTGATTTGGACAAGTCCTTCGCATTACTGGGAGTATTGTTCTAGTTGCTTAGCGTTTTGGGGTACATTATCGTCATGGCATCATTTTACAGGGGTCGAATCTACATTACGTTTCCCACAATATTATATCGCTGGTGTAATTATGCCCGCGGCCACGGGAAAGACAGGCGCCTCTTTCCTTGATTTGAGAGGCATAATTCAATAAGCGTGACACAAGGACCCAAGGACCTTGATAGTGTTTGAAGTTCCTTCTAGAAGTGCGTGGCAGGTGTGATGTTAACGTTTGTTTGTTCATATCAGTATTCACTTTACCCTCTTATTCATCGCGACTTGAAAACAAGAAAAAAAACAACAACCATACGATTAAAGCCGCATGAATAAAAACTGAGTTTTGTCGTTCAGTGATATTGTGCTTTTATTACCAGTAGAACAACAACACATTAATCTACATGCATACGCTTTAATTATGCTTTTTATTCCCGTTGCCTCGATTTCCATGGAGGCAGTGCTCTGTGTTGGCGTACACCTTACTCAGTAATTCTTTTAATAGACTGGTGCCGAGAATCTTTACGTGAACATAACTGCGGCTTTCTGAAAAGAATTTCTTTATACAATGATGGCAACATTTAATGAGCCAGTCGCCAAATTACTACTCTGAGTAGTTTGAATTTGTCATAGCAGACGTCAGGCTATTAGTTTTCCATTGGCAATCTATGTGTGAGCCGGATTCTATATACTAGTAAATCCAACTTATTTTCTTCTTTTAAAAGGTACCTTGCAATAACTTGAATACAAGACTGTCGATGTATACAAATAGTTTAAGAGGTACAATTCTGTGAGACTGTTCCTCCTTTGAAACGACTGGCATACAACTATGCTTTGATTTGCTTTTTGGGGGACCCTATAGTAAGAACTGGTGTTGGAGATGAGATCCAAAATTCAATCTCAGTCTTTATGTTGTTGAGAAATGAAGTACCACAAAGTGCATCACTGCTTAATTATTCGCGATGATTTCCTTCCCTTGAAAACTCTCATGTTCAGAAACATTTATTTCTCATTGCCTTGGAATCTGGCAGGCAGAGAGTCTATCTTTCTCACCCAGCCGTGTTGTTTACTTCGAAATCGCGTGACGATCAGAACGGTAGCGTGCACTGAACTCTTTGCGAAGCCGATATATACAGTCTCCTCTGTATCACTTAACTGAATACGAATCGTTAAGTTGTTTACTAGACAGTGAGCAGTGTTTCCGTGACTTGCCTGTGTCTTCATTCGTGCAGTTGAGTGTGATTTGAACGGAGAACAGTGGGACAAAAATGGGCGCGTGCGGGGTCTCGTGCGCAGAGTTGTAAACGTCTAATATATGCTGTATGCTATGACCTAAGTGATTTGAGTGTTCTTTTGGTATTTCATCACCTTCTACTTGTTTATCAGCCAGCCCGGCGCTAATCAGAGTCGTCTCTGTTGGTAGAAATACCCTCTTTCCCTCTTTCATGTTTGACAAAAGCTTCGTGTCTTTCATGAAATCCGTCGGGCGTCTTTACTGTGCGTTATTTCTCATGAGCTATTCAGTCATATCTTGAAATTGGTACTATCGAAAAGAAAAATGCAATTCACACAAGCATTGTTGGGTAACCAATTAAAAAGAAACACTGCCGTTGTCGGGTGTTATAGTTGTAGAAAGTTAGTTCTAAATTGATCTAAGACTATCAGACCCTAACTGAAACTGTTATTCATTTATTATACATTTTTTACATTTACATTTTTTAAAATACTAAGTTTTAAAGGTTATGGTGCTGTTCTGTTTCAAACAACGTTTGAACAGTGGCGGGACTTGGTAATTAAGTGGAATTTAGGGATCTCATATATTTAATTTTAGTTCTATTAACAAAACAAATGTTACCTTTAATTTTATTCCAAGCAGTTCTAGTCCTTATTAGTTCCTTAGTTTGATCGAGGTCTGTGAATTTAACTACTTTCTATTGCTTGGTAATTCAACTGTAACAATTTAGAAATAGACCTAAATCTGTGATGCTTAACCTAAAGAAAGGAGCAATGACAAATACTAGACGTAATCGCTAATACTGTGTGTGCGAATTACCCAGTTCAGTTAAGGTCAGGTTTTTGTCAGTTTCCACAATAGTTTGATAAAACAAGACCATCTTTTTAGATTTTGGCGAAAACTAGGTGCAAACATGCTGCATCCTAACTTATAATTGTGCACTTTATAGGCACTTTTTCAACATCGGAATGTTTCAGTGTGGCAAAAATTATCTGGATTATGGGAGCGACAGGATTTGAATGGGAAAGGTTTTTTTTTTTAATCTTCTTATAATTCAAATTCTTGTTATTACAGCTAATGCACCCTACACGATTCATCCTCTCGACCATTGTTTTCACAACATGGTGTCTCACGCCTTCGACTAGAAAAATGCCATACATTCAGCAGTGTCGACCGAGCACAAGGTCATATGATGGGATATTGGCCAAGTTCTATTTCAGCGCGTGTTATTGACTGAGACGAAGTTCTATGTTAAGAAACACGCAAAGAGAGAACGAGGTCAACATCAGCCACGCCATCTTGACTAAGAAAACTTGGCTAAGTAGATGATTTCGTGTTATAGTTAAAAGAGCCAACTACGATAACAAAAATGTTGTCTCGATGCTACGCCAAAAATGTTGCGGGGTTTATCGATGCTCAGTAGAAAAAAAATTGAAGGACAGCCCACCATACTTAGATAGATTCCCAATAATAAAACAGAAGGTGGTAAGGGGGCCCCTAGAGAGACAACTCCACATACATTTGTTCAATTTCGTAAAAAAGGTCCAACTCGGAGCCGTTTTTAAGTATGCTCAGACGTCGACAAGTGTTTTTTTTTAATCAGCAATTCTTTAATTAATAAATGAGGATCTAGCAAAAGCTTCGCAAATGATACGAATGCGATGCTCTTGTGTGGGAAACTTTATTGTTGTCAGTACAGTAGAAGACTGAGGTGTAAATACTCCGCATTTGTTCAACTGCCAGGACACCTCGACTTCAAAATTTATCTACCAGAAATGACTGAGTCCTCGTATTAAATACAAGGAATAATGATAGCAATAAAAAAATGTTTGTATACTCCACGAGCAACATGTGCGGAACAGCCTAACTCGCCAATTTACCCGCCGCTTAGCAGAATAGACCTTCTTCCATCGCTTTAATACCGCTCCGTTAGCCAATCAAATCAGAGGATTTCATTCCCCGGCCGGGCGACAGACAAGCGGATAATAGCAGTTATTTTATGGCCGTCACTCCCCGAGGGAAGGAACGTTCGGAATCTGTGCTTGCGATCTTGAACATGATTTCCCTTATAACCATCCTCTTAATTCTTAATTTTACCCTTGACGATATGTGCGGATTTAAAAAGGAAAATTAGCAGAGGGAAAGTGGAGAACTGTAGATGTACATGTAACGCGATTCATCAATGAAACGGTACTTCAATTCTTCACTTTGTACGAAACGTCGCATTGCCTGTTTCACTGACCTTTTCAATTGACTTTAGAAGGGACTAAATAATCCTACAAACCAAACTTGGTCGACAAAATAGAAATGTCCAGAAAAGCGTTCGTTCTTGAATTTCACGAAACTCAATCCGTTCTTAATAGTTTGGTCTTGTACAAAAAAGGACAATGACTAGGCAGAATTTGTAATACAATAATGGCCTTGGTTGAATGGCATGTTCTGGAATTTTGATCCAATTTTGACAAAGTTAACATGCTTTGTTGTAGAAGCGCTCGCTTGGGAAACTTTGTACGTATTCAGCTATAAGTACGCGGTGGTTGATTTGTCCCAAAACGTCCAGGGCATATCTTACTTGCTTTATAGCTATGTAGTTGTTTGGCTTTGCTTGTGCGTCATAGTATTTTCGATTTAAATAATTTGTAGTCCCTTTTCTCTATCTACTAGAAATTTCTCCAGCGGATTAATCACCAGCTTGGTAGTTTGGAAATTTGTCAAGGAGCCCCTGAGAAACTCTCCCAGCAAATGATTTATTGGCGATAGATTTTCAACAGCTTAACATGACTGTCTTTATGAGAACTGCTTATATCGCCTTAAATTAATTACAGCTTTGTTTTTTTTTCTACGCCGCTGTCAACGTTTTGGTCTGTTTCTCAGCATGTTTATCACGTGAAACTGTTTTCGTACTTGAGACTTTTTGCCGTTGTCAAAAGCTTATCTGAATTCTACTGAAAAGACGTAAGACGTAATTTTTGCTTTGTTTACATGTGTCTTGTGGTTCATCTAATCGCTTGTGGATTCTAGAAAACGCGGATGATGATAAGATCCTCGGTTATCTTTGTTGACAGTGTTAAACGCTGAATATTTACTCTGGCCAAACACGAGGATCACTCACATGTTACTCTTGTCAGTCTTTCAATGGAATTTGACTGTCTAACGTTTGGCTTTATACCGATGTCATGGTTATTAGCATTGAAATACTTTACACCCGCCCTGGAGCTTTATATTTTGGTGAAGCTTGAGACATTGTTAATTTTGTAATGTTACACAGACCAGTGGCTACTTCGATACCGAGAGAATTTCCAATTGTCATTGAATATATTTGGAGAGGTAGCATCCAGCTAGGCCAAAGTTTTACAAAATTACCAAGAATGTTTAAATAAAACAATGGTAGTTCAACGAAGAAACCTTTACCTCACGTGGGCGGAATTTATGTAAAAACACTGATCCCGTATGCTTTCGTTGAGGGAAAGGAATTGAAGAAACGAGACATCGGTTGATATTCATATTTTCAAAAGATTGCCAACCTAGCACCACTTGCTTGTATTTTCATTCGTTTGTTGTATTGATATGATTCGTTAATTGTTTTGTTATTCGCGGAGATAGTCAATCTTTATCATGGGTAAATATAGACTAATCTACAAACCAACTCCACAGACTGCTCAGAGAATATACCACCATTATGCTATACTTTGTTATCTCGCAGTCATTGTATTTACACTGTTTGATCTGAAATCTTTTGTTTGATTAGCACTTGAATAGAAGTAGTTTTCTTTTTATATAGCAGTACCGTAAATTTCGTCTGTTAATCATTACTCAGTGTGAAAAGTTCTGAACAGAACGTACGGAATTGTCATGGTAAACTTTTTGTTGGGACGCAGTAGCCAGTAGGCGTGGCCAATGACCCGTGCATCTGACAACCCTCACGTTCAACTTGCGAACATCCTTCCTGTCGATGTCATAAAACTGCCCAAAAGATTCACAACAAATGCTCAGGGGTTAAAGATCGTGTAACACAATTGATGTTAGGCTTGTACCAACCAAGATCAAATGGGAATGAAAAAAAGAAACCCTTTCCCTTCAATAGTACTTTTTAACTGTTTACACTTAAGCGCTACGTAATTTTTCACGACAATAAGAAGAAATTTGAACTTTTACCAGTGACTTCTTCTCTTTAGACTCTCCTATATTGCAACTTGCATCGTCACCCCCGATCCACTCAAAGCGTGATAATAGAGGTTCAATTCTTGATTTACCACTTAGACAAATGACGTTGTTGATAATAAAATACACACAGGAAAAGTCTTTGAGAAAGGTACCACATTAGTCAAAATTGAGCGTGAGAACGAGAACAATTTTTAATGGCATGCAGTAATGGAAGTAATAACACAGGTCGTTTCCGGAAGTAATTCATGCAACAACATAAGTCGGTTTTTCCTGTTGATATTGGAAACAAGATTTGTATCATTAGGAGGGAATTTTGATTAGAGACAACGAATGATGTGGGAAAGTTGTTACACCTGAAGAACTTTAGTGTGGCTCTTGCACGAAATGTGTTTCGCGTTAACTGAATAACAGATCTGTATAGTGACGTCTGAAATCCTTTATAAATTAACTGAGTTAGCCTCGTAAGAGTTGGGTTTTGTTTTTGTTCTGTTTTCTTATCGGGAAGTTTCATTTCTTAACAACAATAGTTTTGTTCCGAGGTCATTAAAATGATAAGGTGCAGTCGAAAATTGCGATTTCACTCTGGATACCGCACTTTAAAACCACACCATTAGACTAACCACTACGGAGAACATGCAATAGCTTTGTTTACAAGGACGTCCACTTCTTCAGAACTAAAGAAAGAATCCGATTAAGTTAAGTATCTGCCCGCAATTGAATTCCTGCAGTAATGAGCCATTTTATGAATACTTTACAATTAAAGGAAACCCCGCTCAAACTGTACACAAATGCTCAATTTTTAATTTTTTAACCATACTATTTCCAAAAGGGGTGGTAAACATTTCGTGCTTCTGTTTTTCCACACATCCTAAGGTTCCATACTACTAGTAAAGCCTATATTAGACCGGGAATCTTAAAATTGTCAACATACTGAGGTTGCGAGCTATATCTTCTTGTCTCGTGATGGTAAAATCAGAAGAGGAAAACATGTTTTCGTGACTTTTGCTGTCGCGTGTGTTTCCCGGGAGCCAGTGACGTCAACACTGTCGCCACACCGGACCTTAGTGTTGCAGTATTGGTCTCCTTAGAAGCGTTTGGCTTCTGACGTCTCCAACAGCTCGTGACAATTTCCCGGTTAAGCAATTAATCCTTTTTACAGTAGTTAAAAATCACGAATTCCATTTTCTTTATCTTGTTCATTGGTTTTGTAGGTGGGATTCAAAACAGCATCTTGATGACGTGCTTTTCTAGCGTGTCCTACGTACTCTCGAGTTGATACCGAAAACGGCCTCGATAGCCTATAACCAAAACAAAAACAAGTGTATGCTTCGCATACAACGCTTCATTTACGATGTCGTGACTAGCTGCAGGTTCCAAGCGAAATTCTTTTCATTCCTTTTCGCAAAGTATGTGTTCTTTGAATAGATTGCTATTTCGATTATTGCGATTAGTTGTTCTTAGATTATTTTGATCTCAAGGAAAACCAGCGGACCAAAAAAAAAAAAAAAAAAAAGAAGAAATGATATTTAGTTGATGTTCTGTTTTAACGATGAGACATTTCATTAGTGGTTTCCGCAGGCACGGATCTAATACAGTTAATAAGTGAGGTTAATGCCTGTATGAAAGAGAGATAAATTTGCACTTGCATACCTTCAGCTAACGTTGTGGTAATTCATGTATTTTCATTGGGACCCAAGCCACCTTACATCATCATTGCTGGCGCAGGGTCAAGCGTCATTTTCATGCTTTGATCGTTGTAGAATCATTCTTCAGTACGTGAAAACGTAGTTCTTCGCAAATTGGTCGGTCGAGTAATCTAGAGACACTATTAACCAATAAACTAGAAAACAAGCTATATCTGTTTGTTTACTTTTATTTTTATCGAAGTCCAGTGCCAGAGAGGTAGAACAAAGAACAGTGAGAGGGCACAAATAATGTCTTTTTAATGATGCTTTCTTCCGGCTATCCCTCCTTCTGTGCCGAATTAGTAGTAATGTCTCGTGTGTTGAAAATTGGTGTGAGACAAAACTTTCTTAGTCCCTCTGACCTTGAATGGGTCCATTGCTTAATTATTCCACCACGGTACAAATTGGTAAGTCCAAATCTAACGGCACAAGATGGGGCTGGCACACATTGACGCAAAGGAGGGAAAAAGGCTTCTCCCATATGTTTAAATTTTCCTAAAGTATAAACATCTCTTACAATATTGTTAGCCTCATTGCTCAAAAACTCTATCAAAAGCAGAAGTTACTTAAGTGGCTTCACTTATGTAGGTTTAAATCATAACGTTTTTGCAACACGACCCATAGCGTAATAAAGGTTTGTGGCACAGTTTCCGAACAGCTTGATATAACGATATATTTCTTAGGTTCTAAACAAGGCCTGATTACTTGGCGCAATTTTGAACGATCTTAACAGTTGAATTTTCAAAGGTAGTAAATCTATAAAGTTTTTTTGTTTTTTGCTTTAGTTCATCTTTCGTCAAGTTGAAAGTCTGATCTTTTCTTATCTAGTAGATCGTTGAAAACAACCTGTCTTTCTCCGCAAGTCAGCTCAGGACTATGTCTTTCCCTTTGCCATGTTCTGTTCTCTTTGGGTCTATCCTCGGGTACCCGTGCTTTCTTTGGTGCTGAACATTTACTAATTCCATTAAAAAAAAAAAATCAATTTTCTGGCACAGACGAGGCTTGAAAATGGGTTCAAAGCGATTGCCATTCTTCTATGGTAATGTGTTTCTTCCCCTTTTCTTTGCCCCACCGCCGGTTTGTCAGTTCAACGGGGTGATTACATAATGGGGTAGGACATTTCTTTTTGTGTATTCTGTTGTGGCTTTGATAATATCTGTTTATTTGTACAGTTATGAGTTATCAGAAGTTATGAATTCGGCCCGGTACTGGTAGTTAAATAAAATCAGTTCTTGTTCCGGTACAAAAAGTCGTACTAGGGTTTGTAAAGAAAAGAGTCACACTGACCCGTTTCTTTGCGCATGGTTACTGGTTTGTGAAAAATACGATAAGTACTCTCACTATTTTGTACCGGAATTAACCCTGGACCTTACAAGTGATACGGGTTACATGGGCAAATTTTTAATGTGGTATTACATTCAGTTTTTTACCATAATGGAGATACCACCGGTAGGTAACGTTCCGATGTAGACTTCTGTCTTCAAACTTGGTCGATATAGTTTCAAAAGTGACATCACCGAGACTTAATTAGGGTACATAGAAATTTGTTAGAACATTGTTTAATTTGGAGCAAACGAAGGTGTCCGATAATGTAGTGTTAATCTTCGTTTGCAAGATCGTTGACTAGCATCTTTTCCTTTAGTCGTTAAGTAGCTCTTGACCTCACTTTGAATCAAATCATAATCTTCCGTGCATCCCGAATCAAGCAATATCAAACACGCTTCGTGAAATAGAGTACGTGTACATTGTAGAAATGTAGTGTTTCGTATTACGCATATACAAGAAGACGTTCTTCAGCAGAACAAGATTTTAATTGTTTGAAACTTGAGCTTTCGAATTTTCATGAAGAGTACCGTTGTGTGGTTAATATCATAATGGGTCGTAATATTCTGGACGTGTGATTAACACTGATTTGCGTGCTTCAAGAAGCGAAGCTAACAACAATCATAACAAACGACTGCACGCAATCAAAACGGGGGATATTCAATATAGCCTTCGTGGCGTGACTTAGTAAAATTTTTTTTCATTTCAGTAGTCTGTTCTATAAAAAGCGTTCTCCCTAAATAACTCTCATGTCGCCAGAGTTTGGGCGGGAAGTGATATTTTAGTAACTGCCCGATGTTTTGATTTGGCATTTATAAAAAGAACCTCTTAGGCAATGACGAAGTCTTGTTTCGTGTTTACGTAAAAGATGAGAGATATTAACCGCGCTTTGCCCGCCGAGAGGGCGTCAGGCTCAAAAGTGTGAAGATAGATCTTCAAAACAATCTTGATGACGTCAATTGAGAATAAACTCCCTGATATTAATGGCTATTCGTGTCCACTCTCTACTGCCTAAGTCCTGATAATAGTTTTAAGTTCGGTCTCAATATGAATTTATTTTGAAAAGGACGAGATGCTATATCGATGTAAAGAAAGATTTTTTCAATGCGTCTATATTACACTTCGTACTTTGAACGCAATACTCCATCTAGAACAACGTGAGACCTGCATCAGTTTGCTTTCTATATAAAACGATAGATTTATTGGAGAAAGAACTTCAAAGGACTTACAGCAATTCGATCATTTGTTGGTATCTCATCTTTCCACGTTCCACTTTCCACATGTTCTCACTTTAAGTGCCTTCTCATGGCTCTTCAAATCGCTGTAATAAAATTGGATACTCCAAATCGAAAATAAACGGGGCCTTGAGTGAGGTGCTCTAGTATTGGCTGATGTTTTCCTTTTGCACGCGTGCATCGATACAATACCTTCGGTTAAGCATTAAAGCGTTTTTTTTTACTTCATCCTCGTCGTATTTTGCCGTCGGCAACAATTGACACGCGACTTTGAATTACATGTGGACCTCGTTGAAAATGAAAGTAAACTTGTATTTCATTCTGCTGGGCGTGGTCTGCGCTTTTATAATTATTTTTGTTACAATTAGTGGAATATTGGTATTTTTGCCGCTTGTAGCGCTTTTAAATTTGCTGACTAAATTGATAATTCTGTAAAGCATGAAAGTTAGCCGGGAACGATTTAATACTTTTTCGGGGAATGGAAGCATGGAACTAAATATTTTAAAAAAAGTCTCCAACGCTAAAATTACGAAATGACGTCATTGAACATAGCCTCCTCCACCCCCTCTACCCTTCAAAAAGACAATGTTGGCATTTTGACAGTTTGTGCTCCCCGTACTCCCCTTCCCTACAAACCTTATCTATGCCTATCTAGGATTAAAGCTAAGTTCGCGCGCTGCAGAATGGTCGGGAAAAACAAACATGGCGCTCATCCAGCGTCATTTTATTTTCTTGCCTTTTTCTGTATGGATTGCAATGTGCCATTTTCTTCTTAAATGGACATTCTTTTGTTTTGTTAAAACGTTTGTCAGCGCGTTATGTCAAAAATTCTGGACGAAAGGAACCCAATCATTTCGCAGATTTTACATCGTTGCGATGAGAACCCAT
>Ga0099809_10080212_pt1 | contig 10613 bp, 4 predicted proteins | sample OrbTnscriptome_3_FD_81146 | JGI IMG/M metagenome (GOLD analysis project Ga0099809, IMG submission 81146) | Metatranscriptome of coral microbial communities from Puerto Morelos, Mexico - Orbicella T R C metatranscriptome (Eukaryote Community... | ecosystem: Host-associated > Invertebrates >...
GCCCCTTGTACCTCGCAGCTCCTCAAGAGTGTGTGACATGAAGTTGGAAACTCTGCAGCTTATGAGAAACATTCTGAAGAACAAGACTCGACGTTAATTCATCGCTACTTTCGTGAGTTATGCCCTTGTCTATTTATATTTTATTCAGGAACCATTTTGAGTAACTTCTGTTTAGTTTGGAATGAATAATGATAAACCTACGTCTATGGTATCCGGAATAATGTTTCATCTTTGTGTTGCATTGCTGACACGAACTCAGCTCTTTAGTGAATGGGACATTTTGTCTAACCTCGTCAAACATGCAGCCAAGAGAATAAATATTGTGGCATGGCTGTGTTAGACACGGATACACTGTTTCAGGAAGTCTATCACGAGAGAGGCCTTTTGGATTTATCGTAAATATATAAAGTTTCACAAAATGTATTAGGTTACAACCTCAAATACGTTCAAGTTGGGGTTCGTGAAATTCTATCTACTTGAATGTTTGCTTGAAGCACTAGTGCAAGGTGAAGTTGACAATTTCAAAACGCGTGCGGGTACGTTTCAAAAATTCGATGGTGCACCGCTTTGCCATTGTATTTTGCCGAACTAGTGTGAAGGGTTATTTTTTGTGCTTATATCGCCACAATTTCTCTCGGAGGGCGCGTCTTAAAAATATGAATCCCTAATAACTGCCTATTAAGTAGTAAACCTCCCTCTGGCCTAAGACAAATAAAACTGAGTTGGCTTATTTGTTTAGGAATATAGCGCCAGATGAATAAAAATGAGCATTGAGCGACTTATTCAACTGCTTCTATACCGAAGACACGTTTAACGCGATTTAACACACAGACATCCGTTAGAGGCAACGCATCTGTATTTACCCTAGATTTCTAGAGGAAGGAAATTGTTCTGGAGCGAGAAAAAGGTGCTACAAGATTCACATAATGCAGCGGATCTTTCTAATTTGCCTTGTTCGAAGTTGTTTATAGTAACATGTTTTGCTGAAGACGGCATTAGCATAGGCTTGTCAAGTTATTAGCAGTCGTGGAAAAGGACTGACTTTAATACATCCTGGTCATCAAATATTCTTTTTGAATCAGTTAATGCCGGTAAAATTGTGATGAATGCTGGTGGCATCGTTTGATGTTGTTTCCATCGATAAAGCGCGAACGCAAAATTAAAATTGTGTGGGCGAAGACTACAAAACTTGCCAACTAAATTGCCTTTTAAACTCTCGTACATGCATTAATGTTTCCTAATTCTGACGAAAATTTAGCCTTGCACTGTAATTTGGTAATTTGGAGGGTCGACTATTTTCTCGCTAGATTAATTGTCAAGAATTATTATCATCCTCTTAAAAATACATTTTCGCTATTGCCTGTGAATATTTTTATTTCTAAGATGTTTATTTGCAAATAAAAATTCGCTTTGATAACGAATGAGATAGTGGATTTTTAGCTTGGTTAATATTAAAGAAGATGGTGATTTTCTGTCAGTGAAACAGGCATACTCGGAGAGCCAAGACCTCCTGGCTAATAGTCCAGATGTACTGTACCGGGAGCATCTCTGCAAGAGACCCATGGGAGCTGAGGCCATTAAACTAGGTTCAAATGATTCCAGTCTCCTGTAGCCAGTGGTAAAGCATCTAGATTAGTAACAAGAAGGTCTTAGGTTCGACTCCTAGATGGAGCACTCGGAATTCTTTTTCAAAGCATATGCCTGTGTCAGTGACAGAAAAAATCATATTTAATTTTCAAAAATTTGCTTTCTTTGGATTTTTACGAAGACGTGATATAACGAAAATCTCATATATGATACAGATGTCGTGCTATCCAGGTTAAAATTTACGAATGGCAATTAAAGCTGAAATACCATTTATCTCACAGTGGTTGGGGTGTTATCAGTACTGTTCTTGTATAGAATGTTAATTCAAATCTCTCACTATTATGTTTCATTCAGCAACTGAACTTTCTTACGTTGACCCTTGTCAGTATCGTTGTTGTTGTTTTTGTTGTTCTTGTTTCGGTGTTCTTGTTGTCTTTTTTTGTTCAGTTTGCTTTTTTTCTCTTCTCGTGCTAACTGAAACACAATGTTGACGAAATCTCTAATCGTGACAACACATTTTAATCGTGCGGTCAGTCTTTGTAGTGTCAAATAGTCTCGCCAGCACGTTTCATCATACGACAACAGCAAAGACCTTTATCAGACCTAATATATAGACAAGTCAATCACCCACCACTGTAATAGAAATCATGTGTGTTTTCGCACTATCAGTTTTATCTTAATGGCAGTTTTAATCAACAGCTATTATCCAACAGTTTATAACTTCTTTTCCATTATGTTATTTGAAAGTTATTAGAGTGCCTTTAAAAAATGATGGTTTCGGCAAACGGCAAACAGAAATAATTGCCCCCAGTTTTCTTTTCCTCTTATCTTAAGATCGATCCAGCCAATTAATAGAGAGATATCTCCAATTCACAGCAATTCAGATACAAATATTTTCACTTCCGTGAGAAAACACCTTAAAACAGACGGTAAACGCCGTAAATTTAAGAGTTTACGGAGAAAAAAGTGGGTATATTCAGCAACTAGAAACACGGAGAAAGAAACACAGCTGGGGTATCACGGCTGGAGACACATCCGTTGTTTCATATGCAATTTAAATGAGCTAAATTATTGTTTTTGGCGTGTGGCTATCATTTGGAATATCTTTTTCTCGCTTGTTATCATTTTCGCCCATTAAGCTAGGTTTTCAGCCTACATTGAACATAAAATTGCAAACGAGGGGAAGGGAAAACATTTTAATTAACCTTTATTTTTATGTGTGTAACGTGTTTTTGGGTGCAGTATTGTCAAAGCTAAGAGATTTTTATTTTTATTTCTATTTCTTCAGTTTATTGTTTTCTTTTACTTCCCTGCTGGTTTAGGAGCTAGGTGATACAAAAAAAATGCTTTCAGGCATTGGTAGGCCAAAATTGCATAGTCTATTGTTATGTAGGTACAGTTATGCTGAAGCCAACGCTTGCTCTTATTGATTGACTTATGGTCCCGTGGCAATGGCTAAATCTAGATACTGTTTTGATAACTTTTATCCTAAGAATTCTATGGCAAATTCCCTCATTCATAACAATTAACTCAGTGAGACCTAGCAATCCTGAAAATTTGAGGTCAAAAGCTTTAAATCCTTCTTGAGATATCTTATCTCAAAGGTAAAAATAACTCGTTTTGAGCTCGAGAAAATGAGCTCAATACCTTAAGATTCAAATTCCGGTATAAAAACGAAAATTCCACATTTTTACAGAATTTCGGGTAGAATGATATCTGAGATCTGAAATGATTAGCAATTATTCCACGAGCGCACGTTGGATGTGAGATGATAGATATCCAACGAGGAGCATAGCGGCGAGTTGACTACTGAACCATCTCATATTCAGCGAGCACGAGTGGAATAACTGTTTTATTAAAAAACGCCCCCAAAATATAGAGAACTAAAATGAAATCAAAATAAAAACGCACCAAAAAATTACACGCACGCTTACCATTTTTATAGAGCATGGTGTAATGGCTCATAACCTAGACCAATGAAAACTCTCGAATTGCATTTTCCAATGATTCAGTTTTTGATAATTATCGATAGCTGCGAAATGGTCTGAAATTTTAACTTATGCCGAAAAATCGCCGAGAATGAGACTGAAAACTGAGATTCCAGTCCCTCACGTTCATAGCTTCCATGTCGTTTGCTGTGTTTAGCTTTTAAATTGAGAAAAAAAACATTTATCTTATTCTTAAATCAGATATTCTTTCGCTTCATAACACGCTTTGTTGTCGAAACAAAATCCAGCTGACATACATACTAACTTATTGATAAATTTTCAAAGGCTAAGAGTAACAATGGAAAACTTTCTTTTGTTATGTAGGGAAACATGCCTGGTTTGTGTAACGTGGGTGGGGACTTATTATTAATTACCACCATCACTCTCTGGATACCCAAACATTTATCTTTCTCAAAGTTACAAAATTCAAACCATAGAAGGGAATGAGAGGCACCGTTTGTGTGTGTTTTGCACCATGGTTTTGGGATGAGTTGTTGAAACTGTTTTCATCTTGTATTGTACTTCAGTTTTAGGAGTGTTCATGTATTCAGCTGTTCTCTCTTGTAGCAGTAAAATTATTGTTATTGATTTAATAGAAGGGTTGATGCAAATACTTCAATAACGCTATTGTTTTTTACAATGACATGGTTTATTTGGCCACCCATTTTTCTAAATACTTCACATCTGCCAAGTTTCGTTCGATACACAGTAAATTAAGCACGAAAAGTAAATAGATGAGTTCGTAAGTTGGACCGAAACTTGTTGGCCTCGAACTGACTGACTGACACGACTTTGCCTCGATGTTGATATAAATTCCCTGCGTAGCTGACGTAATGTGTATTAATTATGAAACACCATTAGTGCCTGGATTATGTAAATATAATTCCGGACAATGATGTCTTTTTCAATTTCGTTCAAAATGAACACAAAACCCTGATGCCTTGATGTTTTGGTAATGAGGGCTTCTCATGGTGACATCATAGTAGGAGAACTTTCAAACACGGCAAATTTACGACTTCCTATCAAATCTCGTAAAAATTAATGAGTTGTAACTCACATTGCTGGCTTCAATAAACTGAATACTGCAACCAGCTAATATTTGGCGCCTTGCCTGCCAGTTTTTATTGGAACTCAAGGTGAAAAGGAAAATATGTAAATTTGGAAATATTCTTCGCATTTCGTCGAACATCGATTTAATTTCCTTACCGAGAAAATCGTCACAAGGATTTCTAGAATATCAAGGCTTGCGGCTTTTTTCGCTGACATTTTTTTCTTTTTCCATCTTCAGAACAACAAGTTCAGGTAGGAAATTCATTAATTTATAAAAGATGCTTATGATTAACCGTCTAACTGTAGGACACATTACGTCCGCCACATTTCACTCGCTAAAAATCCAATTTTGCTGTTGGAGTGCTTGAGTTTCTAGACGAATATAACAGCAGCTGTCGAGTTAAATCAGTTCAGACGATTTGACTCCTTTTCAAGTAAACGAAAGTTTAACTCGTTCGCTTAGTTTTAATTTTCAAAATGCGGTGCCAAGTTGTTGTTTGTAATGAAAATGGTAAATTGTAAAGAAATTTACCATGCATCAAGCGCCTTCGGTTATAATTTTAAGACTAAGAACAATTTATTTTCAGTGGCATCGGCTTCGAGGTAAACGGGCATCCTTGAGCTGAGGATCCTGTGGTCGGCTCAGAGATTTTCGTAAAGGAGTATCTAAATAACTTAATACACTACACAGAATAACTAAGATACAATCCAGATAAACTGACGATAAAACATTGCAAATCTGCAAACCTTAACGTTTATCAGTGGAATTTCAGAGTTATCAGTCCTAATAGGTAGAAAATGCTTAACATAGAGCAGTTTTTGCTACGGCATACATCAAATTTATAGACTTAATTCATGAAAGTGAAGAATGATCATCGCAGTTACTTTTCCAATTTAAGCAATTGGAAAGAAGAAGCCTGAAAAAATTCAGGGCTTCAACGGCAGAAAAGACCAATAAGAAAGAATTATAGCGTTATAGTTTCAACAATAAGAATATAATTCGGAAGCAAAGTTTATTTATTGGCTTATCTCTTTATCCTGAGTATCAGAATTGGTTTTAACTCACGAAATACCCTATTTTGCGGTATTAAACCGGTGCTTATCATTGCGGCATGACCAAGATGTTTGGAGTTTTATCTCAAGAAATATTATTCATTATCTATCCAATAATTTGGTGGTCGTTACATAAGGAGCTCATCTATTTACAAACCTTAGCTTGCAAGAGATGTTTTCGGCTATTTATAAATACCTAGTTTATCTTAACGATTCTCCCAAAACAAATATTATAACATTCACCTGACACCATTAACTGTGGAAGAGATTTAAACAGGATGTATAATTTGCCACGAGGTGGAAGAGGTTTGAAATAAAACAATCGGACTGGGAAATTTTAACTGAAGAACTAGCTGCAAAATCCTAAAGGAAATCAGTAAATAAAGACTGGAGTATTTTTCATTTCATTTCGTTAACACTTTGAGAAACAATTTTTTGTTATGCATTGAGTTTAGTGTTGTAAACTATGGTGTTCATTAAAAACAATAGTGCTTTTATTTAGCCGTGAGGTTCATGCTGCGACATTCTTCTTCTCGTTAATGAGAAAAGACTCTCAAATGGCTTGGAGCTTTGTTAGAGCACGGTTGTGAATGAGTCGATTGTATACCGACTGAACAGTTTAAGCCATTTTCTTACTCCTTTGATTCTGAAAAGTGATTAGCATCTTGAAGAAGATCTAAATCAATCACACAAGCAAGGTACCCGTAAAATAATCGAAGAGACTTGTGTTACGGACCTGATTCCATATTTTTCGAATAGCTCTCAGTATCAAGTTTAACGTATACAATTATATCCTTTTATACATCAGCATCCTAGTTTCCTTGCAATAAGAATGCGTTCCTAGTGTACTGGTGACATGAATAAAAAAGAAAATATCAAATAGACCAGAGGATGAACTTGATTTAACACCAATTTCTAGGCGGTCGATAGGCAACGTTTAGTACACAAAATGACGGTGAATAACACGCAGTAAGGACTTGACATTTACAACACGGATAACATTGTGATTCTAATTACTGCGTTATCTCGTGGCCTGTGGCATTGTGTCTTGTTTTAAGCCAAGAAACGTTTCTCTCACAGCGTCTCTATACCAAGGGGTGCTGGATACCAGTGAAAAATCACGGACCCCTAACCAGACATAATGCCATAGGGGGAAGGACAGGGGAGTGAACCTATGATAAATTATCATTTTTTCAGGGTTTAGCATATCCCCCGCAGTCTGGGGGAGATAAAAATCGAGCAGTTTTCAAAACGTCCTCCAGGTACAATTGTCAGTGACGTCAACAATTTTTACACAACAAAATCATTTGGAAAGAGAGATACGTGGATCTTTCTAAAACGATGCGGCGAAATGGATTAAATTCTAGCACATTGATGCAGGCGAGAACACCGTGTTTTAAATTTGATTGCAAAGTTATCAGCAAAATTTAGTGGCAGTTTTTAACATCTAGCATGCATTAACACCATGCTAAACTTGAAGGATTTTATTCAATACAATTATATAAAATCTTTTGAAAAATGCGCTAAATTACATTTTGAGTGAGTTTGCAAACCTTAGTATAAGGATAGATTCCGCATCTTTGAAATTACCGCCGTATTGAAGCGGGGCTGGAGGAAAACTAAGAGGAAAATAGTTTAAGTACCCCACTCTACATCTGCCCTACAGCTTTCCGTCTCATTATGTTGGACAAGCAGAATGTCTACCACTTTTCACCATATAGTCATTTTTATCTCAAGCCCATGTAAATCCCTGTAACACAGACTAGGCGTGCCTCCCTAAAGTACATGCGTGCTTTAAAAAAACACAAGACTCTAAAAAACTCAGCCTTTATATAATTTCTAATGCCTTTTAACAAACGATTTGGCTGAATTTGTTAAAGATGTAATTGAGAGTCCTAAGCAAATATTTTTGGGCTGAAACATCCTTGCAACCAAATGATTGGCCCGGGGGATTCTGTTGACGCCTTTCGTGGGCGAATTCCATAGAGATGTTTAAATTACCTTTGTTTTCATTGCCATTTAGCTTTGCAAGGTCAACCAAATGTGTAATGTTCCTGTGGGATCTCAAGTGTGAAATTTCAAATCGCGGACTTGCAAACCAAAATTAAAAACATAACAATTTTTCGTTGAAAATTATGGATTTTAAGACTGACTGCATGGAATATTTTGTTTCTCCTTTAGTGAGCGTAGTTTACTCACCTGCTAAGAGAGGTCCCAAAGTGTTACGAAACGTGATCGTTTAAGCGCGCTATTTACCAATTAAGTGCGTGCCGCAAAGAGTTACATGACACTCTGTCAATCCTATAGCTACCTGGTGGCACGATGAAAGTGATATTATCCGAAACGAATTAACGCTTTAAGGAAAATCATTAGTTCAGATATTCCGAACCAGACCGCTAAGTCTAGCCAATTAACAGTATTGTCAAGGCGGTGACACTTCACAAGCCTTACAAAACTGCCGCAAAGCATAAATTGTATTTTATGTGCGTAGAAATTCTAAGAGATTTTCTTGAAGGCCGCTGTAACATAATTCGCTTGATTTATCCCTTTACCACCTGTTATTCCATGACGTACTGAAAATGAATAAATCACCGACATGTAGGCAAGGATAAAAACAAAATTAGTTGGTAGCATTGTTTAATTTTCGTCGAGGCTGTGAATATAACCCGGTTTAAAGGGAAGCGAGTGTACCAGTGATATAGATTTCTGAGGATTGGAGGAGAACTTTGCTCAGGTGCGTAAGGTTTACAGGGGTTGAATGAAAAGTAAAACGGTGAACTTTCGGGTCCATATTTCCTGCTCTGGATAGTTCTTATGTTTAACACAGCTTTGGTGGAAATCTGGATATAAAATTAAATTTCTGTTGTTTTATAACCTTCATCAGTTACACAGGTAAATACAAAACTACGGTAAATTTCTTGTCAACAAATTTCTGCCCTCATTATCCGCTAAACATAGACTATTATATTGTACTGAAAAATAAAAATCACTCAAGTTTGTAGATCTAAGGCTTTGTCAATAAAATCTACCATTCCGACGCCGTGGACAACGTTACATAGAAACGCGTTTAACGCCTTGGTTTGCTTTATCAATATGCAACTCAAAGACACCTACAATTGAGAATAAAAAAGTCTAATTTTATCAGACGCTTGGTAAAACCTAATGTTAAGAAACTGTAGCTCTTTGTAATTATTTTGCTGAACCTGAGAAGTTTCCAGTGGTGTTTAATTTTGTTAAGACTGTGGGCAGGAACTGGCTGGTTTTGTATACAAAAACTGGCTGGACTTATCTCGAACAAGTTCGATACCTCTCACTTACAAGACTGAGATATCCAGGCAATAACTTGCACTGTGAAACAACATTGTGCATTTCGAAAGCTCGTCTTGCAAAATTTATCACAGCGAAAATTGTTTTCAGTATTTTTGTTAGTATTTATTATTTTAAAACAAGTTCGACGTTTTATTTGCTTTTATTAGCTTTTAGAAGTGTCCTTTCAGTACATGACATAGCATATTTTCACTTCATGTTGTATACTTCATTTTTTTTTTCTTATGTTTTGCAAGCATAATAATTTCTGTGAATTAATTTCCAAAAATATCTCAGTTCCCTTAAATTATCTATATTGTGTTCTCCAACTACAAAGCACCATCGTCACTGTTACGCGAGACAACCCTCCCTGCCAAATTGCAGCACCATATTATTTTCTAAATTTAATTCACAAATGTAGGTGACATTTAATTCTTGCGGGTAGTTGGACATTTTGAAACACGACACCAGAATACATGCAAAGAAAATTTCCATTATCGTTTAATTGCCCAACCGTTACGTCGGAAACATACAGTTGTTTAAGTTTCGACGTCAGAAAAGCGGTTGCCAATAGATTCTTTGGTTAATATTGGAATTAAGATACGTGAAATGAATGCAGCGCTCCCTTTAATAATAGGTTAATTTCCACCTGTTCTTCAGTTGATTGCGTGCTAATGATCATTCACGGAAACCAGGAAAGCAAAACACGGAATAATTTCACTCAGAGAGTTGTGAGAACGTGTTTCTGCTTGGCTGTCCACGCTAACAGGAGGACGCTATTTCATTATAGGGTACAGTAGCTTACTTCGTTTTCTTTCCAAATGTGTCACTTTTTGATGTTCGTTCGTTTTTTGGTTTTTGAGGTAAGGTTGATGGGCTTTGACTTTACCATCCAACTGGTAAATGTATATACGTGACTATTTCAGGTGTCTTTTTGTTTCTTTCCGGAACTTGTCGCCCTTTTCGCTTTGAGAAGGCAGCGTGGCCGAGTGGTTAGGGCGCCGGAGTTTAAGTCCCGAGGTCGCTGGTCGAAGTCCCGTTCTGACCACTTGGCTGGAGTTATTTCTCGGTACACCGTGGTTCAGCTTCTCTGATCTGCCTCCCGCCAGTTGGAATTTTTAAGCCTATTTTGTTTAGTCAAGAGATTACCTTCATAATCTCTTGTTTTAGTCGATATGTTTGCTTCTTTTAGTTTAAGTTACACGCCTATGAACTAGCTATGTGTAGCTAAGCGCATTGACCACTATAAACGACAACATTTGAACATTTTGGAACATTTGATCATTTTGGGCATCTCAAAGACCAAAATATCAACTAATTGGCATCAACTTATTTTCTTGTCGCTATGGCTCACTTATACCATGAACTGAACAGGATGATCGCAAGCTAGACCTGTTCTCCGTGATACGGTTTATTAAGCCGTATTTATTTACCTCGTGAACTGTGTGGCAAGAGGTAGAAGCAAAAAATCATTGTAAGACAGGTGTCTCAAGATGACAGGCCGTAACGCGATTTCACCGTCACGTATTTCTCGTCGCCGCGGTTACCAGTCGTTATAATTAAGCCCCCAAGACGATTAGCCCCTAGCCAGTTAGCCCCCCACCAGAAGTCGATTAGCCCCCATTCACG
>Ga0099809_10056651_pt1 | contig 10582 bp, 5 predicted proteins | sample OrbTnscriptome_3_FD_81146 | JGI IMG/M metagenome (GOLD analysis project Ga0099809, IMG submission 81146) | Metatranscriptome of coral microbial communities from Puerto Morelos, Mexico - Orbicella T R C metatranscriptome (Eukaryote Community... | ecosystem: Host-associated > Invertebrates >...
GGAATTTGAAAACAAAGAAGAATGGTTACGAATATTAAACTGCCAATTTAAGGTAAGCTTAAACAGTTTTTTTAGGCTTAGGGGTGATTTTCGTTTGATATGTCAAACGTTTCTATTCCTCTCGAGTTCGACGTATTATAAGCTCAATTGAAATCCAAAAATGTTGCAAAAGGAGTTAATGTGATAGAGCCCCATAATTCCCTTAATTCGTTTAGATATTACTTCTGAAAGGTACCGACATCATAAATATCCATGCATGCAGGTAATTCCTTTTGTAATGCCCTACCCTTCTCCCTTTTTACTAAGACAGCTAAAAGTGATCTGCACACCACTTTGTAACAAAACCATTTCCGTGACAAGTTGTACAAAACAGAAACGAACTTCTGGCTCACGAAACAAGGAGCATTACAACATTTGGAACTAGCAGTCAGAAGAAAAAGACTGACAAAAACCTACTACTTAAAACTACCACTTCTCTGTCAATTTGCAATGAATTACTAGAGAATAAAACCCACTCTGCAAAGCCTCTACCAGTAAAAGATCTATGTCGATTGGGGCCCCGGCCTTCGGAGAAAGGCTTAACTTAGCAACAAAATTCCACAGAAGAAAAGACAAATTTGTCTGTTTTTTTTTTTCTTTTTCTTCCTCCAAACTTTTAAAGTAGTGGTCAGTAGTGACTTAGTAAGTGACTTGAAGGTTGTTATGAATACATAGCGTGTCGGATGTAGCAATCAATGTAAGTCTTTGCTTTCAAATGTCGTATTTGTCTAAACGTACCGACGGACATTTCCTCTCACGGTGAGAGCGGAAATGTACATGCGTTGAGTGCACATTTCAAGACACCCTCTTGGGACAATTCTTCAGTTAAAAGACCTCTCAAACGGAGGTAAATTTGGAACCAAATCGCGCATTTAGTTCACGTTATAAACGTGATGAAAGTTGGCTTGGTGACTTTCGGAAATCTAAAGCAAGCCTTCCCAGTATTCCTACTATGCTGGGCCAGTCTATTTTTAGCCAATTCTGGAGCATTTTGTGCATTAAAGAAGCGCTCGACTTGTGATATTCACTCAATCATGAGATCTCTGCTTTGCAATAAAAGAGGATTTCTGAGAATTATCGCTCACATTCTCATAAAAAATTGACCTTTAGTTGATCTGCGTCGGGGCCAAGCATAAACCAAGCTAGGCTTGTAGCCAATTGCGGTCAATTTTCCCCACCGTTCATGCTCGTAAATCTAGGATGCGTTGCATATCTTTTGGTTCTTTGTAACAGTTTCAAACCATCGTGTGATCAATTCAAAACATTTTGAGACCAATCAGTTGCATGTCACATAATCATCCAATATAGCGTGACAAAAACCAGTTTGGAGCGCGCGAAGAAGAACAGGTAAGCAGGGATTAAGTATGGATTAACTCTGAGCGCTTCTCAACCCTGGGTATTAAGCCGGATTACTGGAATAACTATAAATATGCACTGAATTATCTACACGGGTCAGGAGTGGGGCAGCTGACGTCTGTTCGCGTTGCTTCGGCAAATATCGTGCAGACAAAAACGTAAATCAAAAGACAAGTGTTTGACCCTCTTCTGCCATGTTGTTGGAAACGGGGGTGTTTCGGCAGATGATTTCACATCAGACAGATCACGATAGAATCGATCGCTCAAGGACTTCCAAAATTAATACACAATTGTCAATACACAATTAGTTTTAGCTTTGAAAACAATTTCCTTACACAGCAGACTAAACTGAATTGTGAAGGGTTCCCGCGATGTAATGACAAAAAAACAAACAAACAAACAAACAAACAGCCAAATTAAAAACAACACAAACAACAAAACTTGGTCAGTCTTCGCGACAAGAGACTCGGCTCTAAGTTATGGACTAATGGCGAAAAACGTGGAGTCCTTAAGTTCCCAGGTGAGGATTTACACCAGATGAAGTCTATATTTTAAGATATTGCCTGAGATATTATAAAGTTCTCAAGAACATATAAGAGCTGCTAGGTCAGTCTTCAACAGTACCCGCGATAAAAGTTCAACAGAAAGGAAATATGCTAACGGATTATCCTCCATAATGTTTTCCAAGCTTGACAAATTGCCCTTGCTGTACATCACGCATACTCAATGCTCCCTATATACGCAGATAAGAGTTTTAACATAATATTGATTATTATAGGTCTCGAGTATCAAGATTAAGACTCCAATGGCAACCGACAGATTTATCAAATGAGCTTTAGTTACTTCAAGTCGCAGTAGCAGTTTGGTCCCACCTTAAACTTGTGTCCTTCAACCAGTTAAATTCACCTAGAACTTGCACACAGACGTCCATATCAAACCAGCGAGGTTGAAAGTTCTCGCCGGAAAACTGACGTCGACAGTAACATCTCTGTTGCCAACAAATTGCGACACTACACACTTCGCATGTTCGCCGCCCAACCTTTCTGAGGAATTCTCCCTGTGCAACGTGATTTATTCAATCGGAAGACTTCAGCTTGCTTTTATTTCCTCTAGTACCCACAGAATTATGTACATATTTTAAATACTCCAGTTTAAAAAGTAGCTGAAAATACAGTAGGAAAGAGCAGATTTCTCCATGAGGAAAATGCGAGAGTCCCTCATCAAAATATAAGGGGATATATGTTTCTAAATTTCTGGGTTGAATAGCTAAGTAGTTTCAAGAGTTACACTCTACATTTAACGCCGTGAAATCTCAGCTAGAAAAGAGCTTAGTACATCAGTTGGAGGGAAACTCTTTTAATTATTGGTTCATAAGACTGAATTTAAAATTACACATTCATTTAATCGTTATGCCGAATAAACAGTTTACTGAAATGAGTTTCACTTTGGAAAAATCCATTCTGGGTCGCCTTGACGCAAAAATGAGAACGCCACTACCAATGCGGAAAAATTACCTTGGTGTGTCTGTTTTCTAATACAGGAAATCAAACCAAGTAACTTGCTAGCTAATACTGCAGTTATATTTTAGAACCTTATTATTCTAACTCTTCTTACATTTGGTATCTTAGCTGTTGCACGTTGAAAAATCGACCAGAAGATAAAATGCTTGTCAATACAAAATGTCATATTTCGAACCTCATTTCAAAGTTTGTGGCGTCATGCATCTGGAAGGCACATCTTGACAACATTTGTAACCCCAAAGGTTATTCCTATCTATGTGCCATATTTTGATCATTCGGAGATTGCAACCTTGTTAGCGATAAAAGAAACGGACGAAACATTACAATTTCAGTAAAAGTATTTTCATCGCCGAAACAAATATCAATTGCAGGGTGAGCATTTTATATTTCACTGAGGAATGTGGTTGACCAAAAGGATTACGCGGTCATGTGCGTCAAACGTTAGAAGCTGCTAGCTTAAGTTGCAAAATTCCACAATTGCTTCACTGCTAAACCATCATCGGTTGACTAAAGTAAATATATTATAGAACCACATTAATCTTTCATTTCATCCAGATATGTTTATGAGTAAAACATAAAACAGAGAGATAAGAAGGGAAAGAAACGGAAATTAAAACTATGACAACAATCGAAAAAGCGTGCCTGGGTAAAACCGCCAACAGTGTTTGTAGGAGAAGTGTGGCGACTCGTTTTGAGGAATCGATTCCAGTTATCATCGTCAGTAGCACGGACAGACTGGCTGACAAAAAAAAAAAAGATAAATCGCCTTTATGCATCGGATACCCTATTCTATACAGAAATGGCGCCGGACAAACACGTGAACAGGGATTATTAAATGCCAAAATAATTCTTAGCAAGTCAACTTTCTTTGGGGAGTCTCAATGGAGGATAGAAACCGATTTTACGTACAATAAATTACAACATTTAGAGAGGAAGCCACATCAGCCTTAGATGGTTTTCATGTGGGTCTTCTATCCTGGTCGAATTAGAATTTGGAGATGTTGGTTTTGTGGAAGAAGTAAGACTGGAGAACCCGGAGAAAAACCCTCGGAGCAAGGCGAGAACCAACAACAAACTCAACCCACATATGGCACTGGGCCGGAATCGAACCCGGGTTACAATGGTGGGATGCAAGCGCTCTCACTACTGCACCATCCCTGCTCCCCAATAATTTCAACTAACGTCCGCCATTTTAGCTGTTGAACATTTTGAGTCTTCAGTTATTTGCACTGCAGACTTCCCCGACATGGTTCTCCTTAAGCATTGAACACGACGTCAAATCGACAAATTCAACATAGCTTATTCTCGTCGGTGTTGAATTTTCGCGAAATGTTTCTGGAAGATAACTAAAGTTTTCACAGTTTTCTTTAGATCTGGCATAATTAATCAGTTTGCTCGGGCTTCAGTTCTCCTTCGTTTTTCCTCACTAATTCGTTTCCAGAAGATAGCCTTGTCGCCAAAGTATCACACGACAATGGACGCGATTTAAGGATTTCGGGCCTATTATATTTTGGGATTCAGTCGTTGTTAAACAAACTTACCAATCAGGAGTTCTTGTCCATGTAGGTGTCCTCGATTCGTGACTTTCAACAGTACTGATGAAGGGTTTTTCCCCGTTCCGCACAGGAATTTTAATTACTGAAGAATTACGATAGTAGACGCTTTGAAATGACACTCAACTTTGATATTTTGGACTGGTAACGGCTTCATCTCGCACAAAATACAGATTCGACAAAGTCGAATACAGGAACAGTTAGCATTAATGAACATACATGATTTTTAACTATCACAAGTATGTACAATTTTTTTCGCGGATGTAAGAGAAATCAATTTTTTATTTTTTTATTTTTAAGTCAGTATTTCCATATTTCTTTTGACCGAAAATCAATACCCAAAATTTCTGTCTTCACTGACAATTCAAGCAAATTTAGTGCACGTGTGTCCAGTAACGAATAAATAAATAAATAAATAAATAAATCCCTCTAGCTCTACAGTATAAAACTGAACACGTTTTCGGATTTCTGTCCGCAAGAAATCGAATCTCGTCGTAAATACTTGCATTTTGTACCAAAGAAGACGACTAAAATATACATTGCTTAAAGAAGAATTCTCGCAAATAGATTGAGGTCATTTAAATGAATACTGTATAACGATTTGAACGTTTTGGCAATAGTATCTGTCTGTGATGAGCCTGGCTAACAAGGCAATCGAACAATAACTGAAACTAGGCACATCTTCAGTTTGAACGAATGATTTGAAGAATATATCTTCTAAAGGTAATGAAAACTGTCTATAGAAAACGGCATCGCGTTCAAAGACTTAACCACTCGAAGTTAACTTTTTTGTCGCCGTTTAGTTGCTATTTGGATTAAAATGTTGTTTTATTTTCTGAGATAAAGAGACGATGGTTTCCTGCTAAACTAAATTTAGGGGCACACAAATACAGAAATAAACATGTTTTGAAATCTTTCTACTCTCTGACGATACGAGAAAAAACACACGTTACACGTTACGTAATTTTCTGCACCAAAGAACTCTTAGCAACCGAGCGAATCTTTGGAGCCTATCCGTTACTACCGATAATATAACTAAATCCCGTAAACGTGCTCTATCTGTATAGTTTGCAAACAAGTTTTGTCTCATCTAATTTACAATCAATAGAATGCGCGTTGATGTAATAGACGCAATTCATGTCAGTCGGTAATCCTCTTATACTTATAGCTGTGATTTTTATCTCACTCGATAATCTCATTGCAGCTTTATTTTCAGTAACCTTCGCTGACCCGGGGCTGCCCGCCAACTCGAGAAAACGCCAACTTTGCTTGTGATAACACTGAATTTTGCATTCCTTCTCAGCTCAAAGGTTTTAGCTATGCAGCCTGTTTTCCTTCAAGTTAAAACTTTGAAATCCAGCATTGGGATAGTCGTGCGCTAATTCACGACCACCGCCCTTCTCTCTACTCAAGCAGTATGTTCCATATTTTTAACAAACTCTTTTTTTTTTTTTTTTTTTCAAAATCTAACCCAGCACAACAAGTCATTATTGTTTACAAGCAATACCCTTAGCGTCATTCATTATTTGGAAAAAGACTGATGCTTCGAGGCAATATTCTCAAGAACAAATTTTTTAGCTCTATGAAAGGCGAAAGGCACACTTTGTTTGTTATTTTGGTATTTGTTTGTTTGTTTGGTATTTTTGTTATTGGCGCTTCGTTAAAGTTGCCTGACATACTTAGTCTGATATTAGTCTATTTATTCTGTACTTTTATTGCGTTTGTATACCTTTTCTTTCATGACAAAACAGTTAATCGCAAAACACAGACGGTTTTTCGGCTTAAAGCAGACTTTGTTGAAAGCAGACTTGCATATCGATAAGCCGTGCAAAATACTCTAAAAGTTTATTAAATATTAGGTTTTCGACCGTAGGAGAAAACTGCCGCTAAAGAAATTTAAGACGATTTTCTTATTAGTCTTCCTGGATAACCTCCCATAAACATTGCTGAATCTAAATACCATCTCCAAAGCAAGGCGAACCTCATGTAACAAGCCTACTGTAAACATTCCAGGATTTAAGGCCATTCGTATAGCGAGGCAAACCTCATGTAATGCTCGATGTATCGCTTTCTGAAGAAACAAACAATTTGCTTCGTTGACAACATAAACTTTCGTGTTTAGCGTTCTCATTGTTCATAATATAAGGGCATTAAATGAAATTCAAAAGAGTTCAGAATGATAAGTCCGTATTTCAAGTAAAACTTTTCTTTTATATTGATCATTGGTCCGCCCTCTTCCATCACTACAAATCCCTTTTGATGTCAAATACCGTAACGACTGACAATAAATTCTCACTTTATTAAATTGCAAATATTGGCTGAGCAGCTCAAAGACTTGAGATGAATTAATTGTTCGCGCAAATGGAAAAAAATATGCAAAATTTTGCAAAAGCTTGACCGCGTAGAGCTGCTGAAAATATGCACATTGATATCGCTGTACTGTCTGAGAAGAAATGAACACTTCTTCAGCTCAATTCTTAGCACTATACTACAAGTCTTATAGGACTAATCGAAGTTGCTAGCTTACATTTTCAAAAGTTTTGCCTAATATAATACATCCTAAATTAAACAATCTGGGACAATAGTTATGTTCTAATTGTACTTGTGGAATTAAAGGAAAATCCTTCACAAAAAGCAAATTATCGAATTATGGAAAATCCTTTGCGTCACACTAAAGGCCATATCGACAGAAAAAGAAGTTATCTTGTTATAGAAAATCTTTTGCGTCACACTACAGGCTCTAAAGACTGGATGATAATAATGATTTGGACAAATACTTAATTTAATCATCCGCTGAAGAGTTTAATTCTTGAACAATCGATTGCAGTGGGGCCTAGTTTAAGTCTCCATCGCGACCCTAATTTAAGTAGGTGACCGATTTTGGTAATCATATTTGTAAATTAGTTTCCATGTATAACTAATCTGTCCTTCATTGCGGCAAGGTTTGAAATTTTTTTCCTAAGGTCAGTGATACTACACACAGACTGTTTTAGCTGCGACTAATCGAACAACAGTCAAGCCGACATGTTGTAGCCTTGCAAACAAGGCAAAGTCTCCATTGAACACATTTGACTCCGAAACAAGAAAGGGCGTTTTCTCGCCTATCATATCATGCTTTCACTCAAATTACGCGCTTATACTCGATCGCTTCCCTAACACATTTCTGTGGATTATTCATTCTACTATCCAAAGTCCGTACTTGCGAAAAAACAAGACAACATGTTCGATAGAATAAAATGAAACATTTCACCGTATAAACAAGTCACCAGAACTACCACTTAACCTTTAAGTTTCGTCTTCATTTTCTACAGTAAACAGCAATTCAGTTATTTAAAACTTTACAGCTGATAAAAAAGGCAAGGGTAAATCAGTTTCAGACGCACTAAACGAGAAAACATTTTGTCTTTGGAAATAGCATCAAAGTCTGCAGGACAAATAGTGGTCGTATCACATACGGCATGCACGAGGTCTGGATATTGCTGTATCGCCGGTTAATACTGACAATGCCTAATTGTAGGATCCAGAACAAGGTAATCACGATCAGTGAACTATCGCTATCGGTCATAGACAGCAAAATATAATGACAGAATTAAGAAAAACTATAATAACCTCGTTTGATAATTAAGCATAACCAGGCACTAATGGAACATCTTCTTAATCATCAGCAGAGCTAGGTCTTTTAGTTCATGCGAAGAGAAAGCTTCTCGAGAGAGAATTCCAAAGCGAGTGTTGCACTAAACAAACTAAACCTACTTCTTCAAGGTTATAACGGACGATACAGTGACACCATCAAAAAGGGGAAAAACCGTTCTTTAGGATTGAACAAATATCGCGTCCTTTGTGATCACGAGGCCAGCAGAACACTTGTTCGTTCAAAAGCGGAAGCAAAAGCGGAAAGCAGTAGGAAGAGATATAGCAGATTGCTTTTAAATCTTCTGCAGTAAGTCGAAATCGTTCTCGAGCTTTGCTCAGGAAAGCAATAACAAAGTAACAAAACTGCGTTCAGCAGAGATCTCAGCCACTCATGTGGCACACATATGTTCAGTTACTAGCTGCTTCACTGAGCCACATCAAACAATGTCTTCTGCACTCGCTGATAATTAAAAGAAGTGGAATGCTTCATGCTTGCTAGACAGAAGACAAAGTACATAAGATTCTGAAAACAATTCATTCTCTATTTCGTATACATGTTGGAATGCTTCGACAGCAAACTGAACTGTCTAGGAAGAAATCACAAAGTGACCGCAGAGACAACCATCGGCTCGCCTTCCTCTCGACCTCGGTCTTATCTCTTATCAATAATTTATCCAAAAGAAAGGAAGTGTTCTCTAAAATACTCTTAAACTGTTCTAAAGCTTCCCCTAGAGGTGTACGCGAGATCACGGCTTTTCAGGTAAATGATAATTCAGACTTTTACGTTCCCTGAATTGATGGCCGATCTTAAAACCAACAGCATCTTCCTCATTAATCTAACTAAATCTGGCGGGCACGCGTGCTGCCTCTTCGATAAAAATATGGCAGAAAACAGATCACCTTTCCAATCAAAGGTTAACATTGATGTAGGACTCTAAACAATTGCTCCTAGAAGAGGTATTTCAGAAAGGTACAGCACTAGGCCAAGCTAGTTTGGGCTTGGGAAGTAGTCCTAAAACAGTATGATCAAATTCTCTTTTTACAAATGCTTTTTTCGCATCACGGAGATGACAGAAGCCTCAACAACCCGGTTTATTTCATGATAACTGTGCGTGCGAGTTTGAAGAGGCCCGTTGAGCGCTATGCGCCTGGATTAACCTCTCTTAGTTCTTTATTTTTGCCGACGGAATCTATTTACGACAATTTATCAACCATGAGATAAATGGCTGAGACCATGTGCCTTGCTCTAACTCAAAAAGTTACTGGCATTCGCAGACCCATCCTAGATATTTCCATTTGAGAGCACGATAAGAAAATGTTTTCTCGTAGAGTAACAAGTGTTTGTGAAAAATATATTTGTTTCATCTAGTAGAATGTGGCAATTCTCGATATGCATACATGCTATGTCTTTTTCTGTGAATATTTCAACATAAAAATTTGCTTCCAAAAAGTCAAAAAAAGAAAGAAAAATGAGAGATTACTTGGTCTGTGTTATGAGACACCTTCAAAACATTACAAATGTGGCTTTTTGTGTTCACAAAGACAAAATGTCTTTTTTAAAAAAAACGTTGAACCGGTCAGGGTTAAACATTAGGGGAAAATAAAAGACTATTAAACATGATAAAACAAGAAAAGCCGCAGCTACAGTGGCCGACATACAGTGAGTGTCATTTGGAGGCGACGACAGCAGATTTCCGAGCACGACTTCCAACCTAATCCACAGGAACTCTGGTCTTGAGTTCGACGGTTAAATTGCCCACGAGTTTGTCAAAAAGGGGGCAAAAGCGAAGATGCAGGAATTTGCTAGTGACTCCACTGAATTGGGACCGATCATATGGTGCCGAGACGAAATGTTCAAAATGTCTCTTTGGACTCCATCGAAGTGCAGTGAGGTTTGGAGTGGGAACAAAGTACTTTCATGAAAGGAATGAAAAGAAGTGGAACATTATTACGTGAAGCTTAACAGACGAGAATAAATTATTGCGTGGTTCGGCAGTATCACAGTGTCAGACACCATGCATCCTGACTTCCGGTATCAGTTTCCCGAATACGTCAATAAAAACAACGCTAAAAACACGCGCGTTTCTCCAATCCAACTGAGCCGACTTTGCAATTCTAACCTTGACCGTTTAAAAAAACTTAAATATTTAGTCAGAGTTAATAGGATAAACAAATAACGTCTCAATAGCCGCTATAATATTCCGCTGTCAGCTTTCCCTTAGCTCTCTCGATAAGAAAGTAGAATGTGATGTTTATGAATATCTCATAACTTCTGTTGCGACCTCTTAATTTTAAATGCTTATTTTATCCGTTCATGTTGGACGTGAAAATTGCCCGAACAAAGCGTTTAATTAGGAAAACATATAAAATCATTTAGCGGTCCCAGCTAACAAGTTTACAATTTGCTTATGGAGAATAAGCAAACAGACATTACACAGACTGCTTAATGTAACGCCAGGCAAATTTTATCAGGTTTCCTTT
>Ga0099809_10140080_pt1 | contig 10531 bp, 2 predicted proteins | sample OrbTnscriptome_3_FD_81146 | JGI IMG/M metagenome (GOLD analysis project Ga0099809, IMG submission 81146) | Metatranscriptome of coral microbial communities from Puerto Morelos, Mexico - Orbicella T R C metatranscriptome (Eukaryote Community... | ecosystem: Host-associated > Invertebrates >...
GTAAACTTTAAAATAGTAATAATCTCTTATTATTACTCTAGCTCAGGGTAAAAATTCTTCTTGGACTGTTTTTGTCGACGTGTGTTTTGTGACAGAACTGAAAGCCTCCAGTATTACATTTCATCTAACTTATTTATAATTCTGTTCCGCCGATTAAGTTTTATAAATATTCGAATTTTAAGGCGTTTTATTGAATCCCCCTACAAGCTAACCTCATAGGGTACTTACGGTAAATGGTTTGCCTTCTTTATTTCGGAAGGAGTGGAAAATGTCTTAATTTGAGGCGATTTTTTTGTAGCAGTGCTTTCTATGTCCACAAACGTAGACGATGGTTGATGTACAGGTGAAAATGTTGACCCACCCAAGTTTTTTTCTTGGCAAACATGAGCCTACTTGTTTCAAAATAACGCGTCCAAAATGTTGATTGGCGAGAAATTTCTACCGAGAATGTTTTTCAACAGCGTTTTATGCTAAAGATGTGGTGAAAATATGTAACATTTGTGTACTTTTTATTCGTTTCGTATGTTATTGGTTAAAAACATCCCGGTCAGTGGATGTATTGTATTTGGAGAACTTGCAGTGTGTAAATAATGGTACATTTTACTGATTTCTTATTTGCCTCTGATCTCTTGGTTGAAATAACTGCTTGGCACAACCCAATATTGGATACTGGAAATTTTTTACATTGTGTACTTTTTTTTTTTAGTTCTGGAAATATCTTAAGTATACATGTGATTATTTAAATATGATCAATATGCATAGCATCCAGTATAGGTACTTTTCTGTATTGTAATTTTCTTCAGCTATCTAAAAGTTGTGTAGATGACAACCTTTTTAGCTCTTGCGTAAAATTTTCACTTTTTATATACTTAAGAATATTGTCTTTGTCTTGGGAAGAATCATATTTTGACAAATTTTGCATTCACCTCGTATCGTTGATTATTCAATACAGTGAACAAAACCAAATTTCTTGGTTTATTATTTGTCGCCTTAACCACAGGGTCATTTCCTTTCTTAACCTTTTCACTCACAATTACAATAATATAAATTTAAACTTTTATGAGACTGTATAAATTAGACTAGATTTCAATCAATTTCTCGTTGAAATTACTTTTAGTTTTCTTTGACGCCTCTTCAGCCTTCAGTGCTACAGTAGAGGATAAGATACACATCAAAATCAACCAGCTTGTGTGGTTATGTTCCAAGAAATCATGCTATGTACAGTAAAAGACGGAAAAAATATAGATAACATAGTGATAACATCTTGCTTTACGTCAAATGCCATTTCATGAGAATGTTCCTCTTGAAAAATTTTCTTGTTGACAGTCATGGCATTTTGGCACAGTCCAATTTTTATACTTGATTAAAAACCTGAAGAGAGGTTATCTTTCTAGATTAAGTAGTTGTTGAATTTCAGAGTTTCAGACTTCTATATTGTAACATTGGTGGCAACAATTGCCTTTGGAAGTCTATTAAAAATTCAAGGAACCCAAAACATTAATTATAAACTGAGATAGTCTCTTTCTTGGAGATTTGTTAATGTGCCAAGAGGAATTTCCATGTTTTTTTTCTAGAAGCTTTCTGTCAATTCTGTTATTGTTGGGTTGTCATTAAAATGTGTCTCAGTGAAGTGAATTTGTCAAATAACAACAGGGTTGGGTTGTTATCAGATCAGTGCGATTCATTGATACAAATGTACTCCTGCACATGATGAAAAGTTACTTTACAACAAAACACTTTTCTTAGAACTGTAAGAATACTTGAATCAGGTTTGGCACTAAGCCAGCTGTGGATATTTTGCCACCAAGTTTTCAAATATTTATCACAATTTGTGGGTGCAGCTTTCTGCCCTAAGCAGGAATTGAGTTTTCATTGTCTAGTTTTAATTAGAACTGTAACACACCATTAAGTTTTGAATTATAGTGATTAATATTTCGGTCCACATCACAAGAGTTATTTCCTCTCAGAGTTCTTATGATTGCTACAACTAGCTGTAGGGGTCCTGCTTGATTGCAGTTACCAAATCACACACACCAAAACACCAAGATTTACCATTTCAAAACCTTTTTTAAAGCCCTGTTGAAGCAATTTCATAATGCTTCACATCCAGTAATTATAGTCTTTTGTTTACTCTATTCTGTAAGTTAAATTTGTCTGATTGTCTCCTGATAGTTAAACTGATGTTTAGACTGCTGGTCTGTTTTTCAAACAGTACCGCCAAGATGGTACGCAGCTTGAAAACAGCAGATTACTTGAGTGTTACCCTGCGGCAATAACTGTTTTTAATTGCAAAGTCTGAGAACTAAAACATCCAAAGTGCGTTTTTCATACTAGTATACATTTTAGGCAAAATAGCATTCTCTCTGTGGCGTCTTTAAGTTGTGATTGTTCCTCACCTTCAGAATCTTGTTTATTTAAGAAATTAATTTTGATCCACAAGATTCTCTATCAATAAAAGGACTGTCCCAATTGGTTCATAAAAGTGATTTATTCACGTGTCTCAAGTTAATATAGAAATTTTGTTGTATGGACTGGGGCAGATATAGAGTTTACTCTTAATGAGTAGAAAAATGAGGCTGTAAATGTTACTACTGTTCTGAGTCTCACTTGGAACTGTGGTATGGAAAAGAGGTAGTTATTAAAAGCGTATTATGTAGATGTGAGAGAAAAATGATGGTCATCATGAGTTTATATTTTGCTCAAGATTGTGTGATTAAAAAGAATTTATATAATAAGTATTCGCTCATAAACATACCCAGCAGGCTTATTCTCTGCTGGATAACTTGACTCTTCAAAAGCTTGTTCTGCATTTGAGCAGAGATAAGTTCTTTAACATTTGTTTTGGCGGCATCTGCTCACCTTTGTAGTTTGCGAAATAGTAGTTTGATGCCAAGATGAAATCACCTGGATATCTTTACCATTTCTGGTCAGTGATTAATTGTGTTCGCAAGTTAATGACTGTCTGGAGGAACACATATATTAATTTTACAGACCACCTGAGGAATTACTTAACCTTTTTTTGGTAGCTCCAAAAGTTTAAGTCAATACCTCAGGCCTTTAAAGTATAGCGGTAACATCAAAGATTTCAAATCACAGCTGTTGTGTCTCTACACAAGGCATATTTAGGCAAGTGGTATAGTCAGCGGACATTGTCAGGCAATCATTTACAAAACAATATTGGGAAATTATAATTGTTTTTTGCATGTCATGTTAATTTTGATCCAAGGTTTTAGTCTCTTTGCACTGGCTGGAAGTGAATAATGAAAGAAATTGTTAGAATTATTTCTTTAAGTGTGTAGTGCAACTTTTCAATATTAATTAATAAGTTGGAGGGCATATGCTGATTGGTTGAGTACTGGCAGTTAATGACAGAGGACAATATTGCAGTCAACCATCTCATATGCAATACTCATGAATTCATTAATTTGTAAGTTCAGGATGTGTGTCTAAGATCATTAAATGTCCCCTTATTACAAATATATATTGTTTTTATGTGGTCATGGCAACTTCTCACTGCCATTCAGGGGTTTCATTAAGGGCCAGGCCGGGTACCAGGCAAATTGACCGACTGCGATGACGACTTTGCCTGCCTGGTTTTACCATGCAGAAAGGTTTTCTTATAACAAAGTTCAGATCAAATAGTTTTGCCCACCTGTTAAAAACATGAATGAAACCCCTGAAATTATTTAAACAATAACGTTAATTTTATGCTAGAAGGTACAGTAATGTGTTTTGTATGGTTGAGATCATGTTTCACAATCAGTGTCCTGTCTTGTAAGAGGTATGCCCCTGCTAGAGGATGTAAATCAAATTATGTAGTGTGTTGTTAACCAGTTTTCTGATTCAGTGTCACCTTATGGGAGGTTTTTTTTACTCAAAGTTTCAAACATCACTGGTCAGAGGTATTTTGATATGACCACGAAACACTTCCTCTTTACATGAAGAGTGCATGTAGGATGTTTTGTATACATAAGAAACAAAAAAAAAGGAGAAAGAAACAAAAAAAAGAAACAAGCAAGCAAGCAAACAAACAAAAGTACTATATTTAAGCAAGGACATTCTTTAGTATCATAATGGTAATATTTGTAGTTTAAATGAACACAATTTATGCTTGTTGTGTGCATATTATCTCATGTACATGTACATATTGTTAAATAACCAAGTTTTGTTAACTGCTAGTCAATAATAGATGAACCTTTTAAACTGTTACTCATTTCAGTAATTAATATATAACTAGTAATGTTCACTTATTAACTATTAAGCTAAGCTTATTGACTTGTTAATGTAAGCATAACTTTTAACAACATTAATATACTGACATGTAATTAAATACTAGAAAAGTTAATATGTTGTTTACTTGTAAATTTTATTGAGTCACTTAGAATTTTGCAGGTAAACTTCAAACATTTTTGTCTATTGGTTAATTAAAATAATTAATTATCTTATGTGTAAAAAGTGTTTCCAAGGACTTTCCCCTCCTGCATGCTAAACCGTTATATATCTGTGTTTATTTTCTTGCAGCCTAAGGTATCTGGCCTATCGGACATCATTGTTAGTATATAAGCCTGTGTGTCTTGTCTTGCTTGCCTCTGATTTGCACAATGGTTAAAATTGTTGTTAAGTGTGTATTAACTTGTTAAACTTTCTTGCAGCAAGGCCAGGGTCTCTCTCTCTTCTCCAACTTGATACAAGACTTCAAGACTCTTGCTCTCGGTCCTGAGGTCTGTACATGACATACTGTTCATTTTCTTGTCTTTGTATCAGCATTATTCTGGTGCATTTCTTTATTTCTCTAGTCTAGGCTGTTTAAACTATTCTTGAAACCGTAGCTCTTGGGTGAAACATTGGTTTGGTTGTTCCTTCCCTTGCCAAAAATGATCTTTCTTCTTTTCACCTTTATTTTGACTTGCTGACTCATTCAACTTTAAGAATCCTTTATAATTATGCACGTGTAAATGCTGTTCTTTTTATTCCTATCACTGCTACTTAATTCCAACACCCTGGGCTTAAATACGTCCATGTTCAACCTACTGTTAAATCTTAGTGTAAACAATAAAATTTAAAATACTCTCTAATCAATTTGTATTGTTGGCATGTTTGAGTGTGATTGTTTGCATGGCAGCTGCGTCTTGAAAGCTTGTTGACATCTTGCGTGACACAAGTAGTAATTTGTTGCCTCAAGTTTCCCCTTGTCTTTGGTGGCTTTGAAACACCTTTGTCTGTCTGCAAAATTTGTCAATCTGCCATGTTCTCTCTATCCTTTTAGTTTTCCAAGTGCTGTCATCTTTGGTATTATTAATTTACTGCCAGTGTACAAACTGATGGGAAAATTGCACTTGTCTGCTTTGTGAAATGTAATAATTTGAACTCCTGGAGATAAGCAATTTTACCTCCTTGACCCAAAAAAAACCATTTTGTTAAAAGTAGAGCTTAACTGATTCAACCAGAAAAATACATCAAATATTCCAAAAAAATAGTCCCCCAAAAAATCAGCCAAAGCAGTGTGAAACATTTTAAACCTAGACCACTTTTCCTCATACCTTGGAGATTTGATGACCCATACAGGAGACCAGGAGATTCGGTCTGCAGCTGGGAGGCTCCCAGATTATCCCAGAGAATTTGTATAGATGCAGTTAAGCTACTTGGGAAATTTAGGGATTCCATCTACGTTGAAATCAGACCATAACATATCTTTACTTTATCTCCAACTAGAAATAGAAAATGTAGGTGCTAAGAGCATTTATTTACTTATTCAATTTTATCAAAACACCAAAAAATCAATATAAAGTAACAGTGATGGTTGAAGTTGTCTTAAACACAATAAAAAAAAAATTAAGATGTAAAACAAAAGTAGCTTTTAAAATTGTCATAAATACAAAACTTAAATTATATTACATGCATGAAGATATTAATTAAAACAAAATTCATATACTAGTATTGAAATTTGCCCTGAGATTAAACATAGTTATTGCTAAATTTAAATTTATTTCTAGTGGAAAAAAATAGAATTATATGTAAACTATAAATGAACTAAAAATGATTAATATTAGAAGAAACCCCTTCCCATGAGAAGAGCTTTTTGTTATTTGTTGTTAGTAGTTAAATCTGCAAGCCATGAAATCAAATATCAATCAATTTCTCCTAGAAATAGACCCCAGGATATGGGTGCGCTGTGTAATATTTACTAAACCATTCACTGCGGGTGTCATCCATGGAAACTGTTAACTACTTGTCACACTCCATGAGTTAACTATGGGAGGATCTTGATTCTTTAGTTGCGTCATTAACATGAGAATGTAACACCAGTAATTTACCTGTATAGGAGTCTGACCTGCTAGGCTGGCATGCAGATAAACAAAACTGCTAGAGTTGAACAAATTTAAGACAGTGTTTTAATTGTTTCGTTGCTCAAGTGATACTTGACTGATTTTGCTTTTACTATGAACTTATCCCTTTGCTATATTGAATGATGTGACTTCATCAAGTTTGTAACACATTTTCTAATCAACATTATTTTATTTCAATCTGCAGTTAGTAATGAATTATTGAACATGCGTACAGTTTTCCAGGCTGTTTTAAATAGTTAGTGATTTCCGACTTAACAGTGAAGCTGCAATTATCTTTAAGTCCAAGACACCTTTTATCTATGGGCTTTATTTTTTCCTTAGTTTTCACTAAGTATGAATTATTCACCTTGTTTTGTCTGGTGAAGGTGGTAATGGTGTTCAGTGTCTGTATTTGATGCAAAAAAAAAAAAAGCATTTATTTGTTACTTACAATGTGTTGTAGATTTTTACTCAGGGCTTGCCATAATTTAACACACTTTGTAACATTGATTGTGGCTGTACCTTGTGGAGAAACATTTATTGTACAGTTTCTCTAAAGCCAGAAATGGTATTCCTTATTTGAAGGATTAACTATTGCTTTTATAATTGTAAAAGTTATTCTTAGCGGTCTTTGCAGTGAAAGTCTGGTACTAATATGAAATTTTTAAATTGTTTAATTATTTTCCCAGGTGATCATTACTTAAACATATGTTAATAGTGTACCTCAGTTTATAGCCACCAATTTATGCAATGGCTTTGAAAATCAATCCTACATGTGTTAAGGTAATTCCATCGAAATAAAACTCACAATAGATTTTCTTTCAAATTTTACCTGTTGGCTTCTTATATCAAGAGAACTTAAAATTTGAAATAAAAAAGGGAGGTCCCCATATTCGTTTAGGAGCAGGAGGACCTTCAATAAACCCCATAATTTGTAAAATTATCTGCTTTCAGAAATGTTTATATTTGAACCATTCACCTTACGCTTTAAGAGAGCAGAAAAATAGAGAGAAAGTTAAGCGAGAAATATAACAACGGATGTATTGCATAAATGTTAAGGAGCAATTTGACATACATTTCATGATAAGGGCACTCATATTGAGTCGACAGGGATACAATATGTTCCAAGCATGCAGTGTTCTGGGGCCACATATTAGCTAGCTATGCTCTCATTTTCCGTGACAAATTTTTACTCTGCAATAGAAATTGGTCCATATTTACTGTGTAGAAAGAAGGTGATCTCTGCATTCAAACTAAATAAAAAAAATTGTTAGGTCCAGGTACTCGTTTCCGAGGAAAAAACGATGATTTGTCCCTCGCAAGCCAAGCTGTTTACAAAAAGCCATCATTTTGTATATGTTGTGTATTTGCATGTGCTTGTGAGTGCGTGCTAATGAAGCGAAAATCGTGCGCAGTAGGGATGTGCAATGCAATTCTGAGGAATCACCTTAAAATATACATTTTCTAAAATCTTGAAACACAAGAATAAGATTATGTACAATCATTAGAATTATTTTAAGGGTAAATAACTATGTAATAACAGTGAAATGAGGAGTGATTAATTTATTTTTTATTTCCATGCCCGAGAGTAACAAAATTTGATTAATGACACTGAAAATAATATTACACGTAGCCCTACATTTCTCTCCAAATTTTTCAACGCTGATTTCAATCTCGTGGTAAATTTTCCCATATGTTATCACTTTGATGTATGTTTAAAGAAGGCTATATATCTCATTTTCAAAACAGTTGCAAAATTTATCATTTGAGTGATGTTAGAAAGAGGAGTTGCCTCTTTCAAAGTTGCCTGTGAAAAAACAAAAAGTTGTGAAGATCTTATGATCAATGTATTGAGATTCACAAGGCGACTAAAGTATTGCTGTTCATGGAAATCAACACAGTTTTAGAGAAAGAAGGGTGGTTTTTTATGGCTGTTTGTGGCTGTTTATTATTTTAAATGTCATTGAATCCAAGTTGTATGAATTTTTTGGGGGGAAAATGAAAAAGTAATAAAATTAAATAAAATAAAAAAAGGAAAAAATAATTAAAAAATAATTAAATAAATAACATTAAGTACTATACTCTAGACTGAGGATCTGAAAATGTGTAATCTGTATTTCACAATTTCAACTTTGAATTCAGTCCTGAAGTTCAGATCTACTGTCGTAATGGAGATCTGAAAATGATGAACCTATTCTGGAAGTTTTTTTGTCTTTGGTCAGGGTTATCTTATTGTTACATTTGTGATATTTCACCCGATTATCAGATTTTTTCAATTTTTTGTGTTTGTAGAAAGAAAGATCTTGAAGAGACCTATTTTTTTTTTAAATTGACAAACATTTCTCAGAGAGGAATACAAAGGGCTCAAAAGAAGTAAATAATATTCATGCAGATATCATTACTTATAAAATACCTGTACTTATGTTTCTTGGTTGGCCAGCACAATATCCTAGTGAACATCTAATTTGTAACAAGACTTTTTTCCCATTCGTACCTGTTCTTGAAATTTGTGTCTCTTTTGAGCACATACTGGTAACCAAAATATTTTTGAAGGTGAAATTTTACATATTAAATTTCTTCGGTAAAATTCCTAATTGTGAACTCAAGATGACATTTTTGAAGTATGCCATGGCAACCTTCACCTCAATATGTCTGCATGGTGTGTTTGATTGCTTTCCCATCACCTTCACTGAAGAGGTTCATCTTCAACTACCATGGCTAAACCTGGCCTTTTCTTGAAGTTACTTCAATCTATATTTTTATAACATTCCTTCTTGCCATGTATAACTTGTTTTACCTTATTTTACACTATCATGGACTAAATGCTCTACTATCACAGAAGTGAACATTTTTCGCTATTTCGGTGCTCCATTGCTCACTGCCAAAGATTGCATGTTTACATTGTGCACGTAAGAGATAACAGTCTCCCTGCTAGTAATAAAGCTTCATTAATTACTTAGAAATCAGTGTCATCAAGATGCCACTTTTATCACACACAGAAAGCATGTTGTGACTCCTTTTTGAATGACAATAAGTGATCACAAAGATATTTGAGCTTCACCTTTGCGGAATATTGATCTGTCAGAGCTTTGAAATTGCATATCAAGCTTTGAAAGTTGTCCTTTCAAACTCCAATAAAAACTTGTTTTGTGAGATTTAGTCATGCAGAAGACTTGACATGACTGGGATTAGTTCAGCCATAGTGTTTCCTGCTGATCTCTGTCATTTGCTTTATATAGAATGATGTAGATTCGCAAGTAAATTGAATGTTTTACATGCTGTTTCAAATAAAACAAGAAGGCTGTTTGCTTATGATATGTTAGCCAATCCACCTGTGCCTCACTAGGGTGCTGCCAGAACATTTTTCATTTTTAGTTTATCCGCTCGGGTCTTGAAAGAATTATTGTGCTCAAAAGCTTTTCTTCGACTGGATTATTAAATTCAATCAGTGATGATCGCTGGTCACTCAAATACAGGACTTAAAGATGATGGAACATGGTATGCAAACAAATGTGAAACAAAACTGTAATAGTTTTTTCTTGATATATTATATTTGATTTGACAGTGCACTAAAGTTTTTTTCACCTGCCAATTCTAACATTTGGCCTGCTTTTGGCCATTGCTGCTACATGTAATATTGCTTATTATCCTGATAATTAAGGTCAGTTCAGCAATCATGCTTCCACTGTGCTGAATGCATGTTACTGTCAACCAGATTAGACACATCAGTTAAGTTCGACAAACATTGGTGGTGGTGCAGGATTCTTGGCACACAAGCAATCCAGTCATAGTGACAATAACCATGAACCTGACTCAATTTGTGCATAATTTATGAAATACGTTTTTATTGTAGGATTACCCATCTTCTATCCATGTAAATTAAACTCTTCTATCCATGTAAATTAAGCTCAGCAGATTTTTTTATATATGTCCTAATTTGATTCCTACTGCTACTATGCAATCATGGTCTTCACTTATGCTGAGTGATTGAGCTATGCCTCAGGTTAAGAGAGTTTACACAAGCTAGACTAGAGTTAATCAATATTAATGCTGTGTGAAATCACTGCTGGAGTGTCCTGTTGTATTTGGTTATAAATAGTACTAAGAATGTTAATGTTTTGGAGAATCTCTCACTGTTTCAATGCCAGTTGTCTCAACCTGCATGTTTTAACAGGTTTTTTTTTGGGGGGGGGGGGGGGTTGATT
>Ga0099809_10052496_pt1 | contig 10500 bp, 6 predicted proteins | sample OrbTnscriptome_3_FD_81146 | JGI IMG/M metagenome (GOLD analysis project Ga0099809, IMG submission 81146) | Metatranscriptome of coral microbial communities from Puerto Morelos, Mexico - Orbicella T R C metatranscriptome (Eukaryote Community... | ecosystem: Host-associated > Invertebrates >...
CACAAGTTTCGAAAGGAACTACTATGTCACATAGAAGGTCTTAAAATAAATAATACATGTATAAAATTTCAATATTCAGAAAAAGCTTTGTCTTGTGGATTCATATTGTCAGTGTGATTTTCACTGCTCTACTCTTTGACATCAATGATGTTGTTACAGATAACCCAGATACTTCAAAAACCAAAGAGTCAAACAAGACGTGGAAGGGGAAGATGGCTAGGAAGTTCAAGCGCTACAGTTCGAGTTCAGCAGCTCCAGCAGAGATCACAGGGACATTTGGGGTTCCTATCGAACTGTGCTTCCCTTCCAGGTTTTGTGAGCATGTGCCTCTGGTGGTAGAGTTGTGTACTAGCATCGTGGAGGAGCGTGGCATGGAGAATCAAGGTGTCTACAGAGTCCCTGGTAACAGTGGAGCCGTCACTGCCCTCCAAGAGGAACTCAATAGGGTGCCAGAAACCGTGGACACAGACTCTGTCAAGTGGTTGGATGTCAATGTTGTCACCAGTTTGCTGAAGAGCTTCTTTCGAAAACTTCCTGAACCTCTTATTACAGATGAGCTGTATGAGCTGATCATCAATGCGAACCGCATGGAGAACCCAGAGAAGCGGATGTTGAGGATGAAGAAACTGCTGCACGAACTTCCCGATCACAACTTTGAGACCTTTCGTTACATCGCGGAACACCTCAACCATGTTGCTGCTAAAGGAGACATTAACAAAATGGATGCCCGCAACCTTGCTATTGTATTTGGTCCCACACTAGTCAGAACGACAGACGAAAGCATGGTTACCATGGTGAAGGACATGACTGACCAGTGCCGCATTGTCGAGAGCATTATATTACATTACGACTGGTTCTTCAGCTCATGGGATGTGGACAATGAGGTGCCCATAGATGAAGAGCACAGAGATGCCATGCCAGTCAGTACAATCAATGTAGAGCTCATCACCAAAGCTGAAAATCTAGCCAATGTTGAGAAAGGCCCAGGTGCGAAGGAGATAGTCTCATCGATCCTGAATGTGACAAACCTGAGGAAGAAGAAAAAGGACAAGAGTCGCGGAGGAGGAGAATCAATTGAGTGTGACTTGCTGAGTGACAGCTATGTGGAGAGAGAGCTTGCTGACTTCTACAGGGGCAAAGAGCAGGCATATCTCGCAGAGTCCCAGGCACAAACCAAAGTGACCATAGCCAAAGATTCATCTAGTCATAACGTGTCATCCCTACAGACTCAGTCATCATCAGGGAGCCTGACACAGCAGGTTAACACGAAAGGGGTGTACTCTTCATCAAAGGTAATGCCAAGTATGCATAGTGAAACTATGACTGGTGTTGGAAGTGGTGCAAGAGACTCTGCTAGTGTGACTGACATTGCGTCGCCGCTCCTCCCATCTCAAACTCGCAAACACTCTGCTGGCTTGCAAAAAGTGGACCCACCCCAACAGCAGCTGGACAGAAACCAGTCGGAACAAGAGCTAAATGCTAAAACACAATCCAAATATCATGCCATGGGTGATCCTAGGACTCTCGGTACTACTGAATCCAGCAAATCTACATTCCAGAGGAAATACTCTGAGGATGTGGGTTCTCATAGGAAGTATGAAGAAAATGTGGGACGTCATAGGAAGTTCTCGGAAGACATGGGTTCTCATCAAAAGTATGAGGAATGTGTGGGACCTAGACGGAAGTACTCGGAAGATGTGACTGCTAGATTGGGATTAGGTGTAGGACTTGGGCTGTTGTCACCCCCTGCAGTGAAGCGCCCTCAGGGCGTGCTGAACTATCAACAGCATCTGAGGAGGAATGAGCATGAAAGTCAGATGCTGAAGCAGAAGGAAGCACTGACACAAGCGGAACAAGAGCAGAGGAGGTTGGCACGTCAGCGAATAGAAGAGGAGATGGCTCGGACACAGCAAGAGCTGGAACAGGAGGATAGTGTGGATGATCTTCTAGGGAGGTCAGATGTAGCTGGGGTCAGTGGAGTGGTGGGAATCAGGAAGGGTGGCAGTGATGCCATGTCAGTCACCTCAGACTACTCAACCACCAGTTTTGTAACACAGGCACATGACAGCGGCTCAATGCATGGTGGTACTGGTTCTAGCCACACCACGACATCGGACTACTCCAGTAATGCCTCACCTACTAGTGTGTGCTCAGATGTCAGGCCTTGTTACAGCTTTCCTGCTGGAGCCAGCTCACCAGGTGCTCATGGTGATGGAACCACCATGTCAGCACCACCACTGCCTTCACAGCAGGCAAAGTTGCAGCAACATAGGGGTCAATACATTGGGGTGGGAGTGACTGTGCCACAGCCTAGAACCCCTCAACATTCCACAGAGGGGACCAACAGACCAGCAGGGCCCTCTGCAGCAGACTTCAACACCCAAAAGGTGGTTAATAAGGATACAGTGTCACGGAAGAAAACTCATGTGTCACGAGTGTGTGGAGAGGACGGGAGCAGGTCAGTGCATCGTAGCGGATCTCTTGACTCTCTGAGGGAGTACTATCAAAAGAGTGACCAGTTATTGGTGTCCGAGGGCTCTGATGGTGAGGAGGATTTTGTGGGAAGTCTGACTACAGCATTTGATGAGCGTCTTCAGCTGCTGTGTCAGCAATCCCAACCTGAACAGGCATTGCATGACCAACACTCAGTGTCAAATGTGCCTGTCTTGCTGCAAGGCCACCCAGGCCTGCCTCGGGCTAGTAGCAGTGAAGGCTCCTTGTTTGGCAAGCATTTACAGGAGTCGTACTATCGTAGGGGTCGGGGCGACCCCAAGGTTGGCATAGCTTCACGGTTTCAACGCAAGGATATAAGTGACAGGAGACCTGCTGCCAGGACTGCTGGTGTCACTGTGCCACCTGCACCTGGGGCTACTCCACCTGCCCTACCCCTCAGTGTATGCCCCACTGGGGAGGGATCACCAGCGAGCACTCCTCCTTCATCTCACCTGGCTGAAAAGTTGTCACAGTCATGGCAGATGGAAGAGAAAGACATCACAGCCAAGGCAAGCGAGTATGCATGTGCAATCCGCAAGTCTATGGAGAGACTTGACTGCAACGGGAGCCAGGAGCAACTACTGGCTGAAAATTGCCATGAAAGACTGCAGGAGGATGCTAGTCAGATGTGTACGCCCGCAAAACCAGCTGAACAATGCTCGTCCACCAAACAGCTGTCACAGCTGGAATCTATCAAGAAAGAACTGTTGAGGCCACCGCAGTCAGTGAGACAAACAGGAGCCAAGGCCATCCATCGTCGTCACACTGTTGGGGGTACTAATGATGTGGAGCATTTCAAAGCCCTGATGCAGCTCAATCAGAGTAGAGTAAGATCGGAATCTCGCCTATCTGCCTGGGAACAACTCCGTCCTTTGGTGGATGACCCAAGTCTGGAACAACAGAGGTCTCTGCAGGCTTGGCTGCAGCGGGAGAGGTTAAGGTCTGTGGGTAGTTCTCCTGCCCTACTGACATTTGGGTCGCTTCAGCCCTTCATGGACGTCTCTCCAAGTGACTCTTATGATTCCCACACAACCAGCTCCACCCCTCCTGACAGACATTCTAGCCTGCCATACATTAGAAGCCAACAACCCATCAGTGTCTCTAGTCACAGCTCCGAGTCAACATCCACAGTCGGGAAGGTTCTGGTCACACCACGCCCTTGCAATCACAGCTTCACATTCGAATCATCAATATAAATACTGAAATTTTGCACATAAATTTTCTCTAGTCTGTTTCAAAGTGCCCTCTATTCTAACTCTCAGTGCTGTAGAACTGGTGATTTGAATACTACCAATTTGACAAAAGTTATAACACAATAGAAATTAAACATGTATGTGAAGTTGAATACTTGTAAGTTATGGAAAGTTGTGTACACGTGTGACAGGATAATTGTCATCGAGTTTTAATTTGTATTATATAAAATACTTATCATTTCAGTCAAGTACATTTGTTCAGTTACAACATACGAGTAGTCTGATTGCAGTGTGCAATTTGATATTTGTCTAGGAATTTTTAGTGTACTGACCTTAATTTTTTTGTGATGTCTGTTTCACACATCCTTAGAAAATATATAATGATCAGAACAAAGTCCAGGTCCTATCTACTTAAGTGGTTGATTGTATGAGACTGACTCACAATCTGTGTTTGGAAGTGAAAGTGTTACTTAACAGAAATAATTGTCAAAGGGTACAGGTAGTTCTAGTGCTGCATCTTTAAATGTGGACTACTGAAATATTGAAAATTCTTGTGTATATAGGAACAGGTGGGAAGGTTACTTGCTGGAGTTTGTCAACAGCATTTGGTCTATAGCAATGGCACAACATTCTAAGCTAACTGTGTAGCTGAAATATTTGATATATGTACAAGTATTTCATATTTTTTTACAAAATTGCTTTATACTCGCAAATAATATTAATGCAGTCCCATTCTAATAGTATTTGCAGGGAGTAGAGCTTACAACTCAGTGGCCTTTTATCAGCTGTTAATTTTAATGTTGATTTTAATATATTATGTCAGAAGGTGTGGCAAATTTGCATTTTATGCTGAAAAAGAAATTGGACTTTATATGAATAATAAATCAAGTGATATAACTCTAAATCACAACACTGCGAGACAAAGATGTCCCAAATTTTTGACGGATGTGACTAGTATTTTTCAGATAAATAGGTACTACATGATGAAGCTGTAAAAGTTGTTTGGGGAACTTATGGTGAAACATTAGATTTCCAGCTTGAGCAATAAAGAAATTCTACTAAGGGCATTGTAGGAAATGTCACCAAAATATACCAAGACATTGTGGTGTCATTTCTTTTAAAGTCTTTTTCAGATCCTCGTGAGACACTGGCTATCGTGATTTACAAAAAGATAATTTACAAATGACTCCATTCAATTCTAAGAGGTCCAAATAAAACACATAACAAGAGTATTTAATGCACAATAGCAGTGTAGCACTCATTTTGAGCACTAATTCAATAATTGAAAAAAAAGTTGTACATCCCTGCCTGGATCCTCTTCTACGTTCCCCTACAGTACCGAACAATGTAGCTACACAAAAGTACAGAAACATACGTTGGTTATCACTTATGTGGTCTTCTTACACCTCAGGATGATGACATCACAATTTCACAATAGTATCTAGGCAACAGTCATAACAACACACAACAAGTTGCCTTGAAATTTGTGTAAAATTGTTTATTATGGCAAAATATTTTCACATATGAAGTCGACCAAAAGCTTGCCTTTTTAGACAAAATTAAGCTTGCATAGAACAAGGAATACAGTGTGGATATCAAGGTAAGATTCTTAAGATTTGTTTGGAACCTTTTTGAGATGAATCTGGGGGATATTGTGTATGTATCAAGAGGGCAAAGTGAACGAGAAAAGTGTCTCACAAACGTGAGAAAAAGACTGTAATGTTCTTAACAGGGAAAAACTTTCTGCATTTGTTTTCAGAAACCTCATAAATTCTCCTAAGGCCTACTAAATAAAATGAAATCTCTTAAAATGAATAATACTTTTATAAATTCTCCATATTCAGAAAAATCACTGTCACGCAGATTCATGTCATAAATAGAGTATAACATGTGGCATTGGTTGACATATGTATAGTCTGTAACATCAAAGCCTAAGAGAAGGATTTTTCTAAATATTGAATATTTGTAAAGGAAGTGTCCATTTCTGGAGCTTTAGTTGGCTAAATTAGGCCTTGCGTCAACTTCTCATAAAATATGATGTTTCTAGCTTCAAAATTAAAGAAATTCTCCTGTTAAGGACATTTCTTTTAATGTCCTTAATAGGAGAATATCTTTATATTTGATGCTGGAAGTTTCAATTTTTGCTGTAAATTGCCGTTTAACCTATGTTATGGGATAAAGCCTGTAAAAATGAAGATTAATTTGACAGATTTCCAATATTAAGGAAAAGTCATTTCCCCGAGATTCATGTAGCAGAGTGTACAACATCACTCAGTGCTATCAGAGTTTGTGAAGATGAAGGTCATAGAGCATATATATTTATAAATGCAAACATTGGATTTTCTCTGACATAGCCTACTATGTAGGAATATATTTATTTATATATATATATTATATGTATGTATGTATTACTGCCAGGGATTGGGAAGGAGAGGGCCATTGCACCATTGTCACATTGATTTGTCAAATGTCCCGTGGTTCAATTGTAGGGACTTTGTGGCACTTGAAGGTTAGGCCCTGAAGCTGATCTGAATGAACTGGCCCATAATGTTTCTAAATGTCCCACTATTTGGTCATGTCATGGGGCCATTGTCTCTTATACCTGTCAATCTTTCCCCATCCCTGATTACTACACATTAATCTGAAGCCTGTTGTTGATCTAATAATGTGCCTGTTAAAGTGTCTATCGGAGTGTATTGGGAATCTTGAAACATGCTTCTCTGTGGTTAAGGTTGGTTGTGTTTTCCTGGAAATACGTTTCTTAGTTGGAAGTTTTTAATTACTAAAATATGAGCAAGGAAAAGCTCTCATTTATTCTTGATATATATGAAGCCTGCCATGTAGTGTCTTTCTTTGGTACCAGACATTTGTCCTTGAAAGTGATGTACATGTACTTGGAGTTCACTTAGCTCTAGGAGACAACTCATGTTACATGATCTTGACTACACAATGCTCATTATTTGTTTGTAGTACCACATGCTTTAGGCAGCTCGCAGAGCCTGATATGCTAAAAGCAAATAAGTGAAACTCAGTATTATTTCTTTTGACTGTATAACAGTGTGATGCTTGTGTTTAGTGCAGCCAGTAAAGCTTGACAACTGTAGTATGGTTAGTATCAATCACATAGCTTTGAATACAGTTAAATCTTGGAATTTATTTTGTCTTGTAAGAAAGATGAAGCTGACAGAAGTAAACCTTCGTTGTTAAAATTAATATACTGCCTTGACCTTTGACTTTTGTGCATGTTCTACTACTGCTCTATTTTATGTGTACAGATTTAAAGACAGTGCCTAAAAAAACTGAGGGTTGATTGAACTGCAGATCGGGTGGGTAAAACTACCTATTAAGTGCTTAGCTGGTAGTACATGAAATTTATTGCTGCTATATATATGTTATATATCTTAATATTAAACAGTGAAATACTATAAGTGTACCAACAATGACCTCTGTTCATCTCAGTGCGAGACAAAAAGTGTATAGTAGTCAACTTGTACATAAACATGTAGTGCTGGTTGTGTCAGTGGATTTAATGAATACATGTCACACTCCAATCTCTGACGTTGCTCCCAGGTGTCTTGGATCATATATGCATGTGACTTGGCTGCATTGGAGTAGTGCTGATGAGCTATCATTGTGTTGGAGTGATGCTACATGCGACATCACTGTAAGACTGAATCTACATGTGACATCACAGCATTGGAGTAGTGCTACGTGTAACATCACTTTGTTGAAGTGATGGTACATATGATGCTACTTTGTTAGCATGATGGTACGTGTGACATCATTGTGTTGAAGTGATGGTACATGTGGCCTCACTGCATTGAAGTGGTGCTGCATGTGGCATCATTATCTTGGGGTGATGTTACACATGATATCTTTGTTTTGATGGGGTTTTTCTTGGTGACCCCAGTGTCATGGAATAGTATTGGTGCTCTGTGTTTTTACAGTAGGAGCAATGATAGTCTGTATATAGCGTTTGTATATTTTGTACAGTTATACTCAGTATTGCCTGGATCTTTATTTAACTGTTTAAACATTAAAGTGTCAGTAATGATATTCATGTCCAAGTGATTTTTTCTTTTGAGTGATTATTCATATATATATATATATATAAAAGTAGATATCAAGAATCCCTTTGTTAGTTTTCACATTGCAAGGTTTTGAAGAAGCAGTACCATAGGTCAGGTAACTACATATTGTATGTACTTACATATACTCATTTTGAAGTACAGGAAAACCTTGGTTTTGCATTAGTGCTATACATACTTGTTTTCTTTGAGGAGGCTGTAATGAAATAGGTGTTTAGTCCTATTATGCAAGTTTCAAGGTTAAAGGTACACTTAGGTCGCGAGGTATTGAGGTATAAGTGATGGTGCCATATAGGGTGCGGACTGGCGAGAGCCTATAAGAGACAGTTCAGCTCTGGTATTTGGGCAAAACATGGTTATGTAATTATCGGCGCGCGCTAAGTGTTCCTTTAATGACATGATTAATAGATGTCATGCACAGGTGGGGCAATGTGTGTGTGTGTATGTATGTTGTATGTAGGTGTGTGTGTTAGCAAGCTGGTTGGTACATCATTTATACATCTGAGACTTGCAGTTATAATTACTGTCATGAGGTACTGCATATAAACACAAATAGTGTTGTGTTTGAATTTGGCAGACTTCACATTTGGATGAACAAGTGTACAAAAGTTAAATCGTGGTGACAAATGAAGCTTGCCAAGAATTCAGGGTATTAAAATGTATATAGATATTATTTAGAAAAAACATTATTTCTGTATGATTTGAAATCAGTTTCACTATACTGAGAAAATAGTGAAGGTATTTTTAGTATCTGGTATCTGTTGTTATAAATAGTCAGATTGAAAAGTAGGTATATTTAATTCACGGTATGTGATTTATTTTTGTTTTGTGAAATCGACTGTTCTACAAATAATTCAAATATCCTCAATTTATTTTTTACTAAATGTTTTTATATTCAATTTTGAGAAGCTGATGTTGGGAAGCACGAGTTTATTGCTGCTGTTTCAAATATATGTTTTATATGTAGGAGCTGAATATTTAATTGTTAAAAAGAAACACTTTTCACATCTGGTGGGTTTTTTGGTAATTCAGGGCTGGTATGGACATGAATGTTTCTCTGGTGGCTGCAGTGAGCTGAACTTAACAGTTGGAAAGCCAACCTTCGAATTCACTTTGTGTCAATTTGTATGCAGGGTAATTTAATTTATAGAAAACAATAATACAAATTATAGTAACTATTGGTGTGTAGACAAGCACAGTGACTTTGAACAATCCCATTTTGTATATATGTACAATAGAACAGCTAAAATGTTGGTGTTTTATTTCAAATGTTCACTGGTTGCATTGTGCTTCAAATATTAAATTGTTCTTAGGTTGTAAATGTAATATATGAAAGCCAGAGTGTGTTTCAAAATGTGACAATCATTGGTTGGAACTATGGGCAGAGTTCATTTGTTGAAAGTGCCAGGACAGAAACTGCCTGTGTCATCTGTGAATAGTGTTGTAAAAAATGTAGGGATAGGTGGCACTAGTAGTCCTCATTCCAACACTTTCCTACAAATCAGAGGTAGCAAAAACTATACCATGTAGTAGAGAACAAAGACGGAAACCATGTCTGATTGTTTGTACAGTAGCAACTTAAATCATATATGAGCAAGTTTCAATATAATATGTACTGTTACAGCTTGAGTAGGTTTGACCCATGCAAATAGCAATTTATCACTGTTGTGTTACTCTTAATGAGTCATATGCAATATGAGCAAACAAAATGTGTTGGCAGGAACTAGTCATAACTGACCAATCACAAACGGTATTGCAGTACACATATCAGTGAGTGCCATGTAACCTGCTCTGTGATTCACTAGCTCTTTCATGCAACCTCATCTTGTAGACCTGAAGGTCTGTAGTTTGTTGGTAGTCATGGTAACCAGTGCAGTATTGATATGTTGTAGATTTTGACAGACAGTGTTTCCCAATAAGGCTGCATTTCCATGAGGGTGTTATTTTAGTAGGTTTCTACAGCTGTTCCTATACATTCAAAATAAATAAAAGTATTGCTGTTTTCATATTATTGTGAAATTTGTAAATGCACAGAAAAGTTATATTTCTTCATGAATATGTTAGACAGAAATTTTCATTGCAATAGCTCGGGTGATTACATTGAAGGATGTACGTGTAGGAATTTTATCACTTAATGATAAGTAGGACTGTTACACTATTATATCTATAGCAGTCAATCTAGCACATTCAAGCAAATGTAGCCATAGATGTTGTATATTGTAGTGACAGACTTGTATGCTCTCTATGGTTGCAGTATACAAGTAGAAAGGCAATTCAAATGAACTGTACATATACGTGTGTATTGCTCTACACGTATGTCCTTGAGTCAACTTCTGTACAACCTGCGTACTGGTGTATTTTACCCTATGTAACAGTTGTATGTAGAGAAAGAATGAGAACTAAGGTTCTCCTGCTTGGAATAGTACACAAATATGGGCCTGTTGAGGGCAGTGCTGTCAAGTCTCACCCGCAGCATACACATAGACTGTACACAAAGCTGTTGTCATACTCTAGCATAAATAAGTTCTTGTGTACACATGTAGTATAGTGAATCAAGTAGACAAGACTTGGAGTTAATACAAGACTAGCCTGCAGCAAGAATTACCCATAAACTATATATAAGTACAAATGTATAGATTATGAACATGATTATATTCTTTTTGACAAAATTCTTGTACTCGTTGACTGTGTTGTATCTCACAATGTGAGCAGTGTGTGTAGACTGT
>Ga0099809_10109950_pt1 | contig 10467 bp, 4 predicted proteins | sample OrbTnscriptome_3_FD_81146 | JGI IMG/M metagenome (GOLD analysis project Ga0099809, IMG submission 81146) | Metatranscriptome of coral microbial communities from Puerto Morelos, Mexico - Orbicella T R C metatranscriptome (Eukaryote Community... | ecosystem: Host-associated > Invertebrates >...
TTTAGGCAATTCAAAATCGTGGGAGGCGATATTTTTCCACGTAGTGGAAGCAGGCTATTGTGTGTCTTCTTCATCATTAGTATTTCCTTCATATTGTTCTGTGAGCGACAAGGTACGTCACCTGATGTCAGAAGAGGTAAAATAGAATTTGCTGTCAAAGGCCGCCAAAAATCAACACGGCAAGAACATTTGGGAATGTACCTAGTATCGATTACTACTCCTGTAAATTACCCCAACTAAATAAATGACCTGTCATCTAATTCTGTTCCGGTTTGCATACCTTCACCTTGACTTAAGCCTATTAAATTAAATGCATCAAACCAAGGCCGCACTGCTTCTTGTCAACTTCCTGTCGTTTTCAAGGGCTATACGGGAATTTAGGTTCTTCACGTTTGAATGTAAGAAACATTCTTTGATATTAAATCTGCGATCGTGCTCGCGTGATTTCCAACTGGCGGCCTAATTAGCAATGAGAGTCAAACAACTCCTGCATAGCAAACAAACTCTTGTATTGGCCCTTTGTTCACTCACCGGTCGGCAATTTTATTACACATAGGTTTACACAATTCAATTAAAGTGAGACAACAAAGCATTGCCCTACAAATACAGTTTTTATTTGGAGTGCATGCCATGAAGCCAGTTTTATGACGGTTTGTTGGTAGAAAAGCATATTTGTTTAACCAATTAAGACAAAGATCTGCTTTAATTTAAGCCGCGCGCATTTTATACAGAGCTGAATGGGATCTGAATGATGTCCCACGAAATATAACGGCGTCTTCAGGCTGCAGTCACCGCAGACTGCCACCGTTTGCCACATGGCGGCCAAAACTCGAGCTGTGAGATGATTCATCGCGTGGTAGCGGAGCAGTGAAACTAGCTTAAAGTTCGCGGATAACAGTACGATCGATTTTAGGAGGTAGAAATCATGGACAGCTCTTAACAAAGTAGTAAGTGAACAAAAAGCAATGAAGATGAGGTAGAAGCAACGTAAGGAAAGCTGGTTTTAGAGCACGATCATCACGTAATGTTATCATCGCTGACTTGGGCTGCCTGTGGTTGCTTAAGGTTGTTTTAAACAATTTTGAGAGGATAAAGAAATACAAACAGTCCAGAATGCCCAACGAAGGAAATACAAAATAATTAACTCGATCTTTGATAAATAGAGCAAACATTCCAATCAAGTTTCCAGAATATAGTTGAACTTACCTTAAGACTTAAGAACAACTTTAAGTACTAAATGACGGGCTAGGAAGGTGTAGAAAGCTGCCTTTCTCGAGGAGCAAACGTTTGCAATTTGGCGTGATGCCGTGATTGTATTCTTATCCAGGTGGTTTAAGTAAACTCAATTAAACTGATATTCTGTACATCTGCCACTTAAAATTACTCCATATTTTAAGTTATCCAATCGCTTCTCGATTTCGCTTCACGTGCTGTGTGCATGTCTTGTATGTCACGTTAATGTACGGCTGGTTTTAAGTTATATAACATTAAACAACGCGAAACGGAACGACCGTTTAAAGCCATTTGAAACATTTCTTTGTTAAGCATGAATTAAGTTAATGACTTTAAAGTCTTCAAATTGAAACCACAAAGACCTCTCTTTAATGAACATGATATTCAGCCACTACGTTGCAAGAGAAAATGGTGAATTCGCACGTGAAAACACTTGGCTGCAGCCCTGCAGTCATGGTTCAGACTGTAAATGTCAGACTCCAGGGTCAGAGATTATAGTCTTGTCCTCACGTGCGGCTAACAACCGTTCTCGCCGGTCCGATTATGTAACAATACAATGGTAGCCCGATGCTTAGAGGTCTTTCCATGTTCCATAGGAGTTTGCAGGTTTTCATTACGCAATATTTTCAGTTTCTCGTTATCTTTCAAAATAAATAAAATAAACAGTAAAAATAAATGCATATCCCACGAAACGTTTCTGCAGTTTGAAGAGAAAGAATACCGGTACCGAAGGTAGACAACGGTAATCAAGAAACTCTGGTATTGAGGACAGACATGGCTAGGTAGATATTTATCTGCTAAATATTCATCAAATGGTATAGACAGCTGGTTTCTGGTGATCATTACAGCAATCAACTACATCAGAACAATATGCAGATAAACCTGAATAATGTGTTTTCAATTGCAGTGATTACTTTCTTTATTACAACGTCATTCAACAGCGATAATACTCTATTGCGATTTAGCTGTGCACAGCTGGCTGAAAGTCATAAAAGTTTATTCCCATTAGGTAAGAAAGACGGTCTCTTCAGATCACAATGATTATATTGCAAATTTGCTAAACCGCAAAATCAATCTTACTCAATGCAAATATCTAGGTTTTAAGTAATGTTCAGAAAAATTGCCCCACAGGAAACAAGTAGGTCGCACCTGTCCTGTTTTATTTTTTATTTTTTTTAATAATGAGGCAAAATGCATTGTACATGACCCAAAGACGTCTGTCTCTTTCTAATTAAAATTGTAGGGCAGATTTTTCACCTAGACAACGTGGTTGGTAATTTGCATTCACGAGCAATTATCACATTTGTAATGGTGACGTTCCCGGTTTCCGAATGTCTACATTCCACGTTTTCATAGGACAACGTGAAGGCACACGTGATGTTACTTTGTAGGCATGGTAACAGTCCTCACGTGCCTGTTAACGATTTTGTCGAGTATTAGATTATGCAATAATATCACAGAAGCCGCCTGCTCTGAACAAGTGAAGGTTAAGTACGTCTAGTCTACGACTAACTTAGGCAAGAAAGGGTAACATGGTAGAGATATGTTATGGCGAAACAAGACATGTTCTCAATTAAGTAGCTGGAGTTGTTGATTTTAAAAGGTTTTATCTGGTCGACACGTTGTAATGGGTACATCTGAATGTTGCCCAGCGGGATATCTCGAACCCGAAAAAACGCATTCGTAAAATGCATTCCGCTTACTATTTCTGGCGTATCCAGTACCCTGGGATCAGTAATTACGTTCACGTGCTTGTGGAAAATGACAGCACGTGATCACATCGTGGAGGGTTAGCGTGACATTAAAAGTTTTTGTGGCGGGAAAAGCGTCTTTGTTCCTGGTGTCTGGTTTTACTGAATGTCACACGACATCACGACATATAACGACATAACGACATGATGACATCACGACATAATGACGACATAATGACATCACGACATAATGACATCACGACATAAAGACATCACGACATAACGATATCACGACATAAAGACATCACGACATCAATACTCTTTCAGGTGATCGAAATTAACATTCCTGATCAGACTTGGCTGGTAGGCTTGGTTCAACAATGCTTGCGCCGCTCTGATTAGTTCTTTGTTACATTGTTACGTTGATGATTTTTCTTATGTCGTTACGTTGCTATTATGTCGCTATATCAAGATGCTCATACCGCTAACTTAACGACATAACGTTCCCCCTATGTCGCGACATAACGACATTCGAAGAACGTTATGTTGTTATGTTTGCGGTGTGAACATCCTGACGCAATGACATAATAAGAGCATTGTAGCATGTGCATTGATCTTTTGGCGTGACGAGCCCTAAGAGCGTCTGCTGGGAGGGTAATAGCTATTCGGCTTTGAAAAAAAATCTACAAGCGCTTTTAAGAAATATCCTAGTTTCTTTAATATTGATCCAGCATGCCTCGAGCAGTCCTTCAAAATCAATTATTTCAAAATCGCAACCAGCTCCTATTATCGTATAAAGTACTAACCACAATTGGAGATCTTTCATTTGAAAGGAGGTACAGTGGAATCCTGCCATACGACCACCCGTTGGCACCACCCCTTATAGTGATCCGAACAAAAGCCCACTCATTCTCCTATATGAAAACCCCGTTAATCCGACCACCCCGTTATTACGACCAACGACCACCTTTTGGAGTGCTCAGTCTTTATTTTTCTTTATAAAATTACCCCATTAATACGACCGGTTAAATTGACTGGTGAGGAAGCTGAATGAGGGGGGTGAATAGGGGTATGCAAATTTACCGATCCGTGCCTTTTTTTCGCCAAATCCGTCGATCCGCCGATATTTTTGTTCAAATCCGAAACCAGGACCACATCCGAAAACAGAAGTGTAAAAGTGCAAAGGCAAACTGGTAAATGTGAATGCCATTGTTAATTTTGCACAACTGAATAGCCTAAAAGAAGGCAACATGCTTGATGACTATAACACAGTACAATTCCAGTAACAGTATCAATGAGCTTCGTTGGAAAAAAGAAATGATTTGGATGAACTCATTAACATACCGACCAAGGCTGAAGAAAGATCTATGATCCAAATTTCGTTTTGGACCCAAGATCCGAACAACAAGACCGGAAGAATCCGAAATTCGCCCCAAAATTCACTACTGATCCACGATTCACTGTGTTTCGAAATCCGCGAATCCGCTCGACTTGCCGCAAAAATCCACAATCCAAGCGCTTTCTAAGGCCAAATCCGTCGATCCGAAAACCTATTCACCCCCCTCCTGAATGAGGACAAACACAATCTGACAAATAACGGCTCTAACAGACATTTCACAAGAGGCCATATCCTGTTGAGGAACTTTAAGACGTCATTGTTTTCTCGCATTACATGTACTCCGTTTTGTTCAGTTACAATGAATTGCTGTTGTAAGGTTGAAGAATAATTGTAAAATGGTTGATATATAGCGGAATTAATGATATTCACGTACAGTACAAGTTTAAAGCGTGCTGCATCATAATGTGACCCTACCTCGTTAATACGACCACCCCATTAATGCGACCAATTTTCCATGGCCCATGGTCGTATTAACGGGGTTTCACTGTACTATAGTTATCTTAAATCAATTAGAAGATATTCATCTTCTCTTAATTGTTGAACCTCATAAAATCCTGTGCTATCAGTTACTATCGTTTTACTCACAAAATACCCTGCGAGGCAGAGATGCCTTATGTTTCTGCTCAGTGAGAGACGAGAGGGAACCTCTGCTCGCAACAGCTCGATTTCCTATCGTGAATGCGCGAACTACGTCCGCATGTCGCATGTGTCGTGCTCTGCATAAGAAACGATTACATGCAATCAAGTTTTCAGTTATGTTCGACGAATTACCTCAATTCAAACTGTTTATTATTAGAACCACCGTTTATTATTAGAAATTTTGGAAATTTCTACGAAGTACTGAGCATCAAAGAAAAGGACGAATTAAACCAAAATTGGCTTCATTCAAGACTACGCTGTCCGAAGCGTGCTTTCCAAACTGCAAGCTTCCTGCAGATAAACAAACTAACGGTTTTGAAATAATTTAAAACCTAAGCTATATAACCTGTCTGTCAACCCTCACATCATGCTCCTTTGGCAGTGAATTGCTTGGTGAGGTGAAGTAATGTGCAGCAATAGTTTCTGGAACTGTGCAAACAGCGAAAGTTAGGTGAATTTGATGAGTTCGTGACGTACTGTTGCCAATTGTCATTTTGCAGTCAATCACAGGGCAGCAGATATTGTCAGCAGTCTTGCAAACATACAGCGTTTTGAATACTATCTGTCATGCGTAAGTTATAAACCGGTAAAAACTTCTCAAAAACCAGCATTTTTTACTTATTCGTCCCTGGTCGCTGGACGGCGGTTGATCGAACGATAGAGCGGTTGCATGCAGTAGTTCCTTCTCGTCTCTAACCGAGAAGAAAGGGAAGGAAATCTCGGTCTCGCAGGTTACTCATAAAAATTTAAAACTTAGTCCCGTAGTGACTGTAGTTGTCAAACCACCATACATTGACGTACGAAAACAATGAATGACTGGATTTCAACTAAGTCAGCCTCGCTTAAAAACCAAGGTTTACCACAATCATTACCAATGGTAAAAAAAAAAAACAAGTCATATTTGAATATTGTGGTATAGGTTATCTAAATTCAAAGATTAGCATTCGACGGTATTTCAATTTCGAGCCTCCTTAATTTGCTCAAATACATTGAGTTCTCGCCGTAAAGCCGCCATGCATTTTCCCCCTTTAGTCCGAGGCGGACAACGTGGCACAAGCGAATTACAACGTCATGTAGGATTGTACTCGGAACTCATGAAACTTTTTTGTTTAGTTGTAGCCCCCTTTTCAGTCGGTCCTTAGCCAAGAGTTTGCCTATGGTCCTTTGTACTAGCAACTAAGACGACATTTCAAAATCTAGCATGTGATTCTCGTCATCCGCTTCATGGTACAATTCTCTACAGTAATCTTCAGTGACGCACCGATGATGTTCATTAGTCCACTCACCAGCAAAGTTCAATTAGGAATCTCCCATCTTTTAAAAAAAAGCCCAGATCTTTTGTGTCAGACACCAGTAAACAGACCTTTGAGACTTTGCTGTCTAGCCGAAGAACAGGACAAATATTTCCTGACTTCGTGGAGGTTCCAGAAACCACAAACTTCCGTTGTTATGACAGAAGTGTACGACCCTTTCCGCATTCCGCCCCTAGGGAGAATGGACACTTGAGACTCTTACATGAAGTTTAACATCCTATTCAAAACGTTACTGATTGAAACAGTGAAACACGAGTGTGAGTCAGGGTGGACAAGGAACGAGGCATGTGGAAGGAAGGAAAGGGAGCGGGTGGGTGGATACCGAGTTCGAGAGACTCTTCTCTTGCGCACAAAAACGTTACTTTTTGCTCGGCAGGGAAGAGAAAGAGAAACTAAAACGTTTAATCATTAAGTTTGGCGAGTCTTTACCGAGGAGCCGGTCGCTACATATAACAGTTGCAAATAAAACTGCTATCCCTTTTCACGATAAAATAAATCCGAAAAATGAGACTAAAGAATAATCTTGTCAGATATCAAAATCACCCAACGACTGTGATGACCTGATAGCTATATTTAACAGTTAGATTATCTTTGAGCTCGGCATTGCTATCGCGTCATAATTGACGAAGTCAACTTTCACGCATCGTAATCGAGAACGAATAATCTGATTATTCTATTATAAATTACATCTGCCAGTCGTTCAAAACTTGATCTAAATCATCTACCCATATACTGCGAAAACGCGAAGAATCGGCCTTCATCTTGTCAACAACCACACACCTCTAAGCTACTCACTATCTATAACAGAATAGATAGTGAGCAGCGTAGTCAATAAGAAAACGGCTTTCACGATAGAATGCTGTAGATTTATACTAATAGCTAATTGTAACAGATATCTGTCTGTGTTTCGTGAAACACTCGGTAAAACGTATACGTGTTGGAACTTGAAGCAATAATGTCAGAGCAAGCAACTGAACAACAACAAGAGACTTTGTTTGACTCACCGACATTACCGCTGGTCCATCAAAAAAATAGGTGTATGAAAGGAAAATGTGATGCACTTGGATTACTCTTGAAAGTGTTTGCTGAATGCAGTAGTACTTGATAGACCTTGCTCAGTAATCAAGGTGCAAAACTTAATGTGCATTCGACCAAGACTCACCCACCGACACATCCGCGATTCACGGCCACTTAACCTTGCGATACTGTGGTCACGTCTCAAATGTCAGTTTACTTTTTTTTTTTATCTTTGTGGGCTTCTTTTCATCCTTGTTGCTGGAGAATAGCTAGCTTTAAAGTAAACAAACTCAGAGGAAAAGACAGCAAGACGAGAATCGGATGCGAACAAACTGTTTTTACGGATCAGTGGGCGTCCAATAATGTGAACGTGATCGCTGCAATTTTCATTTCCTTCTCTCGGTCACTGATCCAAAACCTTTCAATTCGTTAATTTGACCACTATTTTGGCTATTGACGCGACAATTAATGCCATAAATATGGGTGGAAAGATCGTTTTAAAAAATTGATCAGCCGAAATATTTTCCTCTGTTGTTCATAAACATCACAGTTTGGTGATCACCGGTATAAGCCCTGTAACGCGTGAGTCAAGTTCAAAATAAAAAGTGCTACTGTGACAGTATTCTATTAACCAAGCTCTCCTGAACGATTCTTGGAACAAATTTTGCGGGAATGTCAGGGCCCTTGCTGGCTCAAAGTGTAAAGTTGTGAATCTGATAAAACGAGTTTTAGGTGTATTGGTCGTGTGGGTTAGGGCAGAAATACCCGATTCTATCGGTTGCTAGGATACTTAACAATGTGTTTTAAACCTGTTTCCGAATTGCTTGTGTCACCTTGAAAATTTCGCTTAGCACTGATAAAAAGTGATTTTCCGAGCCCATCTCATGAGGAGCCAAGGCCCCATTTATCGTTAATCGTTGCATATCTTGGCAGCGAACTGTTGCTTTTAGCTTTTTTAACTTTCAAATTATTAGTATAACAAATAGTAGTTATGACATTGGTATTTATCAGCTTACAATTTTGCCAACAAGCATTTCCGAAATACTGCGGAGTGATTTAAATTGTAGATTGCTGAGCCTTTAATGCAAACAATACTACAAATGCTGTTTAGGCGGCCTTGCCAAGTCAAATTCATAATGGGAAAATACGATCCTAAACCTTAAAAAATATACGATTAGTAATCCCTTTGTCAATTGGCCTTCTAATAAAAAAACTGGCAAGAAACGAATAACAGAGGGAAGGTGTAAAAGCTCCCCCCTTAACAAAAAATCATCGAAAGGAAGTTATCGCACTCGCTTCACATTGGGATTTTTCAAACCATGTATATTAGTTAACAGGTACAGATTTTTGCTGCGTTTGGAAGAGGATCAGTAACAAGAAGAGCATAATATAGCAACATTGATTTTTACCACAAAATTCAAAGCCTTCAAGAAAAAAAAAAAAAGAACTGAAATAACATGGGAAGGTAGTAATCATTGTAAGCTTGGTCAAAGCTTAATTTAACACGCTATCCACGGCCGTATTGGCAAAAGAGAAGTCACGGTTTCGCCGAAGTAGCAGGATAACGGTAAACACGGTAACTTTGAACGCTTTGTACAAGGTCAATATACTTTGGCCGAAAAATGTTTTTCCAGAAACGTGATGTATATCCCTCCAATGTTTGATTCATCACTGTGATTGCTTTCAAAAGCGTTGAACTTTTGAGAAATAATTATTTTAAATCAGCTCCAACGCTCCATCTAATTTAGTATGCAATATTTGAAACTTTATTTTTTTAATCGCTTCGGCAGTTTTTTGATGTTTATCGAATGATATTGCATTAAATGGCCTTTTTCTTCAACACTGTGTAGTTTTCTCATAATTTTGCGTTGTGATAGTAATTTCTGAACAGTTTTTTGCGGGGGCTTATTTTCGGCCTGATTTTGCTGCTATCAGACGGAAAAAGTTTGCAGCTCGATATTTTTGGTTTAAAGTGAAACTGAAACAAAAGAAATTCATTTTTAAATAGTATTTGGTAACCTCTACTTGGGAGATAAAAATCGGCCGATTTTATTTTTTAGCCGGAAATCATTGGTCGTTTCTTAGGCGCAGGGCCTCTTAAAGAACGTACTAAGAGCACACCCCAGGCTGAGAGTCACTATAGCTAGATGAAGTTTGTTTTGACAAACACCTTCCAATAACCGCATGCTAGGGACATATTTAACTCATGAACAATAACGTCGCGATCGTTTTAATTAATTTATTGCATAGGTCGGAGATCTTCAGCTGCATGGTGGCCTATAAACTGCCTAAAACTTTATCGATTGGAAGGAAATACTTGTTTAAATGCACGTTATGAACGTTTCAGGCTAAAATGGTCAACAAAAACAAAACAACACGAACGATCGGCCCTGGGTCCAGAAATTACCCGTCCTTACAAAAAACAACGTGTTGTTAACAATCGCAAAGGAACGCTTATCTTTCAATTTTTCTTTACAAGATGAATGCTGTCAAAAAAACAAATTGATTCATAAGTTCTTTGAAGCAGCAATTCATTCGCCGCTCACCATCTCAATATTTAATTCATTTCCTTGACCTGGCAGCTTATTTCAGTCTTGTGGGAAGTCATAAGACTTGAACATTTCAGAATACAATGGATGGATCAGTATTTCACCGAAAGCAACTTCCTTGATTTTGGGCTTTCAAGTCCGAACTTTGGAAGGCAGGAAGGAAGGCTCTGAACCTGGGTAACAGCAAACAGCTATTTTCTTATTATCAGACTTTCACTGAGAAATCAGGAGGCAGGGTCGTGACCGACTTAAAACGAAAAACTTGAAAAACTCTCGACGAAACAGTATTCGACAGGCGTACATGTAAAAGGGAAATTTGTTTTATATTCCGAGCGCAAATTAGTTGAAACTACATGTAAAAATACCCAGCCACTTGCTTTGCATCAGATGTTGAATGTTTAACTTTCTTCAAGACTTTGTCCAGTAATTAGAACTGTTCAACAAAACAGATTTCGATCTACATTATTAGCTATTTCATTGAACTAAAAAATTAAGATTATAAAATAAATTAAACAATTCGCTGCATGCACACATACCCAGCATTCCTAAATATGTGTTCTTTCTGACTGGTCCAAAACTCCTGTTCTACAAAGTTAAACCAATACCGCTGAGGTGCTTGTGATCTG
>Ga0099809_10218524_pt1 | contig 10280 bp, 4 predicted proteins | sample OrbTnscriptome_3_FD_81146 | JGI IMG/M metagenome (GOLD analysis project Ga0099809, IMG submission 81146) | Metatranscriptome of coral microbial communities from Puerto Morelos, Mexico - Orbicella T R C metatranscriptome (Eukaryote Community... | ecosystem: Host-associated > Invertebrates >...
AGCTCTAAGGGCGCTCTGAAGTTCAATTCTTCCGCATAAAACAAAAGGACTTCCCAGGGAGCATGGCACTTGATGAAATGCAATTTGACTTTCTTGTCTTGAGTCACCTCCTGCCGATTTAAAATGGAGTAGTTAGCAAAACGATATAGAGTTTATTCTCTAAGAGCTAAATGTGCTTGGCATGAGATCGTACTTTTGATAAAAATCAAAAATTTTTCTCCGTCGCCCGCTTACTACTCAGTACTCACCAGGCGCCGTTTTCCTAATGAGAAGAGCGGATAAGAAGCCTGGTAACTAATCTACACTGGCGGCCATCTTGGTTTGACTTGGCCTTGCAGAGGTTGACTTCATGAAAATTTCAACGCTAAAATGAATTTCTGCTTCCGACAAGCTGAAGCAGCTGAGATTTGGCTAAGTTTTCCAGGAACTTCTGTCTTTGCTCAAGATGTTTGGGAGGAGGTGCTTTTTCTCCTTCTTCGTAGACAAGAACAAAGTCTGCAAAGTTGATGGTAAATGATTAAAAACGATTTTACGAAATGTTTTTGCTAACAGGGTGTAGTTTGCATTAAGCTTAAAATCAAAGAAACAATATAGCACCATGTTACACCATGGTCTTGAACCAGATAATACCCACATACCCATATACTTCCCCTGCATAGGACTGTTTTGGTTTAACCTTCTCCCCACCCCTCTAAATTCTGATGTTTTGGGCTTTGAGAACCCCTCCCACTCAGAATTTTCCATGTTGGTTCTCACTAGGGTGGGTATGATTATTATCTGGAAACACAAAGTTTCCGTCTGTCCTAACATGTGCTACAAAACCCTTTGTAGCTTTCTCTCCCAATTGATTTTATTCTATTGGCTTTCATGCTTTCCCATTATCATACTATCATTTAAAAAAATATAAATGTTAAAATTTAATGCATCCTGTTTGTTAGAAAGACAATTTGCTTTTCTCTGTAAGGCCCAATTCAGATGCCGAACATTTCATGAGCTGAACTTAATTCGAATTTGGACCTGTTGATTCCGATTCACCAAACTTAATTTAGTGTGAACCAAAACACATCAGAATGAAGAAATGGCTTGTAAAATATGTTATAATGATTTATACATTGGGTTCGGCACATGAAAAGTTTGATTTCTGAATCAAAGCCGTTCCAAAGTTGACATTCCCAGCTGAGCTATGCAGGAAGAATGGCTGAGCCATTCCAAATTCAAATACACTGTAGCCGTTCTTAACTGATTCAGATGCTAAACTTTTTACATAATTAATTCAGTGTATTTCGTTCGGCTCGTGAAAAGTGTGGTGTCTGAACTGGGCCTAAGTAACATACCAATCCTCCTTTTGCCATCTTTGAAATAGCAACCTCTCTCCCCAGTCATGTCCTCATCATTGTCAAAATTCTGATTTGAAAAGAATTCAGTTTTAACAAGTCTGCATACATGTACATCCTTCAAACAATAACAGGAATCTTTGATAAACTAATGAAAAGTGGGGTATACTGGATGCTAAAAGCCTGCTTGATTCCTGCAGTAACAAAGGTGTTTATAAGATGTGCAAAGAATCAGTTAGAGTGGGAAATGTTAGATGAAAGTTAAAATTAGAGCAAAGAAGTTAATATTATGCTTAACAATAATGTCAATGGTGGAATATGTTTAACTTTTAAGAAAGAAAACCTCTGGAACCAGTGTTACTTGTATGCAATAATGACACCTTCAAAATGAAGTTCATTAAATTAAAATAATTGATTAAAATTGAGGACTGTTTAAATGATTAACAGTAGGAAATTTAACTGCATGCATGTCAAATGCGCAGCCTTGAATTAATTAAATTTTGTTTTAAGAAATTTATGGTAATCTGCTCATTAAAATATAATTTCTCTTTCTAGTATTATATTTTTTGTTTGTACAAAGCATTGTATTTAATTTAGTATATATATATTTTTTACTTTTTTTACTGATAATCTTGTTACATAATATTAAAACACAGTGTTATGTAGTGTTTAGACAAATTAGATGTTAGGAATAAGTTGCTACTGTACAAAATAGTTTTAGTTATTTAGTAAATAATAAATTTGTTTGACTTTGATTATGTTGTTTCTTAAACAAATGCTTGCACACAGAATCATCATTATTAGATTTAAACACTGAATGAAATAAATTCAAGGAAGAGAAAGGCAAAAGGAATCTTACTTTTTACAAAAGTGCAAATTAAACTGAATAGATAACAAAATTTTTGATGATGGCTATGCAGCTCCAAGTCTGAAAATTAATCGTAGAGAATTTAACGAGAGAGAATATTAGTTGTTTCTTCGTATCGAGAGAGGGTTTGTCATAATAATTAGGGCTCCATGTGAGAAAGGTTGAGTCCAAAGAAGTACTGAAACATGTTATTTGAATCATAGTTAAATAACAGTCTATGCGTTATAAAGCTGTTAACTTTGGAATTTTGGAAAGGTTGATATGTTATATCTATTAGAAGTGCAAAATGAACATGATTTAGGCGAAAACCTTTGGCAATTATAATTATGAAATTATTTTTAGTTATACTTATGGTTACATTACTAGATATTTGGTCGCAAAATGTTGGTTAATTATTGTTGTTGTAGATCAGAAACCTGTTCTGTGTGAGCTTAGTGTATTGCAAAGTTCATTGAAAAACGTTAGCTCATCAAAAAATTTATGTGCTTGGAGATGTAAGGCTAGTTTTCTCTAGTGCATAAGAATAAGCATTATAAGCAACTTATACCAACATAGTGAGGTGCTGTTTGGTTGGAAATTTTCCTAAAAAAATGTGTTAATTATGAATGTCTTGCTGAATTTGCATAAGATGTTGCATAAGCTTATGCTTATGCACTAGAAAACCAGCCTTAATTGGACATAAATTTCAATGAAAAAGATTTAGTAAATCAGTTGTTAGCTCTAACTGGTCGTGTCTATTTGATAGTAGGTCACAGGAGTCTTTGATTTGTTCATTAGGTCTTTCACGTATTGTAAGTGATTTTAGTTGGTTTTTAAGCTTCATCGCACTATTCAAATTTAATTTGTAGCAAAAAGTTAAGATGGTTATAAAAGAACAGAACCTTGTAAATTCCATTGTACGCTGGATCAAAAGTATTATAAGAAGCCATTTCCTAGAGAGAGATCAGAAGAAAAAGAAGAGAGTTAAAACGATTGCAGCTTTATACAAGAATTTTTTTAGTGCTAAACAAGGATGAGAAGAATTTCTGGCATGGAACAAATTGTAGTAAGATTTAGAAAGGATCAGGCTTAGTAAATAGGCAGTCAAAGATAAATGCAAAGTCACATTCAGAATGAACATTTGTCACACAGGACAAATTAATCACAGCACAAATTTGTTTCACTTTCTACCGGGACCACTGTTAGAACCCAGCAATCTTCTCCTGGAAGCAAACAACTGTTACTGTTTGGAAAATTGTTTTACAAAAGAATTGTTAACCTTCCATTCAGAGATAGTGATGTTTTGACCTCTCTTCATTTTCCTTTGCTTGAGTGTTAAAAAAGGATTTTTTTAAATTAACTCAATAGGTAGCAGTACTTTTTATCACTTGTGATCATCTACAGCTGTACTTTGCAAACTATCCCTGATTTATTTGGAATTCAATTTTATTTCTGAGCCAGTTTTCTATTTCTCCACTGACGCCAGCTTTGTTTAAAGAGGAAAACTGTGATAGTCAGAGGCAAAAGGATACAGTGAGAGCTGAACATGCGGTAATATCAGTTTATTATATGTGAACCGGTTCAAAGACTTTGATAAATGCAAGTTGTTTAAAATGGATGTATTTGGCATTTTTTGAACTGATACTTAGTGTGTCAAGTACTGCATACACCTGTATCTACTGTACAATGCACATTGCCATGGGTTAGTTATAAAGCAGAGTAGAACTTCTCAGGGATGCTCCCATGAAGAAATGTAGTTAAAATTTGTCAATAAATTTATCTGATGTGTGTAGAACTCTCTGTGAGATATCCGGGAATGCTCTATAATTTATATTCAATTGACACAAAAACTCACTCGGGAGATTGTGACCGTTTGGAACACTGCTCGTACCTGGGCTTTGTAAGTACATGTAGCTTCCTTACAAATCATGAAACATACCTAACAGTACATGTTAATATGGTGTTTGGTAGAAGGAAAATGTACATTATGGATGCTATTAACTTCGCAAAGTTGTTGTTATGAAAAATAAGTTGCTGAAACTTATTTGTGAGCAGTCCATTTTAAGGAACCATTGAGAAGTCTCCTTTTCATCTTGGACCAGTTTGCTGTATATAATAATTAAAAATAGTTTAAGTACCACCACTTATGGTGGTTTCTGTCTTTTTTGCAAGTTTATGGATCTCTCCTAGGTGGCTAGATCTGTAAACTTGCAAAAAAGAACTGGGACAATCAATATTCCCCCACTATGGACCTTGTGCTACAGTACTTCAGTGACATATCTTACTAGTAATATCATTCTATGTACCATGTGTTGGTAAACTTGTTGTGAAGTGGGTAAAAATGCAGACACTCTGTATCTATAACAGATTTACTGTAGATTTTAGTTTTTAAGAAGAGCTTCAGACAACAATAAGTAGTTTTAACATGTACTGATTTTTTCATATGCATAATGGTTCTTAATATCAGTTGTGATGATTTTTTGGTCTGACCTTCCATCTCTTAAAAATTGTGGTTTTTGAGACCCCCTCAGCCTTGGGATATCCAATAACCCTCTTGGGGGTGGGTATGAATAATTATTTTGTGGAATCACATTAAAGAAAGATTTGGCTGCTTGGTTATGTCCTCAAATAATATTTTACTGCTAATCTTGGTGTTGTAGAACTGCTAGTTTCTATCAGTTTTGATCATTAACTTATGTCGGTGCTCCTTCAGAAACATTTAAACTATCAAACTGTTAGAATGAGCTTTATGACTGTACATTGCATATTACACTGGAGTATACATGTACTAGGTAAATTATGAACTTCAAAATGGGTCTTTAGTAATTTGATTGACAGTACAATAAATGTAGTTTGATTACTGAACTATGTGTAGTAAACAAAAAGCCCTTAACAGATCAAGTAATGCCTTTTCTGCCTGTGATTGCCATTTGTGTATTTTACAATTGTCAACTTAAGGCTATTGAATTGGTGTGAGCAATATTTTCTCTGTTTATCCTTGTTAGGTATCCTTGCATGACTGACAAAGTGAAGTTATAATTTATACTACATGTACTATTTTAATAAGTCTTGAATTAGATTTTGAACTGTCAGAATCACTCTGCAGGACTTGGCATGTCTCCATTCTGTCAATAACATAATTTAAGAATACCTGTTGATCCGCCTTATTTTCTTTTTCCTTTTGTTCACTCTGATCTTCAGTTGCCATTCTTCATTCAGAAGTGTCAATACCCTAGTTTTGCTGTTTGCTTTTTAACACAAAATTCTTAGAAACTCTGTTCAAGGGCACCCCTACAAGGTGTTTCTCTCAGCAGGAGAGATTGTTCACAACCTTATTGACAATTCAGTCTTAGTTTGTTTGACATTCGAACACCAAATATATGAACCCCTTTTACATGACTGTGTAATTTTATTTTATCCAGTTAACTATTAATGAAAATATCAGCTTATTTTATTTGTTGGTAGAAAAATAACTTTCAAAAGAATAATTGTATAAGGGATAAAGATGCTGTTAGAGATATGTCTTGATAGCCTTCAAAATGTCAAGCAAAAATGCCAGATCTCAGAACACCTTGTCAAAGTTGTAACAGGTGATACCTGTTGATCAAGGTAGATGACAAAAGTCATCTGCAAGCTGGGTTTATTTAAACACAGACATGTCCTTTTACTTGACACCTTATTACGTTATATGGCATTTTGTGTGGTTTAAATCTAACCCATCATTTGTAACTAGGTAAGTTTGACAACTTATATTTTGTCTTCATCTTGAATTTATGTCAAGGACCGGTTATAACTATGTTTACTTTTGTTTTAATAATATACATTATTGTGGCATATTGTAAACAAAACAGTTCTGAAAAACCTTGACATTTTGGTCAACTGGATAACTACATGCGCTTTTTTTGATGGATTTTTTGGATTTTGGATAGATTAATGAAAAGTGAGTGAGCTATTTTTTCTTTTAAAATACAATAACTAAAAAAAATAGCCTGAGATGGGTCATGTTAAAAATTCCATAGATATAATATATCTGGCATTCTGAATTTAACTTTCCATTAGTCAGAACATAACAATAAATAAAACCAATAGATGAATATTTGCTTTTACTAACGATTGATTTCACCTATTCCTTGAGACATTTACATTGCAAAGGCTTGCTCTATTTTGTATGAAGTAATGTATTACACTTGGGAAAAGGTTGAATGTTGAATTATTGAAAAGTCCGTACCAAGGGAGTTGGCTGCATGTGGTAATTGTGAAAATACTTGTTTTGTGTGGTGAACACAATGATCTTTTATACCAAAAACCACCAGTATTTAAACTACACCTGAATAAGCGAAGTGCACTCTTAACTTTTGACCTTAACATTAAATCGCTTAAGCATTTAAAATGTACTTCTAGTAATGTGGCCACAATTGAATTGCTCTATGATTGCTTAATAACTGAGTGTTGACACTGGCAGACACATAAATTGTGGAATTATTGACCCTTGTTTGGTTTTGTGAAAAGAATTTAGAGAAAAACAACTTGAACTTTCTACTGCTTTTGTTGCTACTGTCTGTTTAATGCCACTTTTAATCATGCTACCACAAGCCATGTAATCAACCCTGAGCCAAGGCAATATCGAATATCAATTTTTCTGAACAGGCTTAGTAATGTTTCCAGAAAAAGCCAACTTGTTAAACCATGATGGTCACACACATTGCTATAGTTGTCTAACATTGCTATAGTCGATAAGTTGTGTTGTGTGAATGTCACTCATTCACTGTCAGGTGTTAATATATGGTGTGGCATGACAAAAAAGGAAATTAAATTGTCAAAGAGCAATTAAAAGTTAGTTGGAAAAAGTATAAAGTTTGTTAATCTACTGAGGTGTTTACTTGAAATTTATTAAAATATTACATTGTTGTGTAAAGAATTATTTCAATAATAAATTTTGATGTTAGCAATTTAATATGAATACTTTAAGAGATTTCTATAGGCAGACTATATGGGCTGTCATTGTTTAAAAGTCAGCAACCATGGATCTGTGAAACGTTCCTGTTTCCAATGTTGCTAAAACAGTTAGAAGTGACAATTTTGGATAGTTAAACACAGTTGCTGTTGTTGTCTATACATGTATGTTCTGCCAAACAATCTACGAGAAGTTTTTGTGCAATACCGCACCCCCCCCCCGCCCTGTATATAGAGATGAAATAAGTTGTAAATGTAATTTAATACAACATAGTTATTTATTTAAAGTTGGTGGTAATGTTTAGAGTGGATTGATGACCAAACCAAAGTAACCAAATAAACAATTGACCAAAGTGACCAAATCAAAATAATATTTGTCACTGAATTATTCTTGAAAGCCACGTATTGGGTAGCTACCTTAGTACAGATCTTGTTTCTTTTTTTTTTTGGTCAATGCTAATTAAAACATCGATGCATTGTATTTAAAAGTAGTTCTTGATGGAAGCCCTAAAAAGCTGTTTAGGGGAACTAAATCTCTTTGCCAATTTATTTTTATGCTATGATGAAGATTTGACCATAATAATAATTGAATGCAAGCGATCCTGTTTTAGGCCAAAAATGAGACTTTGCTTGTCAGATCAACTTCTGTATGATTAATTTGTTTGTTGTGATATTGTATAGTACATGTGGAATATTGAAGTATGGAGTATTCTATGATTATGTGAAAGTCAGCTAAGCATGGTAGTTTAACTATTGTCTATTCATCGACAATTTCTTAATGTAAATGTCAACATTGTTTTGGAAACACCCTTAAAAACAACAGTTCGCTGGTACCCTGGAGTATTTTAGTAGTTATACTTTTTATTTTGTGTAAATTTCATAATTTCTTTTTACATTCTCTTATGTAGTGTGTGTTATAACAAGATATTTAGAATACCTTGTGCCAGAATTTTGTGAAAGATCCAAATAATAATAACAATAATAATAATATCATTATGCAAATAACTATGTCTAATAAATGGGTCGATTAAGCTGTTAGTCATTTGCAGCGTGCTAGAGTTTTGAGTATGATTAATGAGGGTGGAGATATATGCAAGGTTTTGTTGAATTTTTTTAAAGGGAAATAATAACTCGCTTGGGTAAATTTCTTTTAATTGTATGTTCAAGCAGGTGTCAAGTACATACAGTATTTGTATGGTAACATGGAAGGCACTGAAGAATTCTTCACCCAGGGGTGTTTTATTGGAGCTGAGCTTAAGTCAAGCTCTAAAATATGTATAGATTGAAACATGCATTTTAATATGCTTTTATGAGTCAAGAAAACATTACATAACCATGCATGAATGTTAATGCATATAAATTTATAGAACTGTTGGTGAAGCTGAACCTACAATTTAAACTACATTTCAGTTTCAATGGTCGAGGGAAAGAATGTTTGACGTGAAATTCTGATCTCAGAAAATTTTGTTTCTGATTGTTTTGTATGTAACTTGCTGTGACAGTAATTGCAATTCTTTACCCGTTGTCTAGCTTTACAGATATACATTAAACTCTGCCGTAATTCCTTTGGTATCGTCAAGGGAAAATGGTAAATCGAAAACTTCATCAAAAACAAAATGTGGGTTTGATTTTTAAAATTCGACCGAGTTTCATTCGTCACATATATTCTACACCATTTAATGCGGACTTCCACTGCTAGGATTGTAAACAAAGAATAACAATGTGAAGGTAAATAAAACCTCGGTTTCCTTGCGAAACGTTCCACCAATATGCAAATTGTCGCCCTTTCTTTAGAGAACTAAGTAAACAATTGTAGCAGTGAAGCGTAGAAAGAAACACAAAGTGGCATTTAAATTTTTTTCCGTTTTCTGTTTCAAGTCTTACGAGGAAGCAGAAGTTTTCATGTGGGGTATGATTGATCTTTGAGAAACTTCTGGCTGTTTGACGTCGTTGTTTGTGAAGCGCTTTTGTCTCCATGGAGTTGCAGTTTGAGCCAGATGTAAGAAAGATTCACGATTTAGCCAGTTCTTCTTGACAACGTGCTAATTTGTGATCGATCGGAAGATGAAACTCTTCGAGCATGAAAAACACGCGGGAAAATCACTGAATTACAGTTGAAAACCGACAATTATCCAATTATTTGGAATGTATATCTACCAGTTTCAAGATCCCAGGGACTTAATGCCAGAATATAATTCGGTTAGTGCTTGCGCAAGAACGCAGCACTCAAAAACTTGATTGAAGTTTTTCTTCATTTTAAATGTCCCAGCCTTAAAGTTACTCTGTCGGTTTTTTCCGCATTGTATTTATATTTGGTATAAACATGTTTTCAAACTAGTGCATTGTAACTGAAAGCCAAAAGCATTTGCGAACGCTATGAAAAATTTCAGTGTTAATCAAGCTACCAAAGATCTGATGGCCCAATATCCGAAGGCTGCAATAAACGGGGAAAAATCGCCGAAATTTGAAATCCCCTCGTGAACGATTCAACCATAACGCCCGGTTTCATTCATTTTTAATAACCTTATTCTTAGTTGTTGGTTTCGATCGATCTTTGATCGTCTCGAAGTCATGATGGCTAAATAAACGAACGAAAGTTTTGAAGCGTTATGGAATGGTTTTTGATTTAATTATATCTTGTTTAGCAGACGGGAGAAGCAATGATAATGTTGAAAATGATGTGAAAGTTGAAACCAGCACGTTTATAATCATACAACCTGTCTTCAATAACAGTTTTAATTCACGGTTAATTTTCTTTACCTGCCCTGTAACATCCCAAAAAATAAACCATCCTTTGTATTATTTTAGCCAGCCTCAATTCGAGAAAAATGCTCGGCCGAATTTTAAGAAATAGAAGCTCGTAAAAAAATACGGTGGATACAATATGGTTTTCAATTGGGCGACTAGGGTTACCCAAGTAATAATTCGAGTGCAAAAGCACGTTTAAACGGCAACTAGAAGAGGAAGAAATTAAGCTTGAATTTAAACTACAAGGTTTACATATAAAACAACGAATTGTAAATACCAGAGATTCGTTCGCCGCCAATGGGTTCGTGTCGTCCATTTTGTTGTACGACCTAGGCATGGCTTGTCGCAATTGTTTTGCCAAATTTTAGAGATCAAGGCGTCACAAGCGATTGAAAATC
>Ga0099809_10100483_pt1 | contig 10149 bp, 6 predicted proteins | sample OrbTnscriptome_3_FD_81146 | JGI IMG/M metagenome (GOLD analysis project Ga0099809, IMG submission 81146) | Metatranscriptome of coral microbial communities from Puerto Morelos, Mexico - Orbicella T R C metatranscriptome (Eukaryote Community... | ecosystem: Host-associated > Invertebrates >...
CTGGACTTGTGAGACATTTTCACTGTAGATGCATCCTACACTATATTTAGCATGTAATGGCATTTTCACCACAGTAAAAATTGGTCCATTTTAGGCTTTCCCGGTACACCTCTACAAAAAGGGTGACTAGCATGTGTATTTTGCTTTCCAGGTTGGAAACCTGAAAAATATGGGGAAAATACAGACCTGGTCTGGTCATATTATAAACGACTTTTGGTACTGTGCTAGCATTTGCAAGTTACAGCAAGTGATGTGGAAGCTCTTAAAGTAATGAAGGTGATGCCTCTCTCTTGTATGGTAGAGTTTGCCAATATGGTAGAATTTGTCAATACACAAAAGCAATGTGAATGGTGAATGAATCAACATGCCACAAGCATGGGACAAACAAAAAATCTGAGTCCCTGACAGGAATTGAACCCATGACCTCCTGGACACTGGGCAGGTGCTGTATCCACTAAGCTACAAGAACCCATAGAGAGCAAGGCCATTAACTGAGTTCATATGTGACAGGCATCCTGCATACTCCTAGGACCACAACTGTCGATATACACATTCATTACTGACACTGGTTCAATGAAAAGTTTAATCTATCTGAACTGTATTACATTTTTTCTAGGATACCTGGATTGGGGTACTGCATCATGTATGTAATGAACACGAGTGGGTGGGTGGCAAATGTGGCCATGGAGATTTGGTTCCAGAAGAACATAGTCTTGAATGGTTTGACCAAAGAGATAAGGACTTCGAAGCGTGCCAGAAAATGGTGCTAGAGCCTCAACTCCTTGCTAGCTTCAACTTCTACGTGCAATTCAGGTAACTGCGCATGCAGTAATATGATGGCTAGATTTATGTTTGTGTTGGTATGTGTAAGAGCCTACCCATATATTTTTTTACAAGACGTTTAATACATTATCATGTTCTGTAATAATAGATCAATAACAAGTAACAATACAGAAACACAGAGATCAATAAACAAATGCAATCACAATGACATAGAAGTTTACTATATCAGTGTCCTTATTGGTGATTTGCATGCCTTATTCTTTCAGACACAGCCAGTCTTGAGTATGCAAATAGCCTTTCATTGGTTCACTCCAAAACGGTGTTTGTTTAGGTACGTAAAAAAGCAGTGTTGTTTATTTCAAAAGATTTACTTTTTGAGGATAATATGGGAAAACAAAATGGTGATGGCATGTATACAAAGTGACATGCACAATCAGCATAATCAACGTGCATAATCAGCATTTACCTTACCTGCCTTCATCTTCAATCTAAAGCCTTTGAGTTCTGCCCTTGATTTGTAATTTGTAACGGCTGTCAGATTTACTTTTACAACTCTTCCCAGTAACACCAAGTGTGATGTGGAATAATGCAATGTTTTTGCATGTGTGTGATATGACATGGTTCAATGATCTACTAACATGTTCCATAGAAAGCTGGTCAGACTTTCAATTGCTCTTCAGACTTGTAACCCCCACATACTGGTATGTACTAACTATTTCCACAGTGTAGTACCTTAATTAGACAGATTTTGGGTTGTCTATCTTTCTCTGTTTCTATTTTCAACCTCCTCAGTGTATTTATTGTAAGTATTCTTCAATAAAGTAAAACTGAACTTTAATTTTTTCTTTCAAAACACTTCTAATCTCATTCTTTTCTTCAGTTTCTTCACACACATGCATTTCAGATTGTCTGAAACAAATCCCACACAGATGACAACCTGTGCATATCTTGAATACATTTTGTATTTATATTTTGTGCTTGTAGAATGATGGAACATAAACCAAAAACAACCTACATTGTAAATAGTCCATGATAAATGAAAGTTTTTCTATCAACCAATTCAACAATCTATTGACATTTTCAACAAATCCAACAATATTTTGACAGTGATAACTTCCTCTACACTACTTTTTGGAACATTTAAGTGAGTGAAAAAGTGATTGAAGATTTTTTTCCTTGTACAATGCCACTGACGATGACTTCCTTTTCCTCTTTGGTGGTTTATACTTGGGATCTTTTTGGGAGCTGCAATCCTCTTCTGTCTTGTCACAATCTCTATCACTTTCTGAATTAACATGGGAAAGGCTAGATGGTCTAAAAGATGAAACTAGTGAGACGATCTCAGATAGTCCAGACTGCAATTGATAGCCCTGGCATGGTAGTTCCATAAGTACTCACTCCTGCTCTGTTCACTTCCAGTTTGTATCTACCTTGGTAGTCTGCTAGGGCTTTTCCCCTTAGCAGTGAGTACGTTTCAAGGTTGTATTTTAATTCAAGGTCCAAAAATTACATACAATTACTGTTTGTCATGACAGCTTTTAAATTTTACTCTGGTGTTTTACAATGATTTTCGTTCGTTTTAAATTCAATAATATGTTGAACAAACGTGACAATTTAGCTTTTCACGCCAACTTTGTAACTTGATACTTTTGTTTTCCTCGCAAAGGTATGTAACATGAAACTCTTGTTTTCTCCAAAACACAGGGAAGATGAGCTTGCTTTGGGGGATAAATGAAAGAAAGTTAAATATCTGACAAAGAAATGGCATTTCGTTTTTTCTCAAAACGCAAATTTTCTTATTACAGATGAACAAGAACTAATGTAATTATTAGATAGTCATGGAATACCACTTTCTTTTTCTGTTGCCACCTTTGTTGTTAACAATAAAACAATTCAAAATCAATACACAACAATATCGATTGATACCACTGGGAAGCGTTTCAATGAGAAGTATTGAAGGTAAACAGGGCTACTTGGCCAATATTATCCTGCATCGATGAACGAGTCTCCTCAAAGACTGATCAAAATAATTTGCACTTTCATTAGGTGCCATGGAGTCTGCAGCAATATTTGAGCAATTTCTTGGTTTCTTTTGTCACAAATTTCCAATTTGCAGAATATTAAAGCCACTAACTTGGGAACTTTTTGGTCTCTCTTACAGACGCAGTTAAGGCAAGAAATAAATAAGCTGCTAATGAGAAACTTCACATTTCCCTTCTTTATTTCAACCCTGACAAACATACTATTGTAGTTTGAAAACAGCAGATGATATTTGTTCAACCGACCTGTGGGTAATTCTGAAAGATACATTTAACTTTCGCACTAAAAAGGGACAAGTGCCGCTACCTAGTACCTGACATTACATGACATAAAAAACTGCGTGGAAACAGCACATAATACTTACGATGCTAGAATGCATGCCTCTAACATGTTGGTTTCTTCCATAAGGAAAATTACTCAACATTTGCTATAGACATGTATTGGTCCAAGGACCCATTGTTCTGTACCCCCATTTTCAGTGCTATTATGCGCAGAAATCGTTTCGAGTTGCTTCTGAAATTTCTATATTTCAATGACAACTCCAATATGCCTGCACCTAATGATCCAGCTCCTGATAAACTGTTCAAGCTGTGATCTTTATTGGATCATCTCTGAAAAGTTTCAGGAAGTATATGTTCCAGCCCATAACATTTCAATTGATGAGTTCCTGCTAATGTGGAAGGGGAGATTGGGTTTCAAGCAATACATCCCCCTAAAAAGAGCTAGATTTGGTGTGAAATCATTTATGTTGTGTGAAGATAGTAGTTACACATTTTCTTTCAAGATTTATACAGGGAAAGAAAACGTAGCCCCCAGAGCACAAGAGCTTTCTCTTTCTGAGAGAGTTGTCGTCGACCTCATGCAACCATTGCTGCAGAAGGCATATCATTTGTACACTGACAACTGGTGTACAAGCTTACCACTGTACAGGTACCTTTGCCGCCAAGGAACTTTAGCTTGTGGAACAGTCCAAAGCAACAGGAAGGGGTTCCCAGAGCAAGTGAAGAGTGCCCAGTTGAGAAGAGATGAGCTAATAGCTTGTCGCTCTGATGAGCTATTGGCAATAAAATTCAAAGTTAAGAAGGTTGTGTTTATGCTCAATACCATCCATGATGATTCAGTGGTCCATAGGCCAGACAGGAGACACCAAATCAGCGCCAGACAAAGCCAACCTGTATTGCTGACTACAACAAATACATGGGTGGCGTTGACTGCACTGATCAGCTGCTGAAACCCTATGAGGTGCCTCACAAAACACTGAAATGGTACAAGAAGGTGGCCATCCACTTTATGCAGCTTTCCATGCTCAACAGCTTCATTGTTTATCAGAAGGATGGTCATGGAAAACCATTCCTGGGATTTCAACATGAAGTGATGGCAGCCCTTCTCTTTGAAAATGGAAATGGTCCTGACATGGAGATTCCCAGAGAGGAGAACATCATACAACTTACTGAGCGTCACTTTGTTTCGCCAGTTCCAGCAACAGCCTCTAAACAAAAGCCTCAGAAGAGATGCAAAGTGTGCTATAAGAAAGGAGTGCACAAAGACAGTCACTACAATTGTCAGAGCTGTCTGAGCAACCCAGGACTTTGCTATTTTCCCTGTTTTGAACTTTATCATCCTAAATTCAATTACTGGGTGTGAAAGTCAACTTGATCAGAAAGCTCTCCTTAGATCAAAGTCTATTGTACATAGTAAATAATTTAGTGAAATTTAGTACGGCAACTTATGAATGTAAGTGCCATTTGTGCTCAGATTTTATTACCAAATGTCCTCTTTCAAAAACTGTTATTTGGTAGTTTTCTCTGTGAATAATACTAGTACAAGTTATTCAAAAATTGTTTAAGTTCCTTTGGATTACCAGTGAAGCAATTTTCCAAGCTAGATAATTCCCAATTTTATATTTGTACCCCCAAAATTTTGCTAATTTATGCTTATTTTTATATTCAGATGTCATCAGGTATCAAATTTCAAAAATCAATAACTGCACAGGCTCAAAATAAAAGTTTTTGATTGCAGTTTCAGAAAATGTATACTTTTCTTGGGCTAGGTTCTATTGTTAGAGTAAATTACATTTGATTCGAGGCAACTTTAAATACCTCAAAAAGAGGAAAATAGGCTTGGCATAGTTGGTAACATGGGGGCTGGCAGTGAAGGGGTTAATGAAAAGCACCCCTAGTCTCTCATTCCTGGTCTTTATGGGGCAAGGAAATGCAAGGAAATTACTACCCATTCCAGAGCAAAGTTATTTAACCATAAATCAATCTCATGCTTTGATTTTAATCCAATGGATTATGCAATCATTGACACCCTACATTTATTCTTGAGAATTTCTGACAATTTATTTGACCACCTCCACCCCCACCTCCGCCTCCAACGGACACCAAAAAACACAGAGCGGAGGACAAACAAAATGATCCTTATGGAAAAGCATCTATACTAAACCTCCAATTATATCATATAAGAGAGGCAAATCTCCAAAAGATACACTTGGTAGAGCGAAAATTTGATTGAAGGCTAAAATGCATCGCTATCGCAATTCATGAGGGGAGTCTGTGTAGGCCTGTCATATCTTTTGTACACATATACAAAACAAGAGTATAATATGCAAATTACACTGCTTAAAAACACCAGAGGCCTTGTCCTCGACTAAGTATAATACACAACAGAGCGTAAAAGTATATTATAGTACTCTTGAGCAATCTCACTTCCATTTGGGAAGCCCAAGCTTAAATCGCCTTACAAAGAAACACACTCTAGCTTCTCGCTCTACTGGATCAAAAATCCCTTACACCTCATTGGCCCTCTCCCTTCAGGGAGGACCAATAGGAAAGCTACAAAGGGCCTGACAAAGGGCCTGAAGAAGAGAAGTGCTGTTATTGTTCACATAACTACAGAGCCCAAATTGAGAAGAGAGTTCAACTAGGGAAGATCACTGTAGACAAGAATCTCTGTTCTGTATAGTAGCTGCAGAAACTAGGATTAGCTTACGTAAGCTAGAGTATACTCTAAGTACTCAAAAGTAAGCAATCAACAGAGAGTTTTAACAACCTACAACTACAACATTTCTCATTCCAGCCTACAACTTTATTGCACTGTTAGAAATAATTTAAACTGAAGTTTTATGCTCGTTAAAATTTAGTCTTGTTACAAAGTTTATTGACATGTTCATATATTAGCATTTGAACAGTTGCGTTTAATTTCATTTTCATAGAAGTAACTATCATTTTGTTTGGAAAACATAAATGGGCAGCAGTAAGCAACTCACTTTTAACAACAGCCTACAACTGCATAATTTGTATTCAAAATAATTTTGTATTGATTTTTAGACAATACTATTTACTCTTGTTACAAAGTTTTTTGGCATGTTATTAAATATCAACATTGAATAAGTTGTATTCAACTCAATTTCAAGCTATTAACTCATTAAAACACTGTTACCAAAAACCAACTAGAATCATGCAGTCTTTCATTGTCTGGTAATATGGAAAATAAGCAATAATGATACTGTGACTTAGCTATGGAGTGGGAAGCTAAACGTGTTCCAAAATCCATAATGGAATGTTATCAAGAGTTGGCCAGCTTTGATCTTGTAAAGGAAAACAAAGTCTTTCTCCAAGTTTACTATAACTTTAGCTCTTCCATTCGACACTTTCCTCTTGAAGTATGACCTGACTGCCCCTTCTGACATTCCTGACAACACAGAGAATAATGCAACAACAGCTTCCAACCTTGTGAATATCGCATAGCACTTATTATTTTCAGCAAGGGAAAAAAATATCATCAACAACATCTTGCAACCGAGAGCATACAACTCCACTTTGAAACACCAAAAAAATGTCTTTTGGTAAATTTTGAATTATTTCGCATTGATAAGGGCGCCTGATGCTGACTTTTCCTCCCAAACGTAATTTGATCTTGTCCAGCCACAGTCTGGTTTCATCATAAAGGACTGTTCCAAAGTTTACAGGAGCATTCAATAAAATCTTTAACGGATCAGTAGGACTTTAAAATACGTGGTAAGATGCTTCAATTTGTCTTCGCACGCATTTCTTAAACATATCCAAATTTACATCACGTAAATCAAGCGAGTCAAATGCCTGAAGACACAACTCAATCTTCTCACTGAGAATGTCTTCTTCGGATTCTCCATTAACTGATTCTTCTTCATCGATTTCTTCCGATTCTTGAGACGACAAGTCATCCCTATCAGCTAAAACTGCTTCTCGAACTGCATCTGTCGAAAGATCATTACTCTGGCCTTTGGCCGCCATATTGAAATGTTTCACTTTGTTGAACAACCGCTGACATTGCGCACCGCCGACCCATGCCACATTTTGAGTCTCCTGTGCCTACCATGACTATTCGAGCGGGAACGGAATTGAGAAACTTCTCTACCTTTCCCTGACTAACATTGATTTTAAAGTTGTCATGCCTCAAACAGCAGCCGAAGAGATTCATGAAGAATCGAAACCAAGCGGTCCTGCTGAAGCAACTATGATGTCAGACAACAAATTACTGCTATACCTCGGACCAAGTACATCTGGTGCCGAGGATGTCAATTACACAGCCCCAAAAACACCTTCTTACTGTCCTCCAACGGACACCAAAGAAAACAGGGCGGAGGACAAACAAAATGATGCTTACGAAAAAGCATCTATACTAAACCTCCGATTAGGTCATATGAGAGAGACAAATCTCTAAAAGATACGCTTGTTAGAGCAACAATTTAACTGAAGGCTGAAATGCATTGCTATCGCAATTCATGAGAGGAGTCCGTGTAGGCCTGTCATATCTTTTGCTTTCATTCCTGCCTGGTGGTCAAGCCTCCCTGCACTGGTACAAGTGCGTCGGGCTGGTTTCTACTGCCTGGAAGTGGATGGAAGCCAGTGGGTGGAGTCAGTTTCCTCCCTGGTGCCAGTAAAGGTCCAGCCAGCCAAGAGAAAAACCGATTCCTGCAGACTTTGTACCAGTCTCTGCATGATCCACAACAAGATAGTGCATAACTCCAGGCTGTGCTGACCTTAGGTCTGTCCTTACAAAAGAATAGTTATTTCAACAATAGACTGTCTGAATTTCAAGTGTGGTGCTCAAGACTTGTTGACGATGTCAAGTGAAGCGCAAACTCTTTAAAAGGCTTTCAAACATGACCGCAAAAAAGTTGACAGTTGTTTTGGCCCTGCAAAAATTTTCCATTCCATATGTTATTGTAAGCAACACAGAGGATTAAGTTAGACACCGTGTAGTTTATTAATCATTTTCCAGCCTTCCATATGATCAGTTTAAGTGCCATTATGTTACACTTCCATGTTACAGACGTTATCTCAAATGTTAAGGATAGTTTCTTCATTTAGATTATTTTATTTTTATAGTTTGATATGTTAGTTATGTTATCTTCAATTTTCATTATTGTATTTCAGTTCGAACCACCATACAGTTTACATCATATGATTTATGGATAAGCTTACAGCGCATGGTTTAATTCTACCTTCATCTTGGCTCATGATTTGTTTCAATTTAATTTGTATGGAACATTGATCTCTGCCAAATAAACTCTATTTACATCGTAGTCAGAAGTTCTTGTTGAGTTATATCTGTCCTTGTAATTCACATTTAGTTCAAATTTGCTGCACAGCAAAGGAATTTGAAGAATTGAAGAATGCTATTTGCAATTTGTCAGTCAGTATCAACGCACGATTGTCATTTTCTTGTCTACCATGATTAATTGGATTTATCAAGGATTAACGTTCCACAATGGCTTCCACAAAAGCGCAATCACTGGATGATCTAAAGGCCACCCACAGTTTGGCCAAAATGTGACAAGAAAGGTTAATAGACTTAACGAGTTATTGTCTGCACACAAATCCACTGACACCATTCAAAGAGTCCTGATTGAGCTAAACCAAGTTCTGGAGGAATTCAAAATCACTCATGAAGCTTATTATAACCAAATTAAGACCGTAAGAGAATGACAAGAATCTGAAAAATATTACAACTTGCTCATACAACTAGCGTCGGAACTAGAGAGAGAAATCTCTTCATGGATCATGCAACCAAATTAAGACCGAAGGAGAACAACAACTATCACAAAAATATTGCGATTTGCTCGTAGAACTAGCGTTGGAACTAGAGAGAAATCTCTTCATGAATCATGGAACCAGACACTCAAAGGTTGTTGACATCTCAAAGTGCTTATGTTGGCCCCAAGGATTCTGTGAGTAATGCTGGATTGTGTGACTTGCTCCTTATGCCATCTGTTATCTTGCACAAGCAGTACTGCTAGTGCAAAGGCGAGGTCCGCTGCAAGTAAGACAGCATTAGAGGCGACGGCACTACTCTTCAAAAACTGCATGACCTTGAAATCAAAGAATTGAGAATCAAGCAAAGAAAAGCAGAAATCCAACTGCAAGCGGATATTGCAGAGGCTGAGGCCGAGAGACGAGTGTTTGAGGAAGCAGATGCCAAGGAAAGCTGAGAGCGTGACTTGTTTCATTGGGATGAAGTTACACCAGGCAAAGCAGCATTTAAACCCGTAAAGTCTGCATTTACGCCGATGGAAGGAGGCTGCCCAGGCAATGTCATTGATAAGACAGCAATAATTCCTCAAGGCAAGCAGTCCTATGAGCCAAACGAAATTCTGCAGTAATCTAAGTACCCCTTAACCCTGAAGCACCTGAATATTGCCATATGATGGCACCAAACCAAGGTTTGCCATATGACATCAAAACCAGTAGCCATCAAGATGCATCATTCATTCATCTAATGGAGACACAAGTGATCCCATTGATTATTGCGACTTCATACACACATTTGAACATCTCGTGGAACAGAAGACCACAAGTTCACTTTCTTGCCTGTAATGCCTAGTGCAGCATACTTCTGGCCCTGCCCAGAAACTAATGAGGAGTCTTTCCATGCGAGAAGAAGGCTACATGGAAGCAAGAAGGCTGCTGAAGGAAAGAGACAGTTGAAAATACAAGATGGCTACTGCACATGTCAAACAACTCATTGAGGGGCCATTGATTAAACCTAAGAACAGATCAGTGCTTGAGCAGTTTTCCATCCAGCTTTCAAGCTGGTCAATACGTTGAAGGAAATTGGTTATGTCAATAAGCTGGACAACCCCGACAACCTCAAGAAGGTAATTGACCTGCTTCCATTTGCAATTAGATTGAAGTGGTGTGATACTGTTGACCGGGTCATAGAAACGGAAAACTGAGATGTCACCGTTAAGGATATCGTGGACTTTGTGGCAGCTAAGGCAAAAGCTGCAACCCATCCCATTTTCAGCAGGGTAGTAAACAAAAACAAAGGAAAGTAAGTTAA
>Ga0099809_10077137_pt1 | contig 10118 bp, 1 predicted proteins | sample OrbTnscriptome_3_FD_81146 | JGI IMG/M metagenome (GOLD analysis project Ga0099809, IMG submission 81146) | Metatranscriptome of coral microbial communities from Puerto Morelos, Mexico - Orbicella T R C metatranscriptome (Eukaryote Community... | ecosystem: Host-associated > Invertebrates >...
AAAAAATAAGGGTCAATGGAGCTTCCAAGCAAAATAATCCCGTTAGGACGCAGATTAAAATTGATACGTGAGAAAATTGCGAAAGACAAAGATAAAGGTAATGATTGTAAATTTGATATGGATGATATTTCGGAAATGGATGATGCTTTGAAAATGGCTCGAGTTGAAGGATATGATGATAGTTCATATATTGTATCCTCATTGAAAGATATTAAATCAAAATTATCAAATAATGAATTAAAAATTGCTGGATCCAAAATTGACAAAGTTTTAGGTGATATAATGCCGTTTGATTATCAACAATTTTTTGAATTATTCAAAGCAACGACCGATACTGCAGAGAGATTATCTGGTAAAGTATGCTGGGTATTACTCGGGCCAACAGGTGCTGGTAAATCAACAAGTATTCATTTTTTATGTGGTTCAAAATTTAAATCAAGTGATCAAGGTAATGTTGTTGTAAGCAATGTTAATAAATCATTATCCAATAAAGCTATTCATGTTGGTGAAAGTCTCACTGAATCAAAAACAAGATATATTGCTGAAGTTGAATTAGATCTAAAAACATTGGGTATTGAAGGTGGTCGTAAAGATCCTGATAAAGTATTATGTGTTGATTCACCAGGTTTTGAAGATACAGCAGGTCCTGAAGTAAATATGGCAAATGGTATTGGTACTGTTCGTGCATTGAAACAAGCAAAAATGGTCAAAGTAATTATTACATTTAAAGAAGCACATCTTGATTATAGATTTAAAATAATACGAAGTATCGCAAATAATATGGGTAAAGCAATGAGAGGTTTGGTACGTGAATTAGATAAATCCAATGGATGCATATCTGGATTCCTCACAAAAAGTACTCATGGCGTTGAAGCTGCAAAAGCAGCATTTAAAAAAGCTTATGAAGAACAAGACCAACAAGGATCAACTGATAATGATGCACAAATATTTAAAGCATTAATATATAAATTAGGTAATAAAGGTCCATTAAATGAAATTAAAATTGATTTGCAAAATGATGAAAATAATTTAGCTCAAAGAAAAAAAATTGCTCATTCATTGGTTAAAAATACGGGATATATAACATCTCCTAAGAATGCATTTAATGAATTTATTAGTGATTCAACATTGGCAAAATTAAAACAACAAATTGAAAGAGATTATGCTGTTATAGAAAATATATTAAGTGATAATAATAATTATTTTGGCAATCCAGATTGTATACAATATATTGTAGATATTTTAGATAATATTGATGAATTAAAAGATATAATTAAAACAGCAGGAGGTCAATTTGTAGAAAGCAGATTAAGAGATTGTTTAGATTTATTTAAATCAAAATGGAATGGTAAAATGGTAAGAGCCAGTGCTATTTTATCTAAAATGGAATTAAAAGATTGCAGCATTCGTTCAATGGCAAAAAAATTAAATGAATTTGCAAAAATTGAAGATATGATGACAAAAAATGTAAAAAAAATTGAAAAAACTAAATACTATAAAACAGAATTAAATTCTATCAATTGTTTAAATAAATCATTGCATGAATGTTTTGATGAATTATATAAAGGTGTTTCAGCTTATTTAAACAAAATGATTGAAACAGTAACATCTGATGATGATGGTTGTGAAACGGATGCTGAATTTGAAAACAATGCCAATAACCAACAGCAAAAAGTGAAAATTATTGATGCTGATGATGATGATGATGATGATGACAATTATAATGTCGGTACTGGTTATGACTATGGTACAAAATATGATGATAGTGATTATGACAAACAGATTTTATTAAGTATCCAAAAATGTAGTTTGTTAAAAAAGCATAAAAATGATAAACATATTAACAAAAAATGGAAGAGCTTTGAAAAATTAATTAATAGAATAATGAAACAGTTACAACGCAAATGTAATAATATAATGGCAAATAGACAAGCATTAAATGAAAGCAATGTCCCTAAATTTATTTTTATTTATTCATCGTTATGCAAATTACAACGAATATGTATTACCAAAGATACTCCGTTGAAGTCCAAGTTTATTCCCGGACCAGAAACAATTAGTGAACAATATTCAGAAAGTAAAGATGATTATAATAGTGAAAAATCTCAAGTTATTAACATTATCAGTGATTCAATGGATAAATTAAAAATTAATGTACAAAAAAATATAAGATCTATCTGCACATCATATTCATTATATAAAATGAATGTACCTTCAATTTTTGATACCAATGATGACATAAAGAATAATGATATTGCAGATATAAAAGATATATTAAATACTAAAGCTATTAAAACTGATGAAGAAATGGTGAAACGTGAGAATAAATTAAATTCTTTCTGTTCATGGATAACTAGATTAAATGATGGATTAAAAAGTAATAATGATTTGAGTGAAATGACCATAATGAATAGTTTACAAAATTGGTTAAAAGCTGTTGAAGATAGATTTATTGGTGAATGGTTATCAAATGGTTGTGCTCAAGAATTAAAAAAATGTAATCAATTATTAATTGACAAACAAGCTGAATCATGGAATGATGTTGAAAAATTATTAAATGAATGTAAATCATTAAGAAAAATAGAGCAAATTGAACAAAACACATCACAAGAATTTTATAAAACATTACAAGAATTTGAATATTCAAAACAATTATTAGCCCAACAAGCAGCAGAATTAGTGGATATAATGAATAATAATGATGAATCAAATATTAATTGGGATAAAATATTAAGAATTGCAAGTCAATTACATAGTGCAGGATGTAGTAATTCATCATCAGAAATTAGATCAATTAATAATAAAATAAGTTTACATTTAAAAATATTAAAATCAAGAACAGATTCATTTGCATTATCAATTGAAACAATTGATGAATTAATAAAAGTACAAAATACAATGCATGAATTACATACAATCAAAAAATTTGCAGATTTTATGCCTGATTTACAACAAGATGCAAATGAATGTTATAAAATACTCAATGATCAAGTCTTGGATATATTAAAAGAAATCAATGTAAAATATGATTTAAAAAATTGTTCAACAGAAAGTTCAAGACAATTAAAATCTCAATTAGAATCATATTTAGATTTAAAGAAAACTGGCATTGATGATATTGAAATAATCCAAATCATTATGAAATGTTCACTGCCATCATTATCACAATTAATTAATAAAAATGACAAGGAAATTAAAAAATTAAACGAAAGAAATGAATCAATTGATCAAATGATAAAAGATAAAGGTGGCGAAATTATAAAAGAAATAGAAAGACATAAAGGTATACACGAAAAAGGTACTATGTATATCGATAATGATCTGATGGATAAGTTTAAGAAGTATTTAGGACAAAATGGTTTCCAAACACTCAAACAAGTTAATCAAAAATTGGAAGAATTGAAGGAAAAATCGCAAAACATTTGTCCTCAAGAACGGCAAGAAGCAAGAAACAATTCAGATAAAATTGATAATTTAAATAAAATAAATGAGGAAATTAAAAAATGTGTAGAAATAGAAAATGAATTAAAATTATTAAATGTTGACACAAATTTAATTATTGAATATCGAAGTAATAATGTATTTTTAGAAAATAAAATTAGTGAATTGGCTGAATTATTAAAAGGAGGTCATACTTATTTATTTACTCAAACATTGGTATTACCAAATGCATATTATACATTACAATTCTTACAAAAATGTCGAGAAATTAAATGGAATGTAATTCAGAAAAGTGAAGAGAAGAAAAATGATGATGATGATGAAAAGATAACAATATCAAATAAATATGTAGCTGAAATTAACCAAAATGTATCCAAATATTTGCGGGCATATGGTGAATATTTAGAAAATAATTTAAATAATTTATTGAGAGAATTATCAATTACAGATATATCAAACTGTAAATTGAGTGATTCAAAATTTAGAAATTCTGTATTAGATTCTGTATCAAAACTAACTGATTGTTTAAGTGAATTTCGTAATATATCTAGCTTTGATCATCAAACAAAAATGCAACAAATGGATATCGTTGATAAACCAACACAAAAACCATTAAAATTGGTATCTCATTTATTTAACAATTATGAAATTACAGCAAATATAGATAATTATATCAACAGCACATTAGATAATCATAAACAAGATATTTTGATAACATTTTCCCAAAATAAGGATCAAACTCAAAAGTTGGTAATATTACATTATGTTGCTTTATCAATGTCACAACTTGATCGATATATATCATTAAAACAAGATCATCAAGAAACATATTATCGAATTGCATCAAAGATTGATGCAGAATTAAATAAATTTGGTGATGATAATACAAAACAAATATTACCATTATTTGAAGCTCGAAATTGGGTGCAATTGAAAGAAATTTTAGAAAAGTTACAGAAAACAGCTGGTGTTTCAACAGGTGGTGTTGCACAAAAAAAATATGATGAAGGGGTAATGAAATTATTTTGTGCATTAAATACATTAATGAAAGAAACTAAATCTAAATTATTAAGTGACATAAATAAAGATACTGATGTAAAGGAAGAAAATATATCCTCTTTGAACGATAATTTAAAAGCTGTGACAAATTTAGTGGAAACTATATCTCCCCATCTAAAGAATCAAGCAGAACGTAGTAAGGTTAAAAAAGAAGCAGCATCATTAGGATTATTGTTGGTTAATCGTTTAAAACAATTAATGAGAGCTGCATTACAATCGGTCAGGAAACGTGATTTTGAAGGATGTGAAAAGAGATTAGATAATATATCAAAATTAATGGAGTTTAATTATGAATCTTATATTCCTGTTACAAATGCAAATAATGTAACTGATGACGATGTTAAGAATGCAGAAACTGCTGGTACCAGTAATGAAGTAACTGAAGAATTGACTGCAGAACTGACTAGTTATGAAGAAACAACTGGTAATGAAGAAGAAAAAGGGTATAGCAATACAATTGTTGATGAATATAAAAAGATTAACAAAGAAATTCAAGCTGAGTTAAAAAAAATTCGAGATAGTGTCGATAAGGCTAATAAAAATTTGATTGCATCAAGATTTAATCCATATAACAAATTAAGGTTAAAAAGTTTGCAATTTCAATTGGCAAGATCTCAAAATGAAAGTTTCAGAAATTTATGGGTTAATATTTATGACGATATTTTTGACACGATATCAGACATTTTGCATAAAATTAAAGAAAGAAACAATCAAATCCAAATGGAAAATGAATGTAATGTACAAACACGTGATGATTCAATACAATTGATGAGTTATCAAAAACAAACACAATATTTTCAAAATATAGAATTATCATTATCATCATTCCCTGATGATTTGAGGGATACAGTTAAAGTTTTATTAACAGAAACTAAAGAAAAAGCACAAGGTAATGATAAATATCTTAAAGAAGGATATAAAGATTCCGTTTTAGCTGGAAACTGGAATAATGTTGCAAATAGTTTAAAGCATTTTCAGCAAACTAATCCAACAATGTTTAAGAGCTCAAGACAAACATTAATCACAAAAATTGCTGATATTCATAGCAAATTTAATGAAAATAATAAGAAACAGTGGCAAGAAAATCTTAATAATCTTCAATCTTATAAGGATATTGGGATTAGTTTTACGGAAATCAAATATTATGGTGATGATGATGATGATTACAGCAATAATAATTTTAAGATTCCTAATGTTCAGAATACAATGCGTCAAATGTATAAGAATATGGAGACACAATTTCTTCATCAATGTGATGATGTAAAATCAAGTTTGAGGGGACATAAACCCTATAAATTATTAAAAGATGCCTTTGCTATTATTATCAAAATGGTACAATCAAAAGAGAAATTCCCAATTAAATTAGCACAACGTATGATTGATGAATGTAATAATTTGATGAAACCACTCGAACGATTGGTGATTCAATTGAAAACGAAAAAGAGCAGTGGTTTAGATGCAAATAGTTTTGATATTGAGTCATTATTGACATTGTTAGATGATACCAAAGAATTAATGGATGCTGATTTCGATTCAAATGTGAGAAAATTTGTACAATTAATTGATGATAAAAAAGATTCAAATGCTGAATCAATAATTGAAATCATTGATAATATTAAATATGATGACATAGTAAAAGAAACAAAAGATATGTTAAATGCATGCAAAGATAGCGTAACAAGACAAGGATTAAATAAAAAGATGGTTCAAGAAAATCAAGCAAAGCGATTGATATTCCTGAATAGTTTGGCATCAAAACTTAAAACATTGACAAAGGCTGCATCAACGGATATGTGTACAAAACATTTAAAAACTGATTCAAATGATTTCAAAAAGAAATATGTATATCCATGCACAAAGAAGCTATCAGCAGACATAAAACAAATGCAAAACGAAACAAAAGATACATTTAATAAACAAAGAATGAATACCAAGGAATTAGATGGAGCAAACGCTAACTTAGAGTCATTCCATGCAATACAAGATGTGTTTGCAAAAGAAATAGATGATGAATCATTTTTTGATGAGATAAAAGTGGAAGAGGCAATTGTTGAATGTAAAGAAATTGCAATAAACAAAGCACAGAAATTAGTGGCACAAATACAAAATATAAACAGCGATACAGATGATAATAAATATAGTTCTGATCAATATATGCAACAATGTGCTGAAAATCTCATTCAATTGGAATATTTGAATAAACACATCAATTATAGAACAACAGTAAATCAGAATCAATCTGATATTGCATTCAATGCAGATAGTAACGAATTAAATGAAATGTTTCAATCATCAATAAAACAATCAATGTCATTTTTATCAACAAACAAAAAGACAAAAGGAAAAATGAATAGCTTATATAATCATTTAATCACTGTTGATCCAACTTATGGCAATGTATTTACTCAACAACAACCTGAATTTAAAGCAAGTTTAGCAAAAGCAATGAATCAAAAATTTAGAGCATTAGATGTAACAGCATTAACTAAAAATTTACAACAAAGTGAGAAAATAATCAGAGAAAAATATGGAAATTTAAAACCTATAGATTATGGGAAAATGGAGGATGTATGTGATAGAATTATAAAAAGATATGATGAATTAGTTATGGAGCAATTACGAGGTAATAACGCTGCAAAATCTTTTGAAGAATTGAGACAAAGAAGAATTCCAGAAATGGCAAATGATGTAAAAGCTATTGCAGACGAAGCTGTCTCAACAAAGAAGGACTTGTTAGAAAAAGCTTTTACTACGATTTCCTCCGCTGTAGATTCTGCAGTCAAATATGGAAAAAGAATGTTTACTTGGATATCTGGGGGAAACTCAAAAGGTGCTGATGAAAAAGATAATCGCGATGATCAAACTAATAATCCAAGAAAACTTTATTACACAGATGAAATGATTGATGCTGCAGCAGAAATTATTCCATATATTTTGGCCATCTGGTCCTTATGTTCTGCTGAGTGTTATTTTGAATGTACAGACAGTGGAGTGATCATGAAGGCAAGAAATGCACAAATTGTTGCAATTTGTTGTTTATTATGTTTAGATATTGATTGTAAAAATGAGATTATAAATAATTTAGTAGAAGTTGGAACTGGAGAAGGAAAATCTGTAATTATGGCAATAACTGCAATTACTTTAGCATTATTAGATTTTGATGTTTATTGTGCATGTTATTCTGAATTATTATCAAATAGAGATCAAGCAGCATTTGATGATTTATTTGTATTACTTGGTGTTCAAAAGAATATTCGATATAAAACATTTAATAAAATATTTGAACAAGTTATAAATGATGGTGGTGATGTTCGTGAAACAACAAAAAATATTGTATTAGCGACAGATTTGGATGATTCTGATTCTAAAATAGATGAAAAGGAAGAGCAAAAACGTTTATTAGCAAAGAAACGAAAAATATTATTTATTGATGAAGTGGATAAATTTTTTTCTACTGATTTTTTTGGTAGACAATACACCCCATCATGTACCATACCAAGTCTTGAAATGAAAAATTTGGTAAAATTTGTATGGAAGAAATTTGTAGATAATGATTCTAAGCCAATGTCAATCACTGTAGAAATTATTGAGGAATCTGATGAATATTCTGCTTTGTTAAAAGCATTTAACGAAGAATGGCATGATTTATTAAAAGAATCCATTAAAGATATGATTGATGGAATCCGAACTTTTAAAGAAGATAACTATAAAATTGAAAATGGTAGAGATATTTGTTATAAATTTAGTGATACTTTTTCAAGTAAAATATTTTATGGATATCGTACAATATTTGCATATTTATATGAATTAAGTGAAGGAAATATTACTGATGAATTGCATGTTGATGAAAAATTAACTTGGTTTTTAAAATGTGGTTCCTTCTCATATGCTGAGATACCTAAAGATTTCTATAGCATCATGGGAGTAACAGGTAGTTTAAATAGTTTATCACAAAAAGAACATGAGGTAATACAAACATCTTATGGAATTAACAAATATGTCATGATGCCATCATTATTTGACAAATCAGGTAAATTGGATTATGCAAAAAACAAAGATATTAATATATTGAAACCAGAACATTTTTATAATCAATTACATTCAACTTTGCAAGAATATCAAATAAATGATATTGATGAGATTCAAAGACCAATTCTTGTATTTTTTAAAGATGAGAATGAATTAAATAAGTTTTATGATGCGGATGTTTGTGAAACATGGCGAATTAATGATGTTATACAAAAATTAACACCTGCCTTATCGGAAAAAGAAAAACAGTCCAGAATTTTAAATGCAACAAAACCAAATATGGTTACATTTGCAACAGAAGAATATGGTCGAGGTATTGATTTTAAAGTATTTGATAAAAAATTAGATAAAAAAGGAATGCATGTTGAATTAACATATTGGACAGAAACATTAGCTGAAGAAATACAAATTAAAGGAAGAACAGCAAGACAAGGACAAAAAGGATCATTTCATATTACATTAAATATGGATGAAATTATTGATCAATGTAAAGTTACAAGTGGGGATATTAAAAAACATCAAGATGATGCCGATTTATATGAATGGATCAACAAAATTCGAAATAAAGTATTTGCACAGCAATATGATGAAGTGAGAAAGTATGTTGAACAAATAAAACCAATTCATGAAGATTCTCAAGAATTGGCTGACTCATTACGGAAAAATGATGTAAAAGTCGCAAAAGAAAAATTATTATTATTTAATAAAGGTGCAAATATTCAATCTGCAGCAAAATTATCAATATTAATTGATGCAACCGCATCAATGGGTTCATGTTTAACTCAATCTAAAATCGTGATTCAACAAACTATACCAGAATTAGTAAAATTTTTAAAAGAGAATAAGATGAGCAGTGACACATTTGAAATTCAAGTTATTGCATATAGAAATTATAATGCAACTGCTGAAGAGATTTTAGAATCTTGTCAATTTACATCAAATCAGAATGATTTAACAAATTTTATTCATTCAGTAAAACCAAAGCATGGATGGGGTCCTGAAGCAGTTGAAGTTGCATTCAAACAATTAAATCATCAAAAGAAAAAACCAAATATTGTTATATTAATGGCTGATGCTCCTGCTCAATCAAAAGAAGCAATTGTCGGAAAAAGAAAACAGAAAGAATATTCGGGAGGTGAAACTTACTGGGCAGAAGCAAGAGATGCGTTCTTTACACATTTAGATTGGAAAGAAGAATTAGATATATTTATGAAAGAAAATAAGGATACAAGTGTTTATTGTTTTTATCTTCCAAATCCTAAAGAGGGAAATAATTATGCAAAAGAAAATTTTAATGAGATTGCTAAAATTGGTAATGGTAAATCAATGTATTTAGATGTTAATAATCAAAAACAATCAGTTGCAACATTACAAGGTGCTTTATCAGAATTATTATTATTCAAAATTGTCGGTAATATGGATTTGGTTAATAAATTCAGACAAGGAAGTAAAAATATTCCTACATTTTTATAGTTTTCTTTGTTATTTGGGATATAATTAGAAAAGAATCCCTGACAACGTAGAGCTCAATTCGCAAGAATCGCCTATGTTGTCTATTTGTATACTTTTTATAATAATATTATATAATA
>Ga0099809_10293539_pt1 | contig 9946 bp, 4 predicted proteins | sample OrbTnscriptome_3_FD_81146 | JGI IMG/M metagenome (GOLD analysis project Ga0099809, IMG submission 81146) | Metatranscriptome of coral microbial communities from Puerto Morelos, Mexico - Orbicella T R C metatranscriptome (Eukaryote Community... | ecosystem: Host-associated > Invertebrates >...
GTGTCCCTTGAGCCACGACAGAGCACCGTGGTTACGGCAGCGCGCGCATTTTGGAATGCGGTGGTACAAGGCGCTACCAGGGGAGGGTACCTGAGGGAGTATTTCACTCATCCTGCAAATAAGCCAAGGAAAAAACGATTGAGAAATTTGATTTCTGGCAAACGTAATCCACCTATGTAGATATATATATGCTTTGTCGTTATATTAATGCGTGGGACAAGTTATACGAGACTTCGTACAGAATGGGAGGCGACCGTTAATAGCGCAAGTGGGCGCATATTAAAAAATTGCACGTATTATTTGAAATAAGCGTTAAGTTGGAGGAACTTAACACACGTACATTTTCGTGGTCACGATTTGTGCTGATAGCTGACTGAAACGGCGCCATGGCTTAATAAGATATGAACGCGACAACATTAATTACTAATTTATTGTCGGAAGAATTCAAGTAGCCTCTTTTCTATTTTAGTCCGTAGGGAGCGGAACTAAAAAACGGCGTAAAATATAATAAAAGCCTCGTTGAATGCCTTTACACATTTTTACACAGTCAGGTCATTCTCTAACCCAAGCTCGATCCAACTATAAATTCTCCGCACAAGTTGCCATATATTTCATTCAATTTTAGGTCTGAGAATTTGGTAGTATATAACGACAACATCGAAGAACTGATGAAATTTCTTATTGTCATAACCTGTATCATTGACTTTGTGTTGAGGTTGAAAGGAGAAATAAGTTGTCAATCATTTAAAAAAAAAAGCCGGTTTCACTCAAGTTGAACGAGCACCCAGTTTGCTTGGACCTTAAAGCGATTGATACATTTCTTTTTTTTTGACAGCTTGATTTTGAGCAAAAAAATTAGTATTGAGATGTCTTAAAATTGATTGAAAATCCTCAAGGCACGTGAGACCGGAACGAAGATAATATTAATATTGTCACCGTTCTGAAATATCACGTCAACCGTCGGGCGAACGAGTTCCGGTTTTGGTCAATCTTCGTAGGAGCATTCGAAGGGTTTCCGAGTTCTTACCGACCAATCAAATATAACGCCAGCGCCCACGGGAGTGTGACGTCGTGTTGCTTAACAACTTCATCGCCGAAAGCCGCGGTCATGGCCCAAGTTTTCGAGAGAAAGTTCTTGAATTTGAACGACGCAAACCTTTTATTACCTACTCTGTGTGATTAAGTTGTACATGAAAAAAGCGAAGTTTTTGATTCGTTGTTGTTCTTTGTTATCAGTGATTTTAAGGCTTATTGCATAATAAGAGTTTTCAAAGCACTAAAAACTCCAGTAAACATCTCAATATTTTGTAATGATTATCTCTTAAATAGCAAGAGAAATCATTTTCCTAAATGTATAAATCGGTCACTTGAAAACTATCGATCAAGTTGAGATGATCAGTTTCTACAAATGGAACCATGAGACGAACTGCAATGTTTCTTAAAAATGTGTTCTAAAATATTTGAAATCTTTGAAACATATCCAGCAAAACACTTATTACATGTAGGGGATATTGACTTCAATTTAAGCTGGCAAGAAGTGTTTTCGATCTTGTTTTGAATGCGTGTCTGTGAATATTACAATACCATTTGACTAGCTCGAAAACAACAAAGAAAACATATGGACTTCGGGCTTCCCAATACAACTACATGAACATTTCAGAAACCGCATTCAACACAGAGTTTCCGCTAGAAGATGTAAGGTATAGTGCCCTCAATTGGTGCTGGAAAGTAGTGTTTTCAATTTAACTTCCATGCATTTGTCTGTAAATATTGTCCTAAGAATTTTGCCCTACAAAAGACTACGTGAACTGTATTTTTTTTTCAACAGATCTTTTTGGTCCTACTTGAATATTTCAGAAAAAGTCTTTTAATGGAAATGTTCTATTATGGGATTTCCGAACTAACACTGAAATTCGCACATTCCCGAGCTGAGCTCCCTTAACTAGCTTCAAAATGGAGAAATTAGAGCTGCCTTAGTCTACGATTGCTTTTTTATGCGATGAATATCGTGATCTAGTTTAGGCTTGCGTACGCCGTGTAATACCGACATCGAAAAGAGAATCAGTGATCGATGTTAAGAGTAAATTTGGCTGAAGTTCTTTCAATAAAAAAGCAACGTAGCGAGAGGGACATCAACTTACGTAACTCAAAACGTGTACTTTGTGAAATGATCTTACAACAGAAAATTTCCATGGGTATCTAAGACCATTTAAAATATTGCATGATTGTGCCAAAACTATAAAATACAAATAGATTACTGTTTTGGTACACTCTGTACATTCCTTGAGCAGTTACCTACCAAGACTAATATAAATATAATGGCATCAGTATTGTATGATATTTACAAGCGCATACGAAAATTATAGATAGGGAATGGCAAAGAAATAGATCAGCTCGCGAGTATTAAAGACTGAAGTCGATACTTTGCAAAGAAAACACTCGCAAAAATGGCTTTAACAGGAATTGGAACTCGCGACCTCAGGCGGGCATACATGGGCGATGCCAATATATTATGGAAATGCCGTCAGAAACATAACTAGAAGAAGAACAACTGAATGAACTGAGAAAAAATTAGAGCTTACAACTTACATTTTGCCAAACGATGCGACTGCCAAAGTGGTCTTTGATGAGTAAGGTAACAACTCGGTAGTTGAAACAGAATCTCTTACCCTAAGAAAGGAAAACAACAGCTCGTTTTAAAAAATGACCTGCAGGCGACGAAACAAGCATTCGCGACTGCGGTTTGCACTGATATTTCGTTCAAATAACTTATACATGATCTCGCACCATGAATACGTAAACAATTGATATTGTAAAAGCAGGAAATACGAGAAAAGTCTCTTTACGAAGTAATGAACAGTATTTTTTCCGGAGCTGCCAACATAAAACAAAACGGCAAAAGTTGAATCAAAAACTTTATGCGCAATTCAAACTGTAGAGATCGATTTTGCCAAAGCGGCATAAATTCCTTGTTAAAAAGACTTCACTAAAACAAAACGGTGTACTTAATTTTTAAATTTAGCTGAACACGGAATAGTTTAACAGCTTGCTGATCTATTAATTATATTCTTTTTGCCCATTAATTTGTCTTCTGCGCTCTTAAAGAAAAATAGTTGACACCCGTTTCTTTCATTTTACTTCTCATTAAAATTGTACTTGTCAGCTCTATGAGAAATACCCCGCCGTAAAATAACTTTCATCAATTGCTTCAACAAATCGCGCAAAAAGCTCTTGTGTATTTAATCGTTTTGTTTCACCATAAAGAAACTCTTTCTCGTTTTGTTTTCAAGGTTACAAGATGCTTAGTATACATTTCAACACAATTCTGATCATTAAAAGCTTTATTTTAATCTTATATGATTTCTATCAGTAGAAATTTAAGTGATAACTTAAGCCTACAAATGTTAAATTTGCCCCAGAAAGGCTTCTGCCGTTTTCTTTTAATAGATCTTGTATTTCCACTGAGTCGAAAAAAACAATGAGTAGAACTTAGGCCAATTGCTCGAGGGCAGACGTAGAGGTGTCAAATATATTTTACATTTACAAAAATAAGCGAGAATCCGGAAAACTAAAAAATGCAGTTTTCAATGTACCTATGTATATCAATGTGTGTCTATGGGAATCGAACACATGTTGTACAAAATACTTCATTCGTTGGCCAAAAAGAAAAAAAAAACAATGCAAGTTTAAGCTTAACAAATCTTACTTGATTTCATACATAGGCGTATGATTTGCATTATAATTCTACTCATTTCAAGTGGCCAATTTTGTAAAACGACTACTCAAAGTTTCCTTAATGGCCGCTTCAAATGGACTACTCAGTTTGGGAAACGCCTGAATTTACTTCAAAACACGCCCTAAGGAAGTCATCACGGGCTGTGTTGGTTACTTTATTAAAGCTGTTGCGAAAGCTTTTTGGCAAAATTGCTACAATCGCGTTTCCTCTTTGTGAGGCACTTGCATTCACTCAAGGACGGTTAAATGGTGCTAACCATTTTTCCACACCCTTGTTTAGGCTAGCGCGATATGGATATCAAATCTGTTTATCTGTTTGTCAATACGATCTCCATATTCCCTCAATAACTATACGAAATCGTCGAGTTTCTCAATAGCATAAGATCGCTAATTTTTATACTTGACACTGACATTTTTTAATCATTTAGTCTAGTTTACTCCAATCAGTTGTGGTCTTTTCAGGGGACACAAACTTGACCATAAGATTCTTGACTGCTTAATTTACCTTTACAATATTTTGCTCTTCGATTTCGAGGACAGCCTAGTAAATAAAGTACTACCATTGTGTATTTTTGGACACCCTCATAACTTATTTCAGAAAGTACTTCCTTTATTCAAGGAAGCTAGCCCATTCGGAGCAGTTTGATCCAACCATTAACAAAAGTACACCATGGAAATTTATTCATATGACTTGATAGAAATTTACTCGCTGTAATTTGTGCTCGACTTAAGTCAAAACTGAGATATATAAAAAGCAGGTGTCCCTCAGCAATAGCTTAATTAAGAAAGGGGTATAAAGGGCGGCCTTTTTTCAATTATTGCGAATTAAAACACTCTGATAGAAGTATAAAACACTTTGTATTTTCTCATTTGTCGTTTTTCATGGCACACGCCTGAAAAATGAAATTATATAAGTCAGCTGTTAGAGTTTCGTGGTAATTGCTTCCAAAATAAAAAATATGAAATCACAAAATTGTCCCGACGGTAGCTTGACAAGTGCCTTAGAATATGAGTTGAAAAGATTTTTAAAAGACAAAATTAATCCTGGGATGCTAAATTAGCCTTCAACGGGAAGACTTTGGTATCACAAGGAAAGCATGTTTTTAAAAAATTAATTTCTAAAGCAAAAACATCGAACCTCTTAAAAGCTCAGCGAGACATTATCAATTGCAAAGGGAACCGCAATAAAGCGGAGTGATTAACAAGCTCTTAAAACCAGACGTCTTTCTATTCCGGCACTGTCTAGAAATAAAGTTCTCTAAAATTATAAATGGCAGAGGAAGTCAGAAGCTGTTGTATTTTGGTTGTTTCACTCGCCGTGCGAACTAAAACCTTAAATCTTGAATTCACTCCACATTCGCTTTGAAACGAATGTAACGAACTCGTGGAAGAATATTCAGTTCAATTTTCGACTTTAATTTTCTATCTGCGATTAAACCATTCATTTTGATGTGGAAAACAATTTTCACCATACCCAAATAACTTATACTGTTTCCTAACAAAAGCGGTCACAAGTAAAAACGGACGTTTTAAATCATTCACATTTTCTGTGTTTGTAAGGTACATTTTTCTGTACATTCATATTTTGCTATTTAATGGCACGCTGACCTGGTGCAAGGAAAACGAGAAAGGTTTTAGGTTTCCAAATAACCCTGTTTGAAAATATTAATTCTTTAACTTTGAGGAGCGAAGGAAATCTTTGAATTTCACCCTTAACAACACATTGTGAAGTGGAAAGATGCCATGAAAATCAATGAAGAAATGCTTTCTTCACGCGCTTCCAAATACTCAAAGCTATCCTTAAAACTAATATAAGGCAATAACAACTCAAGAGAATCAAGCTTTCGAGCAGGACGAAGATTAGTTAAAAATTGGCCATATTCGTTATCGACACTAACCATGCACTGTATTCTGGAGGTATGCTAGCGCAGATTAGCTGAACTGTAATGTCTGCGAATATCGAGTTTAAAAAAGCTATATTAGGAAAGATCTGAAGTATTTTTGTCTTCAACTGCAGCTTAAAAGATTGACTGAATTTGATCGCTTTACATACATCCAGGGTTGTTATTACAGCCGAAAAACCTCCAAGTCTTGAATGACGTTTTAATGATGTAGGATGACTTGTTTTCTTTGCTTATTTTATGTTCTCAGAGGGACCCATTTCGTTTCGCCGTTCCTCATGCTTTTCTAGTTATTTGCCGAAGTTTCTCGGAATACAAGAAGGCAATAAAAAACAACAACAACAACAAAACAAAACAAAACAAAAGAAACAATCCGATAATCGCAGAAAATTTATCGGACTATAAACCTGAACAAACAGGTAAGAATTAATAACAAAAGTCATTGTAAACCGAAGATATAAGCTATTCAGCCCAATGTTTTGATAAGATCAAATAGATTTTGTTTGAATTCCGACCAGGTTATTGTCAAAACCGAACGAATTGACGTATAGTTGGGGTAAGCGGAGCATTGCCTCCTAAAAATATTGCCAACAAAGTAGCACGTCTCAGAAAACAAGTCAGCAAAGCACAGGAAAAACACACAGAAGGCCAAGAGGCTAGGAAAATGTTACATCATTCTGTTAATTTCATAATAGGACGTAGATGGAATTTACCGAATGTCGCTTTTTAAAGATATTTTGAAACTAAATTTGGTGTCGTAACCGCACAAATACCAAACATACTCGAAGTTATAACTGGACAAAGAAAATATATTGTTAAGCGTTTTAAATGCTTTAAAAGGTCATTTAATTCTCGCAAAACGTCCTTGACATTTCAAAGATTTCTGAGATGATACAGAAGAGACTGGATACATGTGCGTACATGTTTGGAGTTGCATAACTGAAAACCCGGCCTTCGGTTAGTGCAAATGCTTTACGTTTCAGTGGAGTTGAGCAACGTTCAAATCCGTCGCACTTTATCCCAGTCATATATGACTTGACACGCAGTTCAAAATTAACTGGTCTACTATACAAGTTTAAAGGTAACAGAGGAACTGTTAAAAGTTTTTTTAGAACGTAAAAATCCGTCTGTTATCGGAAATTATACAAACTAGTCTTTAAAAGACCTCAAAGTATACGGAGCTTTGAGGGGAAAAAAAAAAAGTGTCCATCGAAGTTTCCAGTTTAATCTCTTCCTGTTTCCTATGAGAAAATGCTAAAATATCCAAACGTAGAAATAAAGCATGCTTTAGAGTATTAACTGTTAGCGAATCCTTCATCGGAAACGGTTGTTTTCGGAGCAGGTCGAGAGTCATACCACGGTAGTTTCAAAACATGTTACCCATTGATTACATCAAAAAAAAATGTGACGCTAAATATCTACAATCTGCTTAGCGACTGACATTTGAAAAACAAATTCGTGGACGACCTCTATGTTTCTAATTCCTGGCATTTTTGCTTCGGAAATGTTTCATTGGTGTATTGATGTATATTTCGCTATGCTCGCGTGCGGTAATTATACGTATAAACCCTTTAAGAACATCTAGCGATTGAATGGTTTTCCTGTACTGTTCAAAACGCTATGCGGAATCGATGCAGCTACAAAAGATGAAAACTTAGCAAGCTTTAAAAATATTTTCCCAAGTAGATCGTGATTGACGAGACATTCTTGTGTCATATTGTGTTCCCGGCCGTTTCATGAAATCTATTCTGTATGACACGACCTTTTATCGAACCCAAAATCGTTGTAATCATCACACACTACAAAAACAAGATTTTATAATCAGTTTTGGGCGTTATATTAAGCCCCTGAAATATATTTCGGTAGCGTTGCAATCTAAAAATATACGCGAAATTTCTCCCAAGACAACAATTTGTAATTGTTGTAAGATTTTGCGCTAAATCCTGGCGAATCTTGTTTTCGCGTCGCGTAACTGTTTTTGATTCACAGAGGTTTTATTAAAGCAAAAACAGATGTCTTTGCGCTTTTGTTGTTAATAAACGTCCTTTTGACATTCTAAAACAAGATTGAAACAACAAGAAAGCACACATATTTTACAAAACCTTTCGAGAACAACAAACTTGGCTCTTAAATATACCAAACATTATTACTTCTTCCATTACATAAATCAATATCTCGCAGTTTTATGTTGTTCCAGCGCTTAAATGTCATCACTAAACAGCTAGATTCAATGGAGTGCGCTTTGAAATAAACTGACTGAGTCCCAAATGTTTGGAAGAACCTTTTACAAAGAACAGGACGACCTACAATAGCTGTTTATGGTATCAACACAAATTGCCTTGTTTTGACAAAAACGATCTTCTCTACAGACTTCACCAAAATCAATGCGTTCTGTTTGGTTTTTAAACAACACCGCCTCGGTGCCAATCTTCAAGCAATTTTCTTCTTTTGGATTGAAATTTTATTTCCTAAACAGGCACAGTTTTAAACTGAAACATTTGACATTTTTTTACGTAGTAAAACCTGATATTTTGAGATTTAACGTACAGCCTCCCATAAATCAAAAATTCAGGAAAATCTCGTGACTTTTCGCTTGTGGTTTCAATGTTGCTGAAAACTCTTAAACACGGCACAATTAACAATGCTCATGTTAACAGCCTCCTTCCGAGACGTTTTGGATTCTTGCCTTAATATTCACCAAATTGAAATTTCTTGTTATCATGTCGATCACGCAATGTCATTTTTGTTCAGAACACTCATTTTAACTTTGAAATTTACCTTTGTTACACTCTCCAAAAGGGAACAATTCCTTCCTTCAAGGACGCAGTTTCGAAATGAGATCGATAAAATGAAACAAACTTACCCATCTCAAAAGCCACGACAGTAATATTCCAAGAGTTTTAATTAAAAAAGCTATCATAAATTCACATACAGTTTCATTCCTATTCGAAGGCTAATTACTGTATTTTCCCGGCCTGTATCTCTGAATATCATTTCCTACCCATGTAGCGAAGTAGTCTTTTGTGTTTTTGTGTTAATGGTTGCCCATATGGATGTAGATGCGACTTTCTATTAAATTGAGAGCTCAATCGCTCACTTTTATTACTTTTGCCCCATGGACTAGTTAAGAGAGAGAGCACTTCTAGAAAAAAAAACACAGATCACTCTAGTTAACCGAAATTGTGTTGAAACGACAGCTGATGTAAATAGTAAAGCATTTACGACTTGCTAAAGCGCGTATCTACCATTTGACCAAAATTTGACTTTCAAATTTTCAATCTTACCTCCGGGGCAAAAGAGATAAAATTCTTAATAGGAACTTTAAGAAGACTGAAAACAATGTTTTCGGGTCGTTTTTGTTACATTAGAAGGAGCTGATGTAACCGAGCAACGCGTTGTATTCAGGAAAAATTGTTTTCAGTTCCAAAAGAGAAACCATGGAGTACAAGAGAGTTCAATGCTCACTGAAACTGATCCTATTTCGCGTACTCTAATCCGGCTCACGTACATGGATATTTCAGCAGATTAAACCTGACTGCCATATCTTGTACTTAACAAAGTGTCTGACACATAATCGACTAAGTAAATGTTTACACTTCTCGGCAGTGCTTGTTTATTTTTCTTGGGTATGCTCAAGTAACACGCCATCAGCTAAAGAAAGAACAGAGAAAGTACAACCAATAGATCCGGTATTAACATATCGGGCTTACGGCCAACACCCTCATAATCTGAAGGTTTGACCTGCGACGTCCTAAAGTTTATCGAATGCTCACGTACTGCGTTATACAAACGGCTAATGTTATTCTTTCGCGCAAGGAAACCTTTCCGTTATGCAATCGTTCACTGGTTGTTTCAACGACAATGTTGCGAACGTGATATCTTAACAGTGTTTTTGAATGGTATCCAGCAGGGTGGTTTTGAATGGGCTTCCCACGCGCGCGAGTGCATTAAACCGTTTCTTCTTCGTGTAATAAAAACTCCGCGCCAGCTGTGTACTGTATCCTGCGAACAAAACAAGCCCTGCGTCTTTTAACTTGATACGCAGTCTGCCAGTGTGTCGCACAGCTTACGGAGCCCTGTTTAATCGTGATGAAACAGAAATTCTGAGCGCGTGCGGCCGGTCTGATGACACCGTGCTATGCAAGTGCGATCGATTGGTTTCAGCCGAATGGTCACGTTTGGCTGAACATGGGTCTAAGACCACGCGATGTACCTTTGTACGCACACGCGATGGCAAAAAAGTCACACACTTTGCGGACTTTGCTCAAGTCGCTGGCAAACGATAGCTCGTAGTGATGTTCTTCGATTAA
>Ga0099809_10212163_pt1 | contig 9795 bp, 3 predicted proteins | sample OrbTnscriptome_3_FD_81146 | JGI IMG/M metagenome (GOLD analysis project Ga0099809, IMG submission 81146) | Metatranscriptome of coral microbial communities from Puerto Morelos, Mexico - Orbicella T R C metatranscriptome (Eukaryote Community... | ecosystem: Host-associated > Invertebrates >...
CAAGCATAAGCAGGCAAGGCATGGATGAGTTATTTTTTGGTGAACTGAAAACCTCTGGAAGTAGCAGCATTGTGATTAGGTTAATCCAACAAGTTTGGTTGCGATATACAGCAAAAAAAGAATTTGTTTCATCTTATGAAGTGTAATACCAAGCCTAGTGTTATCAATAATCATGGACAAAAGTGTTGACACATTTGGGCAAAACAAACACTTTCTATTGGCGTCCTTCCGTAATTAAAAAAAGCATCTTTTTTGTCGATAGCCAACCCCCCCTCTTCCCCTTTTCAATGTTGAAATACGCTCTGTGAACACTGTCATGTGTTACAACGTTGAAAAGGGGAGAGGGGGTCGAAATGTGAAAACTCGAGATTGAAAAACTCACGCGTTCAATGAAACAGGTTTTTTTTCAGGAAGTGTCTCAACTGCTTTTGTCCATGATTGTCTGAAATATATTTTACACAGTGTGAAGCTTTCTCAGTATCATCACTGTTCTATCTCTTCAGTAGTACTTAGCATCATTGTTTAGCAAACTATAAATCCTGTTGCACACCAGTAGAGCGCGATTATTATGTCACATAGGTTAATTATTGGCGAGAATTCAGGGTGCAAAGGAGCAATACATTGTGAGAAAATACAATATTTCCTGTACATCTCTTTACCGTGTTCTTTAGAAGAAAAAAATCAAGTTCGAGAAGGGCTAAATTTGTCATATACCCTGAATTTTTCATACTCATTCCCAGTCTTTTCTTGGCTTACCTGTTAACACCTTCATTGCCTCTGTGAACATCATCATGACAAGCTAAAGGCAATGGAACAAAATATAAATGCATCTGATTGTTAACACAAGCAAAAAAAACAGGTATTGCTGCGGGAACAATGAAATAAAAAAAAAGAAACTGTCTTTTTATACTTTGAGTGAAGCTGTGTGTCTGTAAACCTGTTCCTGTAGTAGCATGCTCAACTTCAGTAGTGGAACTTTTTATCTGCACAAAAAAATTGGCGTTTTGGTAATGTTTTCAAATTTACTCTCATGGCTTACATGATTTTGGATTTTGGAGTGTAATTCTGGATGGTTCACATGAGCAAGACATTACATTTCAATAGTTCACAATGGTTCACATCCCCAATTAAAGAACATGTCTCAACTGCTTTTGTCCATGATGGAAGGTTTGATTTTGACAATTCGATCAGTAGCTTTGTTTATAAGAACTTCAGTGGAGCTTTTCCCAGCAGGACAGCTAAGTGATGCAGTCTGTTATAGTAGCTAATGGTAAAAGCAGATTGGTGGGTAATTTTTATGGACTCATTATATTTTACAACAAGAACTAATTTAAGGTCATTCCCCAGTATTGCATTGCGCATCCCTACTGCGCATAATTTCACGCGTGATTAGCGCGCATGCATTGGACCTCGCCATAGAGGTAAATTGTCATTTTCTCACAAACGAGTTTGGCGACCTATCATTTTTTTCTGTTTTCAATTGAGTAATAAGTTTCTCTGTGTAAAATAAATATGGACCAATTCTCAGTATAGAACAAAAAGCAATTGTCGGAAACGTGAATTTAGCAAGCAATCATCACTATAATCGTGGTGCTTTTATAAGGATTTATATGGGTATAAACAAGGTGCTGTTGCTCCTAAACGAACATGGGGACCCCTCATTTTTATTTCAGAATTTAAGTTCCTATAATATAAACAATCAATAGGCAAAGTTTCACAAAAATCTCAGTGCAGGTTCTATTTCAGTGGAATGACCTTAAGCAAGTTACCTAATTTCACTTGCAAATAGCCATAAAATCATCAACCATAGAATAAATTGTAGAGGTCAACACTAATTCAACATTCAACAGCATAGGTAAAATCCACTGAAATCTTTTGAAAATTTTGGTCATCTGTCAGTCTGCCACAAAAAACTATAGCATGTGATTACTGAACTACATCTGAGTGGGGTTGTTAAAGTGATAACACTGATAAGAAGTGAACTAAAGTATTTTGATTTGGAGACATGTGCTGAACCGTGAAACCCGCCTTTAATAATTGAAAGATGTAAACATTTAAAACAGTAGATTGATGTCTCACAGAATGACTTCTTGATACTTGAGGCCTTAGTTTGATGTCAAGTAAATCCATCTTTCATGACTAAAAGTTGAGTTTGACCGTAAAGAAGTCAGTTGTGCTTACATTTTTTACATAGCATGTCGAAAGATGGCATGTCAAAAGTAACACTGAAAGCGGGTTTAATAAGCCATCAATAATGACTTTTTAGCGGAGCTCCGGCGGCCCTAAAGGTCACCAAGCAGAGCTCCATACCCATATAGGAAAGAAAAGGAAGCCCATGAATTGATTTTCTCATGGTTATCATGGCTAGCAGTATTGCTCATGGGTACGACAACAGGGACGGCAACTCACACAAGATGGTGGCCATACTCTAGCTAATAGGTTGCCAGAGACATGCAGCGTTGGTTTATAGCGTCCTTCTTTGATATTGGACATCCATGTTATAGTCAATTGACACCTGTCAAAACAAGGTATTTGGTTCATGTGTTCATGTTCATGTGTATTTGGTTCATGCTGAGTCGTATTAGGTTCACGTTGTGTAGGTGTCGTATCAAAGTCACGGTCATGCAATTTTTTTTCTTTCTGGCCATGAGAAAACCTTATGGTTAGGCATGCATATATACATGGGAACTGAACCTTTAAACCAAGGGGATGCGTAAAGAATATAGGTGTGAAAGTGAATAATTATATGAAATACATTAAAAATTATGGTTGGCCATTCGTTTCAAAATTGCAGCAGTGTGTGCGCGGGTTTTTCTGCTGCGTATGCTTGTTTACATGCGTTGTGTATTGGGTTTAAGCCCATATATACGACCATTTGGATTGCGTATATACGCATTTTTGAAGGGCCACATATTTGTGTAAACCGCGGAGATATGTGAAATAAATGCCCAAATATATGCCACCAAACCGATATACGCGACCAAAAACACTTGCTATAGTCTGTACTAAGTACTTGACTTTTACTTAACTTACACTTAACTTGTGTAACTTGATAGATCGGTTGACCTTGAAAGATAAATGATGCCTAAAAGTATGAACTGCGTTTAAAACTTTTTATTAAACTGCGTTTAAAACTTTTTATTGCAGTAAGTTTGAATAAAAAGTTAGCTCAAGGTTTCATGTTCAAAGTGTAAGTTGGCTTCGTTCACAAGTCTGAGTAAGTCGAGTCAGTGGCTGACTGATTACATCACATGCTTGACTTGAACATGTTAATTAACATCCATTCACATTTCAAGAATTCAAGACTGAATTCAAGAATTCAAGATTGAACAGTCCAATGCTGACGTGGGAACAAACACGATTTGGTTTGGGACAAGCCTGATCAAGTTGAGTCGATGTAGGGGTGAACTCAGTGGGAGCGAACTTGCCATGGGGCGAAACTTGCAACTACCATTCTGTTCACCGTTTAGTTATTCATTGGAGAGAGGTGCGCGAGCGAATGCTGAGAGAATTCTGCCTCTTGAATTGCTGGTGAGACAAATTCAACACTTACTACACAGATGGGAAACGTTTGCCATAAGAGCAGATACATGCACCTCAGTATGTCCCATAAGGCTTTGCCAACTGTATGGACTATCAGCTTCTAATGGAAGAGTGGGTCGCCCAGCCTATCATGTGAAATATCAATACCTATCAAGGGGAGCTTTTAAGAACAAGGAGATCTGTTAGATCTCATAAGCGCGGTTTTAAATTTAACCGTTCTCTTAGCACTACAGTTGCGATGCAGTTCACATTCCACGGCAGTCCTTGATGATTCATTTATTACTGCAGACACCACATCACTTTATCAACACAAACTGTATTATTGCGCCACACCATCAGTGGTAGCTTTTGTGAAATCTCTGATGACGTAATGGTCTTAATCTGGAACTTTCTTTGGGATATGTATGGGCATGAACAATACGAACAATTCGATAACAATGCAGTTAACAACAGCTTTCTTTCCTAAAAGTCATGATTAAATTTAATTGGTGTTTCCATGAGTAAAGGGCTAGCAAAGTAGTCACATGAGTCACATAATTCAAGAGTTCCGTTATCCATGGCTACCTTTAGTATGGTCGTTATTTCCCTACCAATGATGTAATCCTTGCACGTTCTGACACGTTCTTTGCTTGGCTTGCAAATATTAAATTTTCCTTATGATCACACTCATGTGCAATACTGTCGAGTAGATTTCATTGGAAAAGAGAACTTTGTATTCGTTGTTGATCAGAAAATTACATCTCATTAGCTATTAGCTGGATATAAAGCCTGTCGGATCGATCGATTTGATCGATTCATCGAATGGACATGACCCGAAACCTGGATGTTGTCGATCAGAAAATCGCATCTCAGTAGTGACAACAGACCCGGCGATCCAACGTTGTTGATTCGACCGATTCATTCGATTTGTCGAATGGACACGACTGCGAAACGTGGATGTTGTGATCGGAAAATCGCATCTCATTAGTAACAACAGACCCAGCGGTCCAACGTTGTCGATTCATTCACAGGCTATTATAACGAAAGCACTGTGAAAGAGGACATAAACACATGAATATTCCTCATTCTAAAAACACCAAAGGTAGTATAAACGAAACATTGCATAGTCATTTATGTTGCTATAAGAAAAGCACAGTGAAAGAGTACATAAACACATGAATATTCCTCGTTCTAAAAACACTGGTGAAAGAGGACATAAATACATGAATATTCCTCATTCTAAAAACACCAAAGGTAGTATAAACGAAACATTGCATGGTCATTCAAGCATGGTGAAAGAGGACATAAACAGATGCGTTTTGCATGATCATTTACGCCACTAACATATCCGTAGTATATCGCAAAAATACTCTTATCGATGAATCAATGATTGACAATTGACAAAATGCTGCTATAACAAAAGCACAGTGGAAAAGGACATAAAGATATGAATATTCCTCGTTCTAGAAACACCAAAGGTAGTATAAAGCCAAACATAACAAGTTTTCTATCGCAATGACCCTGCCGTGAACTGACCGATGACAATGTATGACAATCGGAATAAATTTCTGGTACGTTTCGAATTTTTTGTCTACATTAGCGTGAAAAATCTCGCTGATAGAAAGCACGCACAACACTCTGCATGAACATGAACTATGACTTTGTATTTTTTCACAGTGCAAGCGTGCACTGATGGCGAAGCTGCACACATTCCTGGCACACACGAGAAAGATCACGGTCTGTGATGCAAGATTGAGACGCCTCTACCAGCAAAAATCAAGGGGCTCAGACTCAATTAATAAAATAGAATGATGACAATTAAAGTACTTTTGTCAAAAGATGACTAAACATCAAAGCTAATCAAAAATATAATCGGTACAACCAACCGGCGTACGCAGCTCAGTGAGAGAAGGCCTCAAACAATAACATTTCATAGAAGCCCTTAAACAAGTGGTTATCTTAAAGTATTTCTTAAGAACCGCTAAATGAAAAGCAATATTTTCGATAGAGACATCTGCTTGCTGGTTCGTCATAAAATGACTCCATTTGACAATTCAAACAAATCGATCAGAAAGCCCTGCCCCACTAATGAGATGCAATTTTCTGATCGACAACGCCACTTGTCGGATGGTCAATAAAATTCTCCATTCGACGACTCAAATGAATGGATCGAATAGACAAAGTTTCAGCGGGGCCCTACCACAAGAATATCGTGAAATATTTTCTAAGTCCCACTAATGAGATGCAATTTTCTGATCGACAACTCCACTTGTCGGATCGTCAATAAAATTCTCCGTTCCATGAATCAAATGAATGGATCGAATCGACAATGTTACACTGGGGCCCTGCCACAGGAATAACGTGAAATATTTTCTAAGTCCCGGTAATGAGGTGCGATTTTCCGATCGACAACTCAACCTGTCGGATCGTCAATAACATTCTCCATTTGTCGAGTCGAATGATTCATAAGATCCCTTTTTCCGATGGAATCTACTCGACAGTATTGGACAACCCTCTGATCACTGAACTTGCTACGATGAAACAGCCAAAGAATTTACTTCGTATGCGTCAAACCACAAGAAATACTCGCAAATTGCAGATAAATTAATGACCGTCACTTCTGCCAAAATAAACTTGCAAAGTAAACATGATCTTATTTGTCATGTAGCAAAAGTGAAAGCTGCAATGTCAGCGCATTCTATGGCTGACGTAATACCTTTTTTTAGCGTATTTCTTATTTCTCCTCAAATCCAACGCTTCAACAAAGCAAAATGAAAATACATTTTACCCAGAATAAAGAAAACAATATCCGTAACATTGTCCTTGTATTAATGTTTCAACAGTTTTTGGCGAGTAAACATCACAGGTTGCGTGACTCAAAATTTGGCCAAGAGGAAGTTCGGGTCTGGTCACTGACAAAACAAAAAAAAAGATCTGTTAGATCTTATAACCACCCTTTTATAATTTAACCGTTTTCTTAGCACTACAGTCGCAACGCAGTGCACATGCCAAAGCAGTCCTTGATGATTCATTTATTACTGTAGACATATCACTTGATCAACACAAACTGTACTATTGCACCATCAGTCGTAGCCGTTGTGAAATCTCTGATGACGTAATAGTCTTAATCTGGGACTTTTTTTGGGATATGTATGGGCATGAATGATGCGAACGATGCGATAACACTATTAAAAGCAGCTTTCTTTCTTAAAAGTCAAGAATAAATTAAATTTAAATTCAATTAATTTTTTCCATGGGTAGTCACACGAGTCACATAATTCAAGAAATATTATCCATGGCTATCTTTAGAACGGTGGTTATTTCCCTACCAATGATGTAATCCTTGCATGTTCTGACACGTTCTTTGCTTGGCTTGCAAATGTTTAAGTTTCCTTCCGATCTTTGAACTAGCTTCAATAGACCAGCACAGCAATTCACTTCTCTAGTCTAAAAATAGGAAAAATACTTGGAATACTAAAAAGACTGTCTCTCCTGGCAGGATAAACTTGCAAAGTAAACACGATCTATTTGTCACGTAGCGAAAGTGAAAGATGCAACGTCAGCGCATTCCATGGCTGATGTAATACCTTTTTTTTAGCGTATTTATTATTCCCTTCGAGCCAACGCTTCGATAAAACCAAAAGAAAATATATTTTACACACAATAAAGAAAACAATATCTGCAACATTGTCCATGTGTTAATGTTTCAACAGCTTTTGGCGAATAGACATCACAGGTTGCGTGATTCAAAATTTGGCCGAGAGGATGTTTGGGTCTGGTCACTGGCGAACAAAAAAAAAACCCCGTGTAAACCTAGAACCGCGCTCGGCCCATGGCTGCGTGGTTGAAAAGAATAAGATTTACTTGGTCCCAGATATCAAGATTAGTTTCCAGAGCCACTCTTTGGCGTAGAGTTAGAAACATTCAGTCTTTCTCCAGTCAATGTTATTATACAATTTAGATGAACTGATGATTCGAGAAATCACCCTGCAAGCAGAACCTTTTCTTACGGTACATACGCTTTGTACCTATTTCTGTGTAATAAGAAATAAAGCAAAAAGAGATAAAAGAGGCTCTGCTTGCAGGGTGTCGAGAAATAAGACTGACGTAGGTTTCCCAATTCAGCTAGCAGTATCATGCTGGGTCATTTGTGAAGTAGAAATATGCATGTTTAGCGTCAGTGTGTAAGGGAAAGTTTTTTTCGAACTGACCCAGCAGGGTCTGTTATAAGGTGGTTCAATACCATCACAAGGCGTGTTTACAGTGTCGGGGGACCTAATTCTCTCTGGTACATTGATGGACTACACTGCCTTATCAGTTGGAGGTTTGTAATACACAGTGGCATTGACAGGGTTTTAGACTTTAAGTTGTGCAACAAACAATTCTGCTGCGTCTGGGCTTGCTCTCTTCTTAGCTGCTGTGCAAAGTTATGGATTGCCCTCTAGAGTGTGTTCAGACGAAGGGGATGAAAATTTAGAGATAGGAAGAGCTATACAATGGCGTAGGGGATTTAATAGGGGAAGGAAAATTGCTGGGTTGTCTGTACACAACCAGTGAATTGAGTGTCACTGGAGAGAAGTCTTCATTGGAGTCGGTCAATTCTACTACACCCTGTTCTACCAGATGGAAGAAAATGGCATCCTGGAATCAACCACCATAATGGATCTGTTCTGTTTGCATTACATATTTCTTTCTAGAATTAACAACCAGTTAAACCTCGTAGTTAAGGCATGGAATAATCATCCTGTATGCACAGAGGGTCACTGGACTCCTCAACAAACATGGGTGAACGCAGTGATTTCACAAGACTGTCAGATGACTGTTGGATGATAACATCCAACCAGATGAATCATCTGGTGAAGTTCCAATAGGACTTACTCTAAACTCACATTCTGTTTCCTAAAACTCCCCTTGAGGTATTGATATTTCATAAGTTGGACAACCCACTCTTCCGTCAGAACCTGATACAAAGGTAGGCTTATCATGGCGGCCAGTCAGACTTGTTCTAGCTCTCTACGAATTCTGGCTTTCTTGTTTATAACCGCAACTACCATTAGAGAGAATACCGACAATGTTATCATATCACGGTCATTGCAAGTTGGAAGTGTTTTTCAGACTGACCTGGCAACTGAACTCGTCCTAAACTCGACAACATACCGAAGATCTAAATCTCGCGTCAAGCGATTCACTTCATGCAGAATTCAGTATACAACCAAAGGTATAAGCAGCTTCAATTTGGAGAGAAAACTACTTGTTTGTGGCGACATTTCGTCTAATCCTGGGCCTAAGGGGACTAAGGTGCCACCAAAATACCCTTGTGGTGAATGTGACAAGGCAGTGAGAAATAACCAAGATGCCATTTTGTGCAACACATGCTTCAACTGGTTCCATGCCAAATGTCTCAACATGACTCTGCCTACATTCCACTACTATTTAAACCAACCGGACATTGAATGGACCTGCCCCACCTGTGCGCTACCAACATTTACGGATTCATTTTTTCAAGAGGTCACAGGAGAAGATATGATAAATGAAACTGAGAGTGGTAAACAAGACCAAACACAAATGCTTATTGAAGTGGCTCCCGAGTATACGCTTCAGAGAGAAGTCGACAACATTTCTGACACTAATGAGCAGCTGGTACACTTCAGAAAACACCACAACAAGGATTTTCTGATTGCACACCTTAATATCAATAGCATTCAAAACAAATTTGAAGAGCTCACGCATATCATCAAGAAATTAAATACCCATATTATATTCGTTAGCGAAACCAAGATCGATGCAAGTTACCCCAATGCCCAGTTCACCATCCCAGGCTTTTCACTTTACCGTAACGATCGAAAGAAAGGCGGCGGCGGAATTTTGGCGTTAGTATCTACATCATTGATCAAGTCGCGGCTCAAACTCGATAAAAACTACAAGACATTGGAAATTATTGCTTTCGAAATTAAAACGAAGCGGGGTAATATGGTAATCATTGGCATTTATCGTCCCCCGAGAGCTCTCTGCGGTGCATATCAAACACAGCTCGAAAATGAACTTAGTCATATCTGTAACTGGGCTAGTCTCAAGAGTAACTTTGTTGTTATCACTGGCGACCTGAACTTGGATAGAATGCGCCCGGACAAACCCGAAGGTAAACTACTCCGCGATCTGGAAGTTGAACAAGGTTTTGAATGTCTAATCACCAACCCGACAAGAATAGAAAAGCGTGGATCGATTATAACAGAGAGTTTAATTGATGTTGTGCTTACAAACAGACCTGAAGTT
>Ga0099809_10110422_pt1 | contig 9779 bp, 6 predicted proteins | sample OrbTnscriptome_3_FD_81146 | JGI IMG/M metagenome (GOLD analysis project Ga0099809, IMG submission 81146) | Metatranscriptome of coral microbial communities from Puerto Morelos, Mexico - Orbicella T R C metatranscriptome (Eukaryote Community... | ecosystem: Host-associated > Invertebrates >...
CATACAGATAGCTATACACTTAGTGGACAAGATCCAGAAGGACTGTTTCCATGTGTTCTTGGACATGAGGGAGGTGGTATTGTTGAAAGTATTGGCAAAGGAGTAACAAAGGTAGCTCCTGGTAAGTCCTAACACTAAGTACTGTTAGTATGTTCACATGAGCATTTTGTCTCGTGCCCACGTGATCAAAGTCACATGGACACAAGATACATGTAATAGAGTGAGTTCGCACATTCCTGTGTAACCGTTCTTTGTGTTCCTAATGTACGATTCCTGTGAAGATATAGGTAGATAGATATGGTTCAGGCAACTTGCGGGTTGGTCAATTTTGGCTACCAAAGACAGATACAAAACCGACAATGAATTGATGACCATTGACAGTTTACAGATTGAAGACACCTTATTTATTTATTTTATAAAGGGGACTGGGATGTAGACCTATTTGTGACAGGCTGTTTTTTTAGCATTTTATTTTGTTAGTGTCCGAGCACTCTGTTAATGCAACTTGCTTGCATTTAAATCAAATTTGATAACAGTCACGTTTCAGTTTGGGGAGGCATGGTGGCCTCATGGTTAGTGCGCTCGTCTCCGGATCGAGTGGTCCAGGTTCGAGCCCTGGCCAGGGACAATGTGTTGTGTTCTTGGGCAAGACACTTTACTCTCACAGTGCCTCTCCCCACCCAGGTGTATAAATGGGTACCGGCGAACTTAATGCTGGGGGTAACCCTGCAATGGACTAGCATCCCATCCAGGGGGGAGTAGAAATACTCCTGGTCGCTTCATGCTACAGAAACCGGGATAAGCTCCGGCCTGATGGGCCACTAGGCTGGCATGCAGACTTTACCTTACCTTACCACGTTTCAGTCACACAGAAAAATCTAAAGGTGACAATGAGTGGATTAAACACTAACCTCTAAAGTGCATTTCTACGAATAAGCAAACAGGTTTCTAACTCAAAAATTGATTGTTAGGTCTATGATCAATATCTCACTGTATATATATACTGCCATGGGTCAGACCAGGTTAGATCATATTGCGTTCGTGATGCTACCGGACGTGTAACGCTAAACTTGCCACAAGTCAACCTCAAGTGTTTCAGGGTAGAAGAGCTACAGTGCTTGAAATTAGTAGTCGTCTGGTCGTCCAAGACTACTAAAAAATTTTTCTGTAAAATTAAAGGCCTGCTTGTCCAAGGAAAATAATACCAGACAACCCAGGAGAAATTGATTAGCACTTATTGTTACTTTGAAGTCCAACAGAATAACAAAATAAAGGTTTATGTTAAATGATTTAAATCTGGTGTTTTTGTTCGTTGACGGAAGCTGCAAACTGCCATGTTTTCAAACCCAGGCCTCCCTGAAATCTTATGGCATGCAGGTAATCATTCTTTTCTGAGGCAAAGTACTTCGTAAGTTGTCAAATATACATTTACAGGTAAGAAAGTTCTGTTAATTAATCAGGGCTGTGTGAGATTAGCTAGCCTGTTTTTCAGGGTTATGAACTAGGCCATTATTTAGAGCAATCAAATAGTGTATCTTTCAAAAAACAGTGGACTTTATTTTGTTTGCCACTCCTCGCTGAATGTTTGACAGCTGGTCTTTGATGTATAAACCTTTAGGCTTTTCATTGAAACCACAGGCTTCTTGCTCTTGTTACAGAACTGTATTTCTCTTACGTGAATATGTAAGTGTTATACTTTCTGTTTCAAGGAAGTACTTTTGCTAAGCATTAAGTTGCTACTGCAAAAGTGTGATAATCCTGCTTGAACGATGTTTGAAGGAAGCCATTTTGCACCACTTCCCATTGTTTATGTTATTTATTATATAGACACAAGTGTTTTACTGGAAAATACACCACTCGTAAAATTCATATGAAACTACATCTGGGACTTGAGTGGCGTATTTTCCATATCCTCACTAGTGAAGATATTGATGATTTCACTGATATCAAGTTTGTCTCTTGAATTGAACTTAAATTTGTTGGTGTATGATTGAAACATCTTCAGGTCTTCCTCGCAAGTCTTCGGCAATCTTTGGTAATCTTCGGAAATTTTCGCAAAATGGTTGGCAACGTTTGTGTGACCTTTGGACAAGTCTTGGAGAATCTTCGGAAATCTTCAGAAAGTGGTCTGAAATCTTCGGAAAATTGTCAAAAACGCTGTCATCAGTATGTCTATAAAATTCATATCTTCTTGCCCCGGTGTAATATCCTCTATTTACTCCGCGTCATTTATGTTTATAATTAAGAGGCTGTCTCTATAAGAACCACCCACTCAATTTGGGACCAAAAGTAATTTTGTCTGAAACTCTGGCAACTGAAAGACTCTATCAAGGTTAGAATAAAAACAGGTTTCTGCTGACATCTTTGGAAAAAATTTAAATCCCGGTTTCTACAGAAATGGAAAATTCCCATTGGTTGAGAGGCGACAAAAGTGTCATCACCTTGACAACGGCTGATCTTGATTGTGTCTAGGTGCGTTTTGTGGCTTGCACAATGCAGCAGTTGTCATCACTGGCACATGCCGTGATTCATAATGGAATAGTTGTTTTTAAAATAGAATCCTGTTAAGAGCTATTTCAGTGTTTCTTTGCTCAAAGATCAACAGATAGAGGCTGCTGTTAATCTTCTTCAGTCTAAAAAGGAAGTTGTTGCAATTTTGCTGACCTGCTTTAATTTGACGAAAATCTGATATATCAACTCTATGCAACAGCAAAAGAAATAGAAATGTGCAAATGTTGAAACAAATAGAAGAGATGAAAGAGCTTAGGATTCCTTCCATCGTTGTGTCAACAAAGGATGACGTGCTTCTGCTGATTGGAGAAGGGAAATACAAGCTTGTTTTTGGGAGACAGCAGAGGACATTTTGGATGCAAAATTCCAAAACATGTTCACGCTCATTGTGGTTGAGGAGTGCCACACCATGTAACACCTTTGAAATATATTATCAGTTCTCCGCAGATAATGATATGTAAAATGTCTTGCCAAGATTCCCCAAGTGAATAGCAAAAGAACTAGCGCATATCCTACAAAAATTGGATGGACCACTTGATTTTGGCTTTCTCCCCTTTTAGCAGCTTTCTTGAATTTGAAGAAGTCGTCTGAGATGACATTCGCGACACACAAACACACGTTTACAAACTGATACTTGTAATCAATTAAACAAGCAATTTGCTGCTCAATTTTTGTTGGTCCAATTTAGTTAATTGGTCAAGGGGGGAGCTGTTAGTAACAAGGTGATAACAGGGGGAGGAGCCTAATAAGCCCACTTTTTTCCAAAGATGTCTACAGCCTCTCAATTCTTCTTGCTCTCTTCGCTCGCAAACCCCACCTCCCACCCCCGTGTGCTTTGCGCTCGCTTTGCTCGCTTTTTCTTTCATGTGCGTAAATATAGAGAGGCTGTGAACAGTCTAGGATAATCCTAAAGGAAACCACCCTTAGTAAATCTGTTCATGTTCTGATGTTCCACTGCCCTACAATAACTGGAGACGTTTTGCGCCGATAAAGTTGAAACTTCAAAAAAATTGCTAAGGATAATTTAAAAATCAGTAACTACCTTATTGCATGAAATTTTTGCGACACTTTTATGTTGTGATTTTGGGGTACACATATTTTGTAACACTTAAATTTTGCGAAAATTTTGTATTTTGAATCACTTTAACTTCGCATTTTTGAGTAACACACAATTTATTTCCTTGGCAATGTTACTGACGTTACTTTAACATGTCCTTCAAGAAATTGAGTAAACTAACTTAATCAAAGGTACAATAACGTCAAAAGTAACAAAAACGCACTAGCAGGACTATATGTCAGCAGTAATGTAATGTGAGTCACTTAATTTTCACGTCATGTTATGTTCACGACACTTATTATTCAGATCACTTTCATTTTGCCTTTTTTTTAAATTGCAAAATTAATGTGTCACGAAAATTTTATGCTATAAGGTGTAAATGACCCACAGAGTATCCCTTTGTAAATATCTGATACAATTTCTTAATTTCAATTGATTTTAATCGATTATCGATTTTATCGATTCAACATGCTGGCACTAATGACACAAGGCAGCCCAAAGGACCTTTGATTATGTGGTGTGATGTAATTTTTTTGTGTATTTTAATTTCTTTTCTTATTTTTATTGATTGCTTATACTATAGCTACATGTACCCTTAGGACAATGGTAGCCAGCCATGCTTTTGATGTTATATGTGGATCTTTACATGCATTCCTGATCCCTGCATGTGTGACTTTCCAGGAGCAAAGCCACGTGTAGATTAGGGCTTAACAGGAGCTTGAACCGCTTGAACGCACATTGTAATTTAAAGAAACCAGGTCACAGTAAAATAAATCGTGCGCTTTTATTGGAAGGAGCGATAAATCAACAATATAGGAATCAAGGTAACAAAATAGGGATGTACTTGTGATGTGAAGTCGTTGTGATTGTGATTGTGTGGTTTGAACTAAAAACAAAACGATACAAAAGGCTTATGTAAGCTAATACTAGCTAAGATACAAAACATAAATCAAGGATACCGATAGAACATAAATCTTAAACTATAATGACACGATTATGACTAAAGATGTGCAGACTTACTCTGATCTTGCTCCTGCAAGGGTAGCAATGGTAGAAACAATAGCTTAGCACGATAGCAATGACAGCGATAGCATAAAATAATAACGAGAATGTAGATGGCGTAACTAAAACTGATAAAAATGTGGTGTCTCTAATTATGTGATTCCAAAGGTTATATTACGAAACTTGCATTGATCACAGCAATCACAGCATGAATAGCAAAAACTTAAAAAATGTACATAATCGTTAATAAGTAATAGTTATTTAAACAGAATAAAGAAGAAAACGAGTTACGAAAGTAACAGCATGTACAGATCAGTGTCTTGATACTTGGTTAAGGTTCCAGAATGCATTTTGATAGGATGCATAAGGAAATCATAATAATTGGGTGATTATGTGGCAAATTTTTGTCATTTTTTAGACCAAGGTTATTAAAATTTTATCTTGGTTTCACCATGAAACATGATTGGGGTTATTTCTTTCTCAATTAATTTAGATTTAGCTCCTAGACAAGTGTAATACATGATTCCACATTTTGAGATATTTACATATTTATGTGATGCACTTTGTCAGTTCAATACTTTGTCCTTCCTCGGTTAGAGTCTTTCTCATCAACACTGGTTGTTGACTATTTTGGGTTGATTAGAACATGTTTGTTCATATTTGAGCACTTTTACGCTGCATTTGTGGCAGTGCATGTGTTTTGATAGACTACACAACTGAACAAAACCATGAGCCAAACAGGAAAGTACATGTAAATGTAAATATATTTTATTGTGGACATAATTATTGTATTAATTAAATGTTGAGCCAAAAGGTAAAAATTGAACCCTTTGACTGCCAATGGTGCATATACATACCCTGAATGGTTGTGCTCTTTGTACCACTTGTGATGTCCTCAATTTAAATGTCACCAGATGTTCTTGACAAGCAGATAGTAGAGCTAGGATAGATCTATCTGCATAACAGGCGGTTTTGGATATGGCCAGCATTCTGACGTAGCAAATTGAAAAAGAACGTTATCAGGTTTGGTGCAAACAAGATGGAAAAATGGCCTATTATACCTATGATATTGATCAAGGTTCCATTTCCAGGCTTTGCCCATAATTTACACCCAACTTTTTATGGCAGCTAGAAAGAAAGAAAAACAAGTCCAAATTTTGGCTTGTGTGTGTGCACCAAATAGATCTTTTTCGCTTGGGCAGTTTGTTTTCCCATTACAGACCATGTGATATTCTCTAGAGAATTGTTCCTTTATTAATCTTAAAATTATTTATTCATATGATTGTGCACACAACTATTTGAAAATTTGAAAGGAAGAATTCCCAAGAGTATTATCGCATGGTCTGAAATGGGGCAACAAACCGCCCAGTTGAAAAAGGTCTACTAAAATATTGTACATTTTTGTACCCAATCTTGGAAAAATCGCTTTTTGGTAAAAAATAGCTTTCTCAGCAAAACTAAGGCACAAAGGGTTAAAGACATTTTTAAACTCTAGTTGTGATAGTTCTAAACATAGCCTTTTGGTGATGTCACACTTTGTACATTGATTGGTTGTATGAAACAGTGTTGTCATTAAAAAATGTAATAGGTGTCTGATCTGAACTGAGTAGGCGGCTGAAGTGAATTGTGCTTGCGTAGGAAGCATGGTGTGTTGCTGAGCAACATGCCCCGCTACGGGGGTTTGAAATTTGAAACTCTCTAAGACATGTTTTCCAGCATTCTGGGGCATATTTGAGTAGCATTTTTTAGCCAGACATTGATGTTAAAATCAGTTCAAAAATACTTAGATATGTATTTTCTGTCTTTAATCATAATTCTCTACAGGCATCAATTTCAATTTCTATCAAAAAGGTTCAAAGGCATATAACAAGATTTCAGAAAAAGATGTTATCATCTAGATCATCACATTCACTGTCATAATCAGAGTCTGTGTCATCGTGGCAGGGAACATCAGCAGTTAGGTTTAATGCAGCACTTGCAATTTCCACCTCTGATTCACTGGAGACAGCTTGAAAATCGGTAACTGGTGTGTCTGTCTGCACACTAGCATCAGCTATTTCAGTGGCATCGCTTTGTATCTGTGATGACACTGAAGTTGCACTGGCAGATGACAGTGACTCCCCTTCATTTCTCTTTGGCATCTTTCTTCTTTTTTGGGCCTGCCACTTTTCAATTGCCACTGTAATCAGTGCGTTGCATTCAGGTGTTCCAACTTGGGGTCCATTGATAGCAATCATCAGAAGGACCTGAAGCATATCAACACCAAGCCTATTCCTCAGCCTAGTCTTGATATGTTTTATGGCACTGCACCCTCTTTCTGGCCGTGCATTGGACACTGGCATTGACAAGCAAATTTCTGCAATGTTTGCAAGGGCAGGGAACACAGTGCTGTAAGCGGTTTTGAGGGAGATAAGCCGTTTTAGGCACCACTCGGTGGCTGTTTCTTGGTGGCTTTCGTTCATCCCTTCTTGAATTTCCTGCTTCCAAGAATCCATGTCAAATTTAAACTTTTCCCACTCTGCCAGCAGTTCCTCTTTCTTTGTCTTCTCCTCCTGGTGACCTTGATAGAAATGGTCTGCCAGTGTCTTTACTTGCTTGCTTCCCTGCTCTGTAAAAGAACCAGTTCCTGGTGCAGGTAGCATTAAGGGATTGAAGATTGAAAAGCCACTGACAATAGGGAGTTCACCATCAAATCTGCTATGAATATTCTCCTTCAGGGCTTTGATGTAATTTTCAAGAAGACGTAGCTGTTGGGTTTCTTGAGCAGGGGTCAAATTTAACTCACAGGTTCAAAGGCGTCTCTCTAGATCTCTCTTAACAGCTACAAGTGGAGACTTAGTTTCTGCAATCTCAGTCAATTTGTGAATGGTATTATTGACTGAGGGATGAATGTGGGAGAAGTTCACATGTCCTCGCTAAAATTCTGCTCAGAGAAGAAAGGACAGGAAGGACTTCCCTGAGAATGTAAATGGCTCCAATGAACTTGGAAGATGCGATCTTGCTCAGCAGGCCAGCTACTACTGCATCATTGTCTTTAAGTTGTCTTAGTGTCTGCAGTACTGCCACAAAGTCATCATGGATGGACTGTGTTGCTGCATCAAAGGACAACCACCTCATCTGACATGCCTTCTTTATCTTCTTTGCAACAACTTTCTTGTTCTTCTCAGAGAGGACTAGGGACTACAGATTCATCTGCACTTTTAGGTAAATGGCAGTACGCTTTGGTGAATTATCAAATAACTTCCAAACCTACCTTAGCCAGAGCTCAACATTGTTGATGTATTCAATCTGGGCAGTTGTATCGGTGCAGGCCAGTGCCAGCTTGTGGCACAAGCAGGGCAGAGAAATCAGGTGTGGATTTACTTCCTTCAGTCGACTTGCCACCCACTACGTCAACCTGTCATCACCGCTACACCATCAGAAATCAGAGAGCTACAGTCTTTCACCTCTAGACCAAGCTTGTTTAATTGGGTTGTGAGGACTGTGAAGATGGTTTCCGCATTTGCTGATGTGGAGTTTTTCAGAACATCTTCAATGACCAAGAAACTCATTTCAATGTTCCCTGTTTTTGTTGTTGAGAAACTGGGCGAAGGTGATAACCATTTCCGGGACAGAGACATCTGTGACCTCATCAGTTAGGAGACCAGAACAATACGCTTTCTTCACCTTTTCCAACAAGTTGTCAAGAAGAGAGCCGCCCAGAGCTAAAAATATTTCTCTAGTGGAACCCTGTGCAGAATACCAGAAATGTTTCATCTCATCAAGACCAAGTACTGTGAACAGATTAACCAATGATGAGAACTTTTGATTTGAAACTTCCTCTTTCACAAGCTAGTATGCTGCCATAAGAGCCTTAAACATGACATCATCTTTGACAAGTTTCCTTTCCTGCACATCTTTATGAAATAGGGAGACCCATCCTAGCATTTCAGCCTCAATGGCGTCCTTATTTTGCTGGGTTGTTACGTGATCATGAACCACTGACTTCTTGAGCCGTACACGGGGCGTTGCATTGAAAACTGTGGACTTATTTTGCTGGTGTTGTGTATTGTGTGTCTTGCATAAGCAGCAAAACATTCCTCTTCCTTCCTGGTAAACCAGCCAAGCCAGACCCATTTTTGTGCAAGCGTTTAGGCTCTTGTCGAACAACCAGCTGTGTACAAATCTGTGGCAGCTAGGCCTTAGATGAGACTGCTCTTGGGCTGACAGGTGCTGGCAATGATTTGTAGCACACTTGTAAAAGTTGTGCATAACAGTGTCTTCTGGAAGGGCAAATAGGGTTTCAATATCTTTCATCATCTGAGCTGTGTCTTTAGGCCAAGAAGTAACTGCTGGTGATTCTTCCACGTTTCTCGTTTCCTCATTTGGTTGTACTGTCATACTTCCCTCTCTTGGTGCTTTATTTGGAAAGTTTCTTTCCTCGATGCCACTACTTTCTCTTTCCAATGAAACGTTAGTGTTCTTGGTCACAATTTCTAGAGGGTTAATTCAAGCGTTAAATGAATAAAGATTTTTTTTAATGTATGAACTTCTTCCTCAACAAAAATGTTTCTATCTGTTTCTTATAACGTTTTCTTTCGGCACGTTTTTGGCTTTTTTTGTATATAAAATCTGGTTTATAAATTTGGTTTGTCATGTAACAATTCAATTTCCCCGTTTTTCGCTATAAAAACCCCCTGGGCTCAAGCTCCACGTTTTTGTTTAAAATAAGCATGTTTCATTCATCAAAGTATTTTCTCTGATCTCTAAACATCACAACTGATAAACATCTGGAAATCACTTGCCAAATGAGCAAGCTTTGCAAAATCATGGAACATTTCACCTTTATTTTTTTAATTAAGATTTGCTTAGTGGTTTTTAATGACGAGTACTCCAAAAGGTCCATTAATTTTAAGAAAGCTAAATGGCAGGTATTTTAATTCAACAGTATTTGGTGAACAATTTCTAACGTCGCAATGGTTGGATCAAAATTTTCAATCGTAGAACTCTGTTTGCGTGTCTCTGTCGAAATTGTAAACAAAAGAATGAAATTTTCCTTCAAAATTGTTGTCATGTCTCTGTCTGATAACATAAATTATATGTTCTATTCTGTGATTCTAAAAAAGCAATTAAGGTAATTCCTCTGAAATAAAAGTGACGATAGATTTTTGTTCAAACTTTGTCCACTAAATATTTGTCATATGATAACTTCAATTTTGAAATAAAAAAG
>Ga0099809_10052031_pt1 | contig 9682 bp, 7 predicted proteins | sample OrbTnscriptome_3_FD_81146 | JGI IMG/M metagenome (GOLD analysis project Ga0099809, IMG submission 81146) | Metatranscriptome of coral microbial communities from Puerto Morelos, Mexico - Orbicella T R C metatranscriptome (Eukaryote Community... | ecosystem: Host-associated > Invertebrates >...
GAGACTATTCTACCATCAGGACTGAAATCACATCCAATGTGATAACCACAAACCTGAAAACAAAAACATTACTAATTAGGTTTAATCAAATGTATGACATCACTATCCTCTAGCCGACTTCTGATCTGAGGTTTTAAAAATGTTTTATTATTATTATTATTATTATTATTATTATTATTATTATTATTACTATTATTATTATTATTATTGTTATTATTATTATTATTATTATTATTATTATTATTATTATTATTATTATTATTATTATTATTATTATATAGCAATTGATGGTATTGAAGCTGGTTTCTTCACTGGCGCCGGGCACCAAGAAACACTCTTTGTTTGTTTTTTTCTCTTCCCTACATCTACAGCTCCCATGAAAATGCACTAATTAATGCTTGTAATAGCATGCATAAGAACGTGCATGAATGTTTAAGAATAGCGTGTATAAAAATGTCGTAATTCATGCGCCAGTAGTCAGTTGTTATTTGTAACTTGATGGTTGTCTCTTCGCTTTAAAGAGTTTCTTCTGAGTTTTACAACGTTCTTCTTGTGCTGTTAAAACATAATGGCAGTGTGTGTTTAACTCTGTGTCCATCATCAAACAACGTAAAACGTTTACGATGCCGGGAGACGTTTAGGATGCCTTGCATCCTTGCGATGCAAGGATCGGTGCAACTGCTCAACGTCAAACGTCACAATCGACAGTACTTTACCAGATTTCGCTGCCCCAGTCTTTAGACATGGAGACCACAGGAGAAATCGCCGAGAACTGGAAGTTGTGGAAAGAGAAGTACAATAACTATTTTGTCATTTCAAGATTAGACCGGGAAAGCCACGAATATCAGCTCGTTATGTTTAAGCATGCGATCGGCGACAATGGTCTCAAGTTGATCAAAACGTTCAGTTATTCCAAAGGGGAGAATGCAAACGACTGGCATATAGTTATGGGCAGGATGGAAAAGCATTGTATCAGGAAAGTAATCGAGATTTTTAATTTGAAAGATATTGTTTCAATAAAAGGGACAAACTTCCTTCAGAAACGGTTGACAATTTCGTCACTGAGTTGAAGACCTTGGCCCAAATGTCCAATGTTTGCGATTGTTTACGTGACAGTTTCAAACGTGATCGTATCGTACTGGGAATCAAGAACACGCAAACCACTAAAAGCTTCTTATGATGAGCGACCTCACCTTAAACTGATGTATTGATGGGTGTCGCAGCGAAGAAGTTACTTCAATGCAAATGAAGTCGCTCTCCGAGCCCACCGACAGCGTTCGTCAAGTCAAGTCGAAATGAAAAAAATCAGATAGGCCTGCAGATGGAAAGTTAAACGTGCAATCTAAGAAGATCACTTGTAAGTTTTGCGGGTATGAGCATCAACTGGAGAAAAGAAGTGCCCAGCATGGGGCAAGAGGTGCAAAAAGTATAAACAGATGAACCATTGTACCAACAAGAAGCTCTTTCTCAGAAAGAAATGGTGTTTCGTTTCCGGAAAGGTATTCAAAGTCTGAGAAAGGCAGGGGTTTTGATATCTTGTGCATGAGACGTCATGGGGTGAGGGGGATACGTGCTAATGCGCCGCTTTGCACCGCACTGATCTGCTCAGTTGTCAGAGGCTGGGGTTTTTCGGCCAGGTGAGGTTTAGTACTGAACCTATTGTAAAAGAGAAAGGGCCAATTAATTTAAGTTGTCTACGCATGTATTAGTTATTACAGTCAACGTGCTTCGAAAGGTATTTACTTGTGATACTTCACTTTGACTCTGCCCTAAGGGAGGGGAGGGGAGGGGAGGTGCTCCCTTATATCGGCTATATAGATATGTCCATCGTCAGAGGGACATGTTTTTAAAGACATTTTAGTCAGAAGTAGAGTATCGATTTTGGTCATTTTGGTCTGAAACTGGTTATGGTTTTTGCACTCTAGTCTTGAATTAGGTATGTTTTTTAGAAGAAGCTACTTTTTTCATCATTATCGATAAGACCAGCAACTGAAGCCATTCACAATACCTTTAAAATCATTCTGAAGTAGAGAAGTGCGGCAGGTCTGAAACAGGGTATTAATTTAAGGGTCAGGCCATGAATAGGTTAGAAAAATCGCAGACTTTGTTCTTTAATAAGGTAGGTGCTTTGGGAAGCGGGCCGCACAACCCCGCCAAATTTTTCAGAAATTCATAATATTGTGTGTGAGGGTAAATAAAGCTAAGAGGCAAAAGCATTTGACGCATAATTTTTCCATTTCTGTGCCGGGCAGTCCTTGATTCGAATGGATGCGGCACTCTACGTTTCGTTGTCAGTGACGCGGCATATTTTTCTTCTCAAAAAGGACGCCTCATGTGTGACGACACTTGTACAATTATTCCGCCACTTTCGCTTGAATATTACGAAGCTAAAATAAAAATGCTATCGGCGTTTTTATGGAAACCAGCTCTTGAAATACCGCGGTATGTCGAAATAAAAATTTTCATATTTTTAAAAGGGCGCTCTAAGAAGTAAAGCTACTGGAATTGTGGCGGAAAATTCGAGAAATTCAACTAAATCTGTAAAAATGTCGACACCTACAATATGAAAAAAACTCATAAAAAAGCCATATTGTGCATTTTTTGCAATATACCAACATTAATTAAATTACAATATGATGAATTAGTTACCTTCGGTAATCCACAATATATCGTATCTGTAGTATCGTCGTCCAAACGCACCAAGTGCGTGTTCTTTTCCCATAAACAGCCACAGAAAAGGGGCGGGATTGTTATTCCTGACAAGTTCTCTGATTGACCAAAATTATGTCGCCGTAGTTGCGATCTTAATCACATTTAAATCAAGCACGGAAACAGATACCTTCGTTTCTCTAGAATACATCGTTTCAGTAAGACTTAGGAACATTTAAGTCGCCAATTATTTCTACCTGCATGATATTTTAATTTCCTCTTCTTTCCGTGTCAGGAAATAAAATTTAGTTTCGAGAAGTTATTTTTCCTGAAAATGTTTACCTTGTGAATTACAAGCGTTTACCCTGATAACATTCATACTCACTCTGAAACGGAAAACAGTACCATTTCTTTGTTGAACTAAACAAAACTATCTGCTTCCATCGGCTTAAAATATCGCATTGGTGGACAAATCGCGTGGTGGGGCGGTGTCTCTACTTCGAAAATATATTTCTTTTACACTATCACTATCAAGTCCAGTTCGCAGTTTTCTTGTGTGAGATAATACCGAGAAACGAGAGTTCTGAAACGTTGCAAATGACACATTTTGTTGCGATGCACCGAGTTTTGGTTGAAATTTTGCCCCCGTATTTACATTAACAATTACGAACTTTACTCTGATTGGATATTACAAATCACTGTGTAAATAGTTCACCCCTTAACTGAAAACAATACCGTTTCGTTTCTGAGGAAACGAAACAAAAAATGTTCTAGGAGAACAACAGTTTAAAATATTGAAAGCGAAGAAGAGCTTGAAGAGATCAGTGTCGTGAGGATATATGCTGTAAAAGGAAGGGCTGTTTTTGTGAAGATGGTAGTTAAACAACAACTGGTCCGATTCGAAACTAACTGTGGTGCGAGTGCGAATATCTTATCAATCAAATAAACCGAAGGCGAGGGGCTCGCTCCATGTTCGCAAACATGAGTGATGTGAGATGGTACCAAAGTGAAGCCTTACCTGTGCTTTAAAGGTCGTGAAGCCCAGGAACAATGAAAAGTTTAAGATCAGATTTTTTATCTTAATAAGAGCCTGATACCATGACTTGGTTAAAATGAGACGGTGAAGAAGAAGCTGTTGACTATTCCTAAAAAGATTTCGTCATTGTTGTGGAGGATGTGAACAGTGACCTGATAGATAAGTACCCAGCTGTGTCCAACAAGAGTCTTGGAACACTTTCTGGGAAAGTACATCTCCAAGTTGATCCTGACTCAAAGCTTGTTTTCCACCCAGTATGGAAAATACCTGTGTCCATGTGGGAGAAGTTGTAAGAGGGATATTACATAGGCTGGAAAGTCTCAAGGTTATTACTCCCAATGACCGACCGCCAGATGGGTCAGTCAGATTGTGGTACCTGTTAAGGATTCTGGTGAGCTGGGTGTTTGCATCGATCCCAGACCTCTTTATGTTGCTTTGAAGAGAAAACATTACCAAATTCCAGTTGTCGATGATTTTTTGCCTGACCTGACAGATGCACGTGTGTTCACTAAAGTCGATTGCACTTTGGCATCTGGAGCGTCAGCGCCATCTGGAGCTGGATTATCGATCTAGCATGCTCACAAACCTCGCTACGCCATATGGGTGATATCGTTGGCTTTGTTTACCTTTTGGTCTCAGCGTTTCCAGTGAGATATTTCAAACATCTCCTTCAAGAATTAGGTGGTCTTTCCGGTGTAAAGTGGTTTGCAGATGATGTCCTGATACATGGCACAAGTGAGGCTGATCATGACAGCAGTTTGGAGGGGTTTCTGAGCAGATGTCAGCAGAAAGGCATCAAGCTTAACAGTATGAGGCTAGAGTTAAAAACTTAAGAACTTCCATTCCATGGACATCTGCTTACCACGGAGGGTTTAAAGCCAGATCCCGAGAAAGCGAATGCTGTAGTAAAGATGCCGCGCCACGAGACGACACAATGAAGCTTAATGGAATGGTAAACTACCAAAGTCACTTTCTCCCTCATCTGTCTGATGTCATGAGGCCTCCCCGAGGTCTTACCCACAAAGACACAGTATGACGCTGGGATGACCCGCAAGAGAAAGCTTGGAATGATGTCAAGAATCTCATATTGTCTGCACCTGTTTTGGCGTATTACAAGTGCACGGAAGTTCTTGAAATCCAGTGTGATTGCATTCAGAGTGGTCTTGGAGCAGCTATAATACAAAATGGGCACCCCATTGCCTACGAAAGTAGAGCCTTGATAGAAACTGAGTCCTGTTACGTGCAAATTGAGAAGGAGATGTTAGCAATTGTTTTCTCAGTGGAGAAGTTCAATGATTACACGTTCGGTCGAAAGACCATTGTCCATACTGACCACATGCCTTTAGAATCGATCGTCAAGAAGCCGATATACCGTGCCCCTAAGAGATTTCGAGGAATGATGATCCGTTCCAGAAATATGACCTAAAAACTAGTAGTAATCAAAGACTATGAGTGCGTTCGTTTTCTACGCCTGTGATATGACTTAAATAGCTGTCTGTTGCTGAAATCATTATCTTTGTGAACAGCTGACGTTTTACAGAGAGATGTAACATAATAACAAAGTCCACTATTTTTCTGTAGATTACAGTCAAACCTCTATTAAGCAGCCACTCTGGGGGACAAGGCAACTGGCCGCTTAATAGAGGTAAAACAATACAAAATCACCCTTGGGACGGCAAGAAGCTGACCGCGGCTGCTTAATAGAGGTGGCCGTTAATAGAGGTTTTTATTACAGTGTATGGCTGACAATTTTTCCGGGATTTTGGCCGTTGGCTGCCAAATAAAAGTTGGCCGCTTAATAGGGGACCGCTTGATAGAGGTTCGACTGAATTTTGATTTCGTTGCGTTATTTTTGACACGTTGCGTGACGGCTCCAGTTTCGACAAGTCACAAGTTAAAAAAATCATGCTAAAATCTCATTTTTACACTTGTGTTACATCTAGTATTCTAAGCTGGAAGCACAAATATCAGCTAGCATTTGCACTCGCGTGCCGGTTTATCCGTGGTTTATCGTAAATAAACTCTGTGCAACTGGCAACTGATTCGAATATTTCCGCTGATGAATAGAAGTAGTCAGCATTTACATTGCTGTTCCTTAGTTCTGGTTTTTTCTTATAGATCATAGCTTCAGAGTACTCTTCCATCGATTCAATTTTGAGCTTCACTGGATACGGAATATTTGTGGCCACTGGAACTATTTAATTTAAGTCGCCAAATTTGTTTAATGTAATCAAAATATAGCCAATGAAATATAGCTGTTCCCACGGTTAACATCCCAAAGCCAAGAGTTGTGTGCCAAAAGGCTGTCATGTCGCATCCTGACAAAAGAGGCCACTCACGGTTCAGAATCAGAACAACAAAAAAGCGATCGCGAACAATCTAAAATGTAAATCATCTTGTATACACGTGCTTTGCGATGATGTAATTTGTTTTCGCCCGGCCAAAAAAAATAGAACTTAGTCTTCATTGGGACTGCATTCCCTTTTCTGTCAGATGCAATCAGAGTGAAAAACCAGTTCAAAGAAAACTCCAAAACGTCGAAAACAACGAAAGAGGCCACAAAAGAGAACAAGAATGACGTTAGCAGATGGCCACGAAATGTACAGCGCATGATTTCGCCATGATGTCATTTATTTTCGCCCTTGCTGCGGGGCGGCCAAATCGGTGTCGCAAGATCGTACCAAAGTGTACCGTCCCATGAAACTTGGCGGAAGTCTGCATTAGGACCGCGTTCTAAGAACGCAATCAGGCCTAGAAATCCGGTGGACACACTATCCAGAGCTTATCTTCCCTCGCGTGTACAAGTTGAGTCAGAATTTTGAACTATCAATGTCATGAACTATCTACCGATATCTCAACCGAGGCTTTTGCAGATTCAGCATGAGACAGAGAAGGCAGTTATTCAGCAGGGCTGGCCTGATGAAAAGAGTGCCCTGCCTCCTGTTGTCTGTCCGTATTTCAACATGAGAGACAAATTTTCCGCTCAGGATGGGATTATTTTCAAAGGAGAGAGAGTAGTAGTCCCAAAAGCTGACAGAGGTGAACTTCTCAGGAGAATTCACAACAACTCACACCTGGGAGTTAATGGTTGTCTTAATAGAGTGCGCGAGTGTCTTTATTGACCTGGCATGACCGGGGACATCAAGAATCACATATCTACTTGTGAAGCCTGACTGTAGAGACTACGAGCAAAGCCAGTTCAAGGAAACACTCAAGAGTCACCAAACGCCTAGAGGCCCCGTTAGTACGTTGCAGCTGACCTTTTCGGGTTAGAGGGAAAGAGCTACTTGGTAACATCTGATTATTTCAGTGACTTCTTTGAACTTGACCACCTCAGAAGTACAACGTCAGTGTCCGTAATCAGGAAGCTCAAATTGCATTTTCCGAGGCAAGGCATACAGGAACAGCTACAAGTTGACAAAGGACCGCAGTTTTCTTCTAGTAATTTTCTGAAATTGTCACGAGTGGGACTTTGATAACCGGATTTGATCAAGATCTTGCAAAGATCCTTGGTAAGATCCTAACAGGATCTTTGCTAGGATCTCTCAAGATCCTTGAGGATTCTATGAGGATCTTTGAAAGATCTTTAAGGAATCTTTTGAAGGATCTTGCAAAGATCTTTGCTAAGATCCTTCAAGATCTTTAAGGATGTGACCAAGATCTTGCAAAGATCTTTGGTAATATTCTAACAGGATCTTTGCTAGGATCCTTCAAAATCCTTGAGGATTCAATGAGGATCTTTTGAAGGATCTTACAAAGATCTTTGCCAAGATCCTTCGAGATCTTCAAGGACCCACAATACACTGCCTACCGTACTTCAAATTAGCCCAGCTCAGCGCCTTCTTGACAGAAGAACAAGACGTCCTTTACTCACGTCTGCTGGTTTCCTTGAACCATCTGTAGCTGATGAAGATACAACCCGCACGAAGCTTCACTTGCGCCCGCAACAGCAAGCTCGTTTTTACAACAGAAGCGCCAATGACGTATACACCATGAAGAATGGCGATGCTGTAAAAGTTTAGCCATTGAAGGTTGGAAAGAATGATTGACAGTAAAGAGTTGTCAAGAATCGTTTGAGTAAAAGATGCTGCAACGTGGAGCTTCTTCAAGGCGTTCTTTGGAGGAGCAGAATTCGTCTTAGGAAGACCAACCAACCCACTCTACGGCCGATGACACTCAACGAGAGCAGTGTAACGTGCCACAGTCATAAGAGCCCGTGGAGACTGTAACTGAAATCTATAAGGTGCCGTCTCAATCTGTGGCTGAAGTACCGGCTGAAGTATCTCTCCCTACTACACCTGTCAAAGCGCCTGAGCCAAGAAGGTCTCAGTGCATCCGCAGAGTCCCAAAACATCTTGAGGACTATGTTTTAGCCTAAATGCTTGAGCCCTGAATTGTTGCAGCTCAAGGACTGTTTTTCTTATAAAAGAGAGGGTGTGATAATGTGTTACAACGCGAACTGTTATAGTTTAAGGACTTTTTTTGTTAGAAAAGGGAGGGTGTGATAATGTACTAATTTGTGCTTGTAATGACATAGGGATTTGCATGAATGGTTAAGAATAGCGTGTATAAGAATGTCGTAATTTATGCGTCAGTAGTCAGTTGTTAGATGCAACTCGACGCTTAAGATCTCTTCGCTTTAAAGGATTTTTTCAGAGTTTTACAGCGTTCTTCTTGTGCTGTTAAAACAGGAACTTCCTTAGAATTCTTGCCGACCCCAACAATGCACATCTCTGGATCAGTTCAACAGGAATGCTCCCCCCTCCCCTCAATAGTTCTCAGGTTGTCTTTCAGTCTCAGTGGTATTGGTGTCAATGCTCCCACTACCACTGGAATAGCCTTTGACCTCCGATCCCAAATTTTTGCAACTTCTCTCACAAGATCTTGGTACTTTTTAACTTTTTTGTCTTCCGTCCCTCTCACCCTACCATCATTTGAAAGTGCCACATCTAAAATTTGATAGCTCTTGTCTCTCTGGTCGATGATCACCAAACCTGGACTCCTAGACCCTATGTTATTAAAGTTTCCAGTCATCATTTCAAGCACACTCTCCGGGACATGGTCATACCACCTCTCATTTCGCTCGAACCCAGATTTTCCTGACAAGTCCCAATGGATCACTCTAGCCGTATTGTCATGTCTAATTTTGTCTTCTTTTTTCACCAGTTTTGAGCGGGAAGTTACAATATGGCTGATGGTTTCATTACTCTGCTTGCAAATTCTACATTTGAGATCTTTCTGAGACTTGTCAACCATCGTTTTAATATAATTTGTTTGTATTGCTTGATCTTGCAACAATGATGAGAGCTTCTATTTATCAATTATTATTATTATTATTATTTTTACTGTAACTATTATTATTATTATCATCATCGTCATTATATTTTTATCACAATTCACTGTTAAAAATACGGGCAAACGTAAACGACGTTTTGAGCATTCTTCGTTCATTCTTAAGTTCAATGATGAGGGTAGAAATTAACATATAGGAATATATATACAGGAAGAGAGACAATGAGGTAATGTCCTGGTTTCCTATGATGTTGCTTCATTATTCACCAATGTGCCTTTGGAAGAAACCATACACTTACTTGCTGACAAAGCTTTTTTGAATGATTGGTTCAACGAAACGCACCTTCCTAATCTCAGCAAGTAAGACCTTGTCGATCTTCTGAGAGGGGCAACAAAGGATCAGCTTTTCCTGTTCAATGGCCAACTATACGAACAGAGCGATGGCGTTACCATGGGCTCCCCGCTCGGTTTCCTGCTGGCTAATGTCTTCATGTGCGGCGAAGCCAAGATGCCCACATATAACAGGAGAAATGTGGACGATACGTTAACCATTAACCATTCCTTTAGACTCTTAATCAGCTGTCATTCGTCGGTTAAGTTTCCCATGGAGATGGAAAACAATAGTATGCTTCCCTTTCTCGGGGTAAATGTAGCGTCATATGATGAGCTTTTCGACCAATCAGAATGTCCAATTCTTATATTAAC
>Ga0099809_10205860_pt1 | contig 9635 bp, 6 predicted proteins | sample OrbTnscriptome_3_FD_81146 | JGI IMG/M metagenome (GOLD analysis project Ga0099809, IMG submission 81146) | Metatranscriptome of coral microbial communities from Puerto Morelos, Mexico - Orbicella T R C metatranscriptome (Eukaryote Community... | ecosystem: Host-associated > Invertebrates >...
AAAAAAAACCATTGAATCAAGGGATAAAAATTACTCACACGAAAGCAGGCTTCCAACTGATCAAAATGGCAAATAGCTAAGGTTTTTGAACCAAGCCATGTGCTCAGTAGTCGGATGACTTTTACAAACAAGTACATGCCTAGTGATCTCCTGACCTCAGTGGAGAGTGAGAATGAAAACCCGTCCAGCATCCAAAATATCCATGAATAGATAACATGGTTAGTAAAACAAGTCATTTGGTGAGCATATTGGATGATTTCCAGCAGAAAACAACCATTTGAATTTGTAGTAGCTCACTTTGCAAATCAGTTAAGCCTGCAGTAATCATCAATCAATCAGCGGTTTCAACCAAACTGCGATTAATTAATAGCTGTATTCCCTAAACAAAAGTTTAAATTACAGGGTGGCGCAGTGGTAATAGTCCAAGGGCCAGAGCAGGTTCTCGGTATCACTCAGGGGGAGAAAATGTGAGTGACATCTGATGAAAGGTTGTATGGAGGACTTTTCAAATGTACTTGATAGCAATTGTGAAAGAGTAGCTTTCAGTATTTTTTGTGTACTTTTTTTCAAAATATTGCTGTGACATGGAAACAAGGCTCACATTAAAACAGTTATTTTAAATGCAGTTTTTATTTATAAAAAATTATTAATAAATCATTACATTGTACAGTAAACAGCTCTTATTAACATTTCTGGTTTAAAACTAAACTTTATTAGTTGATTTGAAAAGAAAAACTTAAATGAAACCATGCAGCTCAAACTTGGAAAGCTTCATGGGTAAGGTGTAAGATGACGGCCTTGCTGCATGGTAAATACTTCAAAGTTCTCACCAAATTTTCGCAGTTTGGACGCTTTTTATCAAGTAATATAGAGAAACAGGCAACACTTAGTATTTTTATGCTCACTGAATAAAATACTTGCAAACATTCAAGAGTTTCTGATCGACTCAAGGAAACTTCACTGCTATGTACAGTTTCAATTGTTGTTTTATTCCAACAGACCAAACTAAATGACCTCCGTTTAAAACTTGTATTACTCACTGCTCATATGATGAAAGTCTGCTAATTAGTCCTATTAGAAAAAGATCTCGACTCTCCAGTAAGGATGTATTTTGTTAATGTATGGTTGTTCTATTAAATCCAGTTTGTGTTTTACTCTCTGGAATGCTTCATGTTTATAGGAGCAAAGTAAGTGTTGCAGTTTTTGAGACATGATGACCTCCAAAACACTGGCTTCAGATCGATTGAAAATCGTAGAGTTGTTTGGACCTGTTTTTTTGAGGCTGCAGGAAGCAAGGCAGAAGGAAACATTTCATACAGTCACCGATTTCACATTGTCACACGTTTTGAGTCGTAACTCCAAATAACTAATGTAAATTTTTCTAAAAGTTTGCAGTGAAATTCGTTGGATAAGCGAAAAAGATGTGTTCCCTAAGCAATCCGCAGATAACGTTACACGATCATATTTTCGACACTATTGCACAGAATGTTTGTCACACTGCTGTTTTCCAAACCTTCAAAAAATTCTGAGTCGAAAAATTGTGTTATCATGTAATTCTAAAGGATTTAATCTTCGACTTTTATCTAAATCGAAAGAGAAATAAGTGTTGGTTGGCGGCATACAGTTGCAACTTAGTTATATATCAGTTGTGACGCTTCTTGATTGATCACACAACTTTGCCGGCTTTGTTATAAATACTGCAGGATTGGAAGATATAGGTTGTTGGTAGTATTCCTACAAATTGCTGGTTGGCTTTAAGCAGAAAATTTTGAAAATAGCGTTTGAAAGTCTGGAATAAATTCCACCGAGAGGTCTTCAATTGTTCTCAGACTCAGTTCGCTTGTTCGGTTTGACAAAATCAACCATTGTTTACATCGTTATTGTACCATTGACTGATCATCACCAGTGACTTGTACAGTATATCTTTCTTTAAATCTAGGATATTGCTGCAAGAGCCGATAGCACTTCTGGAAGGCTTTGCTGCGCACTTTTTCAATGTGTATTGCACCATCCTGAAGGAAATGAGAGGACATGAGATATTTGACCTTCCTGGGTAGATGTCACAATGGCTGCTGGACCAATTCTCCTCAAACTCGGTCGCAAAATAAAATGGCGGTGTTTTGGAGCTATTTTCAAGATTTCGTCAGGTCACAGAAAATCAAGGATTTAACCGAGTCCAAAATTTTTTTTGCAGAAGTATTTCAAATAACAAGTAGATTTGTTTTAGTGAAAAAAAATTGAGGGTTAGGTCACTTTAAGGCAATGTTTCTCTATTTCTTATAAATTTGGGGCTTCTTCAACATAAGGGAGCTTTTCAAGAGTTTTTTTTAATAACATAATAAGTGCTTTGAATCAAAAGGGAAAATGCTTTTAAATTTCAAACACTTTTGCGACATTTTGCTTTTGAATAATGGCGTTTTAATGGCCAAGATGGCGGATCCAAGATGGTGGATCCAAGATGGCAGACAGGTTTTAATTGGGAACCACTGTCTTGGTAGCAATTGCATCTCACCAAATCATTGGTTGTGAATCACTTATTTTCTCCTGCTTCCATCTGGTGAAAATTCTGCAAAATCAACACATTAAAAATAATAAAATAATACTTAAATTTTTTTGTGGTGAAATTTAAATGTTTTTTGGTGTTGCCATGGAAACAAAATCCTTAAAGCTCGTGTAAGTTTTAACTAAGTGGTTTAAAAACTCATCTGGCAGAAATTTCCATCATTGTCACATATAAAGTACCCTTTACGTATGATTATTAAGCAAGGGAAGACTACTTTTAAGCAGTCATTGTTTGTATCCTTGTGATTCTGTAGAAATGAGTGACGTCACTTTGTCACGTGATTAAGCTATTCATTTAGCACTGCTATCATACATAATATGAAACTAGAGTAATTGCAGTTTTCAAAAATATATGGTAGCATTACTTCCCCTGAGTGGTCCCAAAATGTTATTTTTTGGGGTCCTGGCCCATGGACTATAAGGTTTCAGTCTTACAAGCGGGAGTTGGATTGAAGGGTCGGCAATTCGAATCCTGGTAACTACCTTCATTTCTCCAAGCTACTAAGGGGTGGTTTGCTCTTATAAAAGAAAATAAAAATGTTCAAGCAATAAACATAAAAGTAATTATAAAAATAAAATGAGACGATATGGAAATTTGAAATAATTCTTCGTGGGAGAAAAACACTTCTCGAGTTAACAGTGGTGGGCGCTCGCGAAATACCCTGGTCAACGGAATTACCACGCAAAAATTGTTTACAACCCATCAACTGACTCACTGACGGAGCGAGGAGTGAAAATTTACTGCGATGATCATTCTTCACTTTCATCTACAACCGCAGTTCAAATATGAATTATTTCATATATACTTCACATCATTTCACTCCTCATGGGAAGATATGAACTCAATTAATTGACCTCGCTCCCAATGTGTGACTTGATAGCTCAGTTGGTAGAGCATCGCACCGGTATTCGCTGAGGTCACGGGTTCGAATCCCGTCAAAGCCCTGATTTTTTCAGGCTTCTTCTTTCCAATTGCTTAAATTGGAAAATTTACTGCGATGATCATTCTTCACTTTCATAAATATTTCTGTAGAGAAAAAACACAAATTGATAGTGGGTGTTTATGTCATATCAAAACTATTTTGTCTCCAGAGGTCATTTCTGCAGACTGCAACCATGAGGATATGTCCACTTCAAGAAATAGATATATTTTTCTTATAATTATTGTTCGTAAAGCTTCAACAAATAGATTTTGTTTCTTGACCCTCTGGAGTTTTGATTTAATGGTTGCAGAATCTAAATGCTAATACTACGAGATAAAATGAAAGCGGCAATTTTAAACACACAGACAAACCCATTCATATGCTTTAAGTTTTGACCTGATCGAAAATGTAATTCAGTGATGCGTGTAGGAATATTGTTGTTGCAATTGAATCAAGTTTAAATCAAAAATAAAAATCGGGGCACTTGCACTTCGAAAAGAGAAACCTTGCTAAGTTCCAATTGAGAATTAAAGACATTTCCATTCAAGGAATCTAACTTCATTCAAAAGTTTCAATTGGTAAAGCGTTTTCTCCTGCATGGCAGTCCCAGTCCCAGTAAACTTGCCTGACTGCTAAATCGAGCTGGTTAACTCTAAGAGCTCCATGGCAGGTTGTGCTGAGAGAGAACCTGGTTATAAATAATGGAAGAATGGACAAGTTTAAAACGATCTGCCCCTCCTGTTTCGTTCAGTGAGTGTATTATATGCCAGGAGTCAAAACAAGATATCCTGTTCAGTGCAACAGAGCAAGGCTTGTGTTCATTGAAGGAGTCATCTGAAGAATGACAAAAATAAAGAGACACCATCAACACAGAAACAATCAACAGGATATTGAGTGCAATTGAGAGAAAGAAAGCTGAAGAACTGCACTGGCACAAGAGCTGCTATGCAAAATATACTGATAAGGTTAACATGAGTAGATTAAGGAAATTGCTTCATTCTGCAAATACTAAGCCTTTGCCGCCAGAAATAAATGTAAATGACCTAATCGCAGCTGAGGGTAAATATCATCCAAATTGCTAGAAGAAATTCCTGAGAAATTTGTCTTGATCAAGAGACATAGCAAAAGATGAAAGTGGAGCATTGTTGTGGCTTATCGATGAGTTAAAATAGTCTGCTAAACAAGGTCACATCTTGAAGCTTAAGGAGGTGTGGCTCTGCTACTGCTCTCCCGCTGCTGAGCAAAACATGGACATTCCTCCCTCATTTAAAAGTCGCATGACCACATTTAAGGAACACATTACACCACAGTTTTTTGCTGTGTTGCAGATGTTTGTGATTTTGATCTACTTCGTGACCAAGCGGTTTCTGAGCACTAAACAGTGTTACCGCCTGTTAAACTCTGTCATATTCCTGTCTCACAAGTTTTGAATCAATAAGCCCAGTCAGACCCCATAATCCTGATTTATCAGCCTGATGAAAAGGATGATTTTCTATCGATGGTACGCATGGCACTGAAGCTTCGCTCTGATATATAAGCACAGCCTGTGCATCAGGACCTAAACGTCTGCACAGAAGATGCTATTGCATGTGACCCAGAAAGTTTGTATATGTTCATAAAGCTTATGCTTGGTGGACAGTCTCTCCTTAAGAATGGGCTGAGTGATGGCAATGACGATGACAAGGAGGACGATGATGACATCATTAACGATGTCATTAACGCTGACGATGACGACGACGAAGATCATGATGATGATCATGGTACTGATGATGATCTAGACAGTAACGATGCTGTTGACAAAGAAGGAAAACAGCCAATTAGACAACAAAACACTTGGGTTAGAAAACAAGAAACTAGAGTACTTAGCATCACACAGGACCCAGTGTGAGTGGAGGCCGAAGGTGGACACCCAAACATGTTGGTCTCGGCAGCAGTCTTCATCAAGTGACACGGTTGAAAAAATTAGTAGAAATGTTTCATAACTCTGGTCATACAATCAGCTACTTGGATATCCGTTGAGTCGATACTGCCCTTGCCAAGCACACACTTTCAACTATGAAAACAGAAAATGGAACAGTGATCCCTGTAAACCTAGCTGTATACGTTTTATGCATTTTACGGCTGACAACATAGATATTGACGAGGGAACACTTGATGGGCAAAACACATCTCATGCAATGCAGTATGCAGTCTAGCAAAGAGGTCCAGAATCAGTTGGCGTCCTTCAGAACATTACGCGGACTAAGAGAACAACTCTCAAAGTCCCAGATGAAATGAATGCTTTCTTACCTGCATACATCAGAGAAGGCACAGCAGAACCACAGTTCAAGGAAGATGTCAAAGATGAACGGTTCAAGCAACCAATCCTGGATTGTCCATCACCTTTTAAGGCAGTCGCAGTGGACACAACATTTTTCCTTAAATGGCAAATGAGAATCCGAAGCCTGGCTGGACAAGCTTCAATGAAAAGCATTCTAAGACAGACCCAGAAGTAAGTACAGTTGGCTACATTCCAATCATACTGGCTCCTGCACATAATGTTAACACTTTAAAGACTGTTGTACAACAAATAGTACAAGTCGCTGAATCATTTAATCAGAAGCACGTTGCGCTAATGGTTGATCTTGCTGTGTTAACAAGGAAGATGTTCCATGTTGCCAACGATGATCAGATCGCATGCAACGAGTCCAACCCGTCAAAGAAACTGCGGGATAATTATGATATTCTAATGAGAAGCAAGTTATCACTTTGCTGTGTCAGGCAAATGTTTTCAATGTCAACAAACAAGCAATGATCCCTGAAAGGTTGCAGAACATGGTCACCAAAGACATGGCAACAACACAGGTAGAAGAGTCCCTACTTAAAGCAAACAGTCTTGGACAGGAGGAGCAGATCACCTTTGTGAAGGAAGACTTATCCGCTAAGAGAAGATGGGCATCAGAAGAAGCTCCAGGACACTCTGCCTAAAAATAAGATTTCTACAGTTTCAACCCTTTATGAGGTCAAAAAGAAAGATACTGAAAAGTGTGTGGCCATTAAAGCCAACGGAAACACTCTTCAGTGCATCATTACAGCATACAATGCTGGTAGAAGAGTAGATTTGCCTCAAATCCTCAGCCATGAACTAATGGCAGTTCCCCTTGCCATCTCCGATGCCAATAATCAGCTGCGCACTGTAAATAAATCGGTCATGATGGAGCTTTTGAGTAGTGGTACAGAAGGTCCTTGGGGTCACACCAATCGTAAGGAGATCAATACTGGTAGTAGATGGTCAAGCACTGGTAATGGCATTAGGAAGACCAGATTACAACACATTCGACGATCTCTGGTATAAATTTGTGAAAGCTCTCTTGCCTCTGGTAAGGACTTTGATCGAATAGATGTGACATTTGACAGATACAGGGAAACGTCGATCAAGTGTGTAACTAGAAATAAGGGTTCTCGAGGCCATGCACCCTACCCTACCCTTCCACTTCCAGAGACTATGGGCTGGTCGAGGCTGAATGTCAAGCTCATACCCAAGCTGATGTCTCTTGCCCCAGTACCTGAAAGCTGTGATGAGATGGTAAACTGTAACTGCAAGTCAGGGTGCAAAACAGTGAAGTGTAGCTGCCGGCATGTAGGATTACCATGCACTGGAGCATGCAAATGCAGAAGTGCTAAAGATGTCCGCTGTCAAAATGTTGCTAATGATGACACTATTGAAAACCAAGGGCAGTGAATGGTACAGTCCTGTTAAAAGCAAATGCACAGAAAAATCGTGCAAAATGCAAGAATTGCGGCCACAGTTAAAGATGAAACCAATCTTAATTTTCAATTTTTAATGAGTTATTAAGTTTTCAAAGGTTTCAGGGTTTCTTTCTCAAAATACGGCCGGATTTTCAAATTATTTGGGAAAATCGATTTTTGCACTTTCACCAGCAAAAAATAGCAGAATAATTAGCATAAATTGGCATTCGCGTAAATGTCTTTGCGTAAGTAGTAAAACCAACATCTTAGGGAAGGAAAAAACTAATTTAAAAGGAGAAGTATCTGGCACTTTATTTATGCCTACTTTTTGGTTTTAGATGATGCTTGCTATGAGAAAACACTTTGATAGGGCTTCACCACAGTCTCAGCAAAGCGAGCTTCACTTCATAATCACAAACCAACTATTCGATATGTGGCCATTGTTCAATCGGGCTCATTTTTTGGCTATAACGTGTCTAAGTGTTCTGACACATCATGTAAAAATTAGTCTGGGTTTTTAAGCGAGCGCTTTATAAAATGTCTTTGCAAATTGAGTAATTTCACTAAAATTTGAACCAATTAGCATATTCCCGACACTTGACACTTCAGTGCAAAAACATATTTAAGCCGAAAACCCAGGTTTTAAATGAAATTATTGTGCTAAACTCTGCTTCACAGCTTAAAAAGGATGACTTACTTTTACATGCCATACAGCTATTGTCCATTTTATGCTGTGGTCCAGATTTTGTCGAGGAAAGTAACTTACCAGTTGTTTATTCAGTCAAAGGTCATGACTGAAAGTCACAGTAACGTCAGTCCATGGCACTCCTTCAAAAACAGCTGTAACGCACACTGATGGAAAAGAAATTTTCAAGATCAGGAAATGCATTCTAGTACTGTACCACAACAAATTTATTTCATCTATCCTTACAATTTGTGGCCACTCGGGAAACATAGATTAAACAGTTGGATTTGATGTGTTTTTGTTCTCTACTTATTTGATGACGGCTATTTCAATGGCAGATAATGTGCGAACATAAGTTAACACAGGATCATAATTTCTTGGCAGGATTATTATCTCTTGGTTAATGTCGTTTAATAAGTTGGGAGGAAAGGGCTTAATTATAACCCGAGCCCAGGAGCTTTTTTAAGGGCGAATGAGGGTGGAGCTTGTCAGTGGCAGTTTACCGTACCCTTTCATTTATGTCATTTGTATTTTGCGGTCCCAGTGTGGCCACACCATCTTTATGCTCCAAAAATTCTTCACATGACACCATTACCATGTTAAAAAGTGAGAAAGTATTTTATGGTGGATAGTAGCTATACTCCTTCAAAAAGGTAGGTCTTGAAATATGTCAATTACAGCTAAGCAAAGGAACCATTTCCACAGACTCCGGCGGTGATATCTTTCGTATCAGAACAGCAAAAGCCACCAACAATGGTGAGAAACAAACACACCCTGCTCTCCATGACGCTTCTGAGACGGACTGTTCAATTATGCCAAAAATAGATTCCTTGATCAAGAGTTGTTGATTTCACCTCTCTTTTGCCATACCAGGAGTGTCATCCATTGTAATGACAGTGCCTGACCAATTCACTAGATTATAAACTCTGGAAATAGCAATATTTCCAGATTCAGGAAATGGGTACCGATCTAATACGAGAATATTTATATTCAGCACATAATTATTATCAGCTTTTTCCTTTCTGATCAAGATCACCATTAGACACCAAGGCGAACATGGAGCAAGGACGATCCACTCCCCCACCCATGGTGCTTTTTTTCGTTCCTTCCAAAACATCTGTTCGTTCTAGAAACATCAGAAATTTAAGTGATGATTGTATAGAGGCCAAACTCTTTTCTGCCACTTCTGTTTGCTCCATGTTGGACAATTTACCGAACAAGTTTATATGTCGAGTGTAAAATTTTGTGATATTTTCCGTGAAAATTAAAGCTAATATGATTTCACAATTCAAGTTGAATGTTTATACAGTCGTAATGATGCACTACTGATTACGGTAACAAAAAAGTGCAACCATGTCTGTATGGTGCAAACAGGCTTACAGACAAATTTCGGGAAACCTGTTCACAAACTAAGGCCACCGCAAAATGTTTTGCTCCTCATCACCAAACCAATGATGCCTTTTTTGGATAAATTTTGGAAAAAATTGGGCTCATTGCCTTCTCCCTTTTTCTGGTGTTTCCACGTTTAGTACCTGTCATAAACATCTTCAAGTGACTCTGACATCTAAAGGACGTCTTCAAACACCTGTGAGAGTGAGAGTGGTGAAATGGAATTCATGGCTGTGAAGATATAATCAAGGCTCGCTTGGAATAATTTATTTGTTAATTTTTGTTAAAATTGTCTCGGGAATTGCATGTCATTCCATGCATCAGCTAACAAACACTTTACACGTGGG
>Ga0099809_10087126_pt1 | contig 9613 bp, 9 predicted proteins | sample OrbTnscriptome_3_FD_81146 | JGI IMG/M metagenome (GOLD analysis project Ga0099809, IMG submission 81146) | Metatranscriptome of coral microbial communities from Puerto Morelos, Mexico - Orbicella T R C metatranscriptome (Eukaryote Community... | ecosystem: Host-associated > Invertebrates >...
GAAAGGTACATGTGTACTCTATACGTAAAACATGTTCCATCACTGTCAGTTAGGTGTGAATATCACAAAGCTATATATTTGTTTCAGTTAACCCCTTGCTCTGCCTGTGGTACCATTCTCTTTAGCACAAAACTAATTTGCTCTAAATGTGTGCGGAGATTAGTTAGCGTTCGTGGCTTCTATATTAGGTGGAGGATACATTGCATATGGAATCACACACAAAAGTTGAGTGGTTTTCCTTATGGTAGAACTCAACATGTAAGACGCATGTGTTCTAGCAGCATTAGTGTTATACACTATCTTTCCATGTGGTATTTTGTGTCGTGTCATGTGACCAAGGACGGCAGTTATTTTTTAGGTAGCGCCAATTGTCCCTTTTCATTGCAAAAGTGAAACATTACTGTGGCTGTGTAGCTTTTAGAATTACACAAGGTTCAAATGTGTTGCTTCTCCTTAGTGGCTTGTTTATTTCTTGCCTTAATTGTGTCTGTAAGAGAGACCAAAAAGTTCCCAAGTTAGTGGCTTTAATACTCTGCAAATTGTAAATTTGAGACAGGTAAACCAGTAAAGTGCTCAAATATTGCTGCAGACTCCGTGGCACCTAATGAATGCGTAAATTAAGTTAATCAGTCTCTGAGGAGACTCATTCATATCGGTCAAGTAGCGCTGTTTATCTTCAATACTTGTCATTGGAATGCTTCTCAGCCATCAATATCGTTGTGTGTTAATTTTGAATTGTTTTATTGTTGACAACAAAGGTGGAAACAGAAAAAGAAAGTGGTATTTCGTGACTATCTGATAATTAAATTAGTTCTTGTTCATCGGTGATAAGAAAATGTACATTTTTAGTAAAACAACATCGTTTCTGTTCTGTTTCAATCTTCATCACCACATCAGATATTTGACATTCTTTCATTTATCTCCAAAAAAACAAGCACATCTTCCGTATGTGTTGGAGAAAACAAGGGTTACATATTACATGCTTTTAAAAGGAAAACAAAAGTATCAAGTTACAAAGTTGGCGTGAAGAGCTAAATTGTCACATTTACTGCTTCAATGTATTATTGAATTTAAAATGAACGAAAATCAAGGTAAAACACCAATAGTAATTTGTACGTAATTTTTGGACCTTGAATGAAAATGCAACCTTGAGACACACACACTGCTGAGGGGAAAAGCACTAGCAGACTACCAAGGTAGACAGAAACCGGAAGTGAACCGAGCACGGGTGAGTACTTATGGGACTACCGTGCCAGAGCTATCAATTGCACTCTGCACTATCTGAGATTGTCTCACTAGTCTTATTTAAAGGACCCCTTTAATACAGCCACCCTGTTAATACAGCAAGATTTTTGTGGCCTGTTGGTGACCAGATTAACAGGGCTCCACTGTAATTCAAACGCTGTAAACAAACCAGCACATTGCATACGTGAATTCATGTGACCCAAACACAGCTGTTCTTGTTGTCATTGGACCACCACTGTTTTTCATTTAAATGTTTTTGTTTTTGATAAAAGAAGGAAACAAATATATTCTAAGGCAAGCCAACTTTAGAAACAGGCCGGCAATGCGAACAGTGTCTAGTGCAGGATTGATACTGTGAATTGATAGTTTACATGCAGATATTGTTATGCCCTGAGAACTTTCTTGTGATGGTGGGTTCTAAACATAGGTTTGTATTTTGTTATTATTTATTCCTATTGTTGGGTTGAAAAGCTTTAAAAGTATTGTTAAGTGTTGTTTGCCCCATGCAGACATAAGAAATGGTTTTATTAACAACAGCTCAAGGTCATTGAAAAATAATTGTGTATGCAAAGTGTAGTATCAGGTGCTTTTATACTTTGTTGCTTTTTTATTTCGTTGTTATTTTCCCTTGCCCTCACTAATGTTTCCTGGTTGCCATAGCATGAATATGTCCCAAAATGAACTAACATATATCATACATATGGAAACAGTTATGTCAGAAAAAATGGCAAAGTACTAGCATTAGGAAACATTTCTGACTGATTCTACAGAGTGGAATACCAGCAACAAGGTTCGCCTCACATTCACATGCTTATATAGCTAGAAAATGCACCAGTATTTTTATTTCGTAATTTCCTAATGATGGTTTGTAGTGTTTTGAACTTCCGGGATCAGTGGACATGCAGATGTATGGAGACCCGTACATTGCGCAGAAGGGTTAATCTGTTAATCTGTCAGCCCTATTTATAGAGTTTTCACGTGACGTCATCAAATCCAAAACTAAAGAGCCACCAAAGTGTTTATCCTCATCAGGCATAAGAGGTACTAAAGTTCTATCTGTTTACAACTTTCCAGCTCAATAGTGCCCTTCATTTGGAAACCAGGGCATTTTGAATTTCAAAGTTTAATGGCGGTGCATGACATAAAGCTACGATCATGTTTGTTGAAAAATATGTATTTATCTCATGATTTTTAGCCATTTAAGACATTGTCATATTTGGAAAAGTGCTTTTTCAAGTGTTTATTTGTTCAGTGCAGATAATCATTGCCCCAGATAACCAAAGTAAGTTACACATGTGTTAACACTATTTTCCGGCCACCATATTGGTGTACCAGAAAGGAACACCTACATAGTGGCTCCATACTAGGCTCTGTAATTTGCGCAGAACATTTCGACGAATATCTCAACTTTGGGACAACACACACACCTTAAACTTGGAGAACTGTCTTCTTTATTTGTCTTCAGTAATATCACAATTTCTTGACCTTTCTTGACCTCTTGACCATTTTTTTTGAGCTGATACATTGTGTGAAATTAACATTTTGCTGTTTTCTAAGTGAAATCAACATCCTTGCCGTCACTCGTCAATGTGAAATCAACATTTTAACCTATTTAGACCTGAAATCAACATTGTTGAGCTTATGTGCTGCTTGAAATTAACATTTTGCTGGTTTCTAGGTGAAAGGAACTTTCCTGTAGTGGAATGTTTCACGCACGAGCATGAAATCAACATTTTTGAGCTTATGTGTAGTGTGAAAGTGACATTTTGCTGGTTTCTAAGTGAAATCAACATCCTTGCCATCATGCATCAAGGTGAAATCAACATTTTAACCATTTTTGACCTGAAATCAACAAAATTGAGCTCATATGTTGCGTGAAGTCCTTGCAGTTGCAGGTAAATGTGAAATCAACATTTTAACTGTCTTTGACCTGAAATCAACATATCTAGCTTGCGCGGTACGTGAAATTAATATTTTGCTGTAATTTGGGTGAAATTAATATCTTTGCGGTCGTGTGTTAACGAGAAATCAGCATTTAATTGTTTTTGACCTGAAATCAATATTTTTTAAGGTTACACATTGTGAGAAATCAACATTTTGCTGTATTTTAAGTGAAATGAATATCAGTTATTCTTTGTGGTCGCGCGCTGACGTGACGACAAATACAAGTTTTTTGCATACGTAATATCTTGAAAATGATGCAAACTTCAGCAATAACACATTTACGTACGTATTTTGCTCAAAAGTGAATTTTGTCAAGAATGATCCAAATTTCGCATGCAGTTTTGTTTAGGTATGTTTAGCAATGTCCTGTAGTTTTTCCGCTAAAGTTTGCTTTGTTTTCGAGATATTGCGCATGCAAAAAACACTTGGTTTTTCCTAGCAGCGTCTTTATATTATACAGAGTACATGACACTGTCTATTTGGACTTATGGCTCAAAGGCATTGCCAATTTCTTCAAATCGCTCCTCAGGAGGAAGAGCTGATGCACCCTTTTAATACTACAACAGCAACTCCTGCTTTCACCCATCTTAGGTTTTGTAGGATTATATAGCAGTGTAGTAAAATGTGTGTGGTTTATTCTGACGAAAACATTTTTCACAGGTATTTTTTTTTAAATCACGAAAATTGCAAAACTTAAGTCTCAAACATTTTAAAGTAACAATTAGTTATGAGTTTAAGGTTTGCATTGTTGGGTTTGAAGTAAAACTGGTAAAAACTGGTTGTAGATCTGGTGTAAATTCTTGATTGCCTTGATTTTTTCTAGGAAAATAATAAGTAAGCTTTTTTAAACTTGTTCTACATTTGTTGAGCTAGATTACTGTTATTGTTATCACTGTTTAAGTAATTGAGTTTAAAATAAAACAGCTTAATGTGCTCTTTAAGATCTCGTGTGTATTCTTTCAACATAAATGGAACATTTTTGATGAAAGCATGTGCTTTATAAAAGTTCACTTGCATAAGTTTGCAGTTCACAGCAACGCAGAGAATAGATGCCCTCTGTCTGTAGTCATTCAGCTTTTGTATGAGCCATTTGTGACATCTGGGTATAGTTAATATAGGGGAATGTAACTGTCATGCCTTGTAAACTTGAAACAAAGGAGACAATAATAGTTATGTTGGAAGGTCCACTGCCATGAACAACATTTTGTTTTCTGTCTAACCAAAAATGTTTTAATGGTTTTCTCAGAAGTAAACAGTTATTGTGTTGAACAAAAACTAAGTTCTTTGTTAGGCTTCATAACCATTCCCCTCTATAAACTATGATCTGGGGTACCATGCCTCTGTATTTGTTTTGTGTACATGCGTTAAAAAATGCATCTGTTCAGTTTCAATGGCACATTATTTAGTAAGTTCGTGTATATGCAAATGCTGAACATACTGTTAAGTTTAATTGTGTCTTTCAGATAGTATTATGGACCCCATTGATCTATGGACAGCAAATACCAAGCCACAAGATTCGTCAAGGTACAAGTTCTTATTGCAAGCAGCCCTACACTCTCGTGATTTGAACAGTTTTTGTTCAATAATGCTCTTGCCTAATGGCTCCTGTAATTTTGACGTAATATATCAAACACAAAAGACTGTGTTTCACCATGTTTCCAAACACCGAGAAGAGAGTTGAAAATACAGTGCACAGTGGAGTATTTTTGACGAACTTCGAGGTGTTTGGCAATGTAGTCAAACACTGTCTTGAGTGTTTGATATATCTTCTCAATCGAAACTAAAACTAAGGAGAAAATGGAGAAATAAAATCATAAAAATCTACCAGTGAGGCCAATCACAAAATTGTGCAACTGGAAAATATTGGCTTAAAGTAAAGAAATGGCTTTTTAGCTTCTTGATTTTATGAGGCATTGATAATTTACAGAGTGAAATAATATTTTTGGTGTGTGTTAAATATTTTGCAACTGCTATACAAGACCTGTTTGTTCAAGCATGAGGAAATTGGTGACATGACATCCTTTTGGTCAATTTCAGTAGAAATAATGACCAGACTATAAAGGTTGGCACACACGAAGGGACTAGAACTAGTCCCTGCAACTAGGTGGGGGGACAAGTTCCATTGTGTGAACTGGCCATTTTTACCACAAAATCTGGTCGGAGGGACTAAAATTTAGTCACTGCGACTAGTCCCACAAATTCAAACTGGTTTGAGCTGAATAGGTCACCCTGTAAAAATAAAGATTACTTTACTTTACTTTAAAAGAACCTTGATATCACCTTGGGTTCTGGTTGGTCCATTTCAAATTTGTTAAATTGTGTAGTCATTTGATGGACAAGTTAGGATTATCATGGCAACAGGAGTGTTACACGATAAGTAACACAAGATGCAGAATAATCTACAACCCTTTTTGAGTTATTTTTTTGTAAAAAAAATGCCTCTTAGTCGGCACGTCAGGTATGTTATGGACGGGTCAATGGATGAGTGAGTGAGAGATGTATGTATGTCACACCAATCAGATTGGATCTACTATAAACAGCCAATCAAATTCTTGTTGTAAAGATAAATGGTATGTGAGAAGATTTGATCCCGACACAGTTTAGAACGGCCATATTTATTTTTCTATAAAAGAGGAGGAAGTATTCAGATATTGGTCTTACTTCGACATTTTCTGTGGGTTAGGCTGAGGATTTAAGTTAGGAACGAGATGAGCCTTGAGGTTTGAAATAGTTTGTGAGTTAGTAGTATGCAAATGCAATGAGATATTTTTATTTTTAGTTACAAAGGTAACTTGATACTTTTGTTTTTCACAAGGAGTAAATTCAATTAGAGGTCATGAATCGTCGCTTCTAGTTCTTAGGACATGTTTTAGAGGAAACAAGACTATTTAGATTAGAAACAGTTCTAACATTTACAATAGTAAGTGCAATTGACGATTGTTTTGTTCTTGCTGCATGCAAATATAACAAGATATTTGTATTTTTTAGTTACAAAGGGTAATTTGACACTCTTGTTTTTCACACGGGAGTAAATTCAATTAGAGCTGACGAATCGTCACCACTCTTTCCCACGAGATGTTTGCTATCTTTAGTTACAAATGGTAACTTAACACTTTCGTTTTTTATATGGGAGTAAATTCAATTAGAGCTGACAAGTTATCGGCTATTGTTCACAGAATATTAAACAAAAAAAAGCTTTCATTTCTGGGCGGTTTTTACGTCTCTGCAGTAGCAGTTTATTTTTATATGATGGGCATTTTATGACATTCTTTTCAGTCCGATATTTTTAAAGGTAAAAAGTATCAAAACTGCTCAAATGTTCTTTGAAGACTGCATGGCTTCAAGTTAAGGTGCAATTTAATTAAATCAGACTTTCAATGTGTCAGAGAGGTTTTTTTTCTCTTTCTTTCTATTTTCGGTGAAGTAGTGTTGTGTTGTGTAAAAAGGGTAAACTTACGACTCATGTAAATGCGAAAAGGTCTCTTAACTTGAGTATTTTTGAGCAAAAATTCCTCTTGGGGGTTGGAAGGGCTATGTGATTGGTGAGTGAGGGAGTTATGCATATGCATGTGTCACACCAATCACAGTGCGGGTTGTATCAAAGAACGAATCAAAGAAAAAAAATAAGATGGTATCTACATTAATCTGGAGACGTGTCAGATTACTGTAGTTTGTTCAGTCAAACATTTTATGGCTTACTATTTAGCTATCTTACCATTACCGATGTAACATCGTATGTACATCATAAATTCCCAGTTTCTTTCTGGCTGTACATCGCAACCAAAAAAACTTGTCAAATTAACAAAATCTTTATTGTAAATAGTTCCATGAATGCTCCTATCTCCGAGACTCCACAAAAAAATAACTCTTGCACGTCTTGCGTGCCTATGTTTTGGGCAACAGTCAACAAGAAATTATGTAATGCTTTGTCCCTAAATGTACACAGCAGGTCACTTGCTACAGAGCTAGTGGCCATTGCCCAGCTAACCAAGCACCACTTTCAACCAGTGTTCTTTGCACGGCTCTGTGGTTTTTGTTATCTGGGTAACCGCTACACCGGCTAACATGTGTCACTTACACAATAATGAATATATGGGAGATAATTAGTTTGAAAAGGTGAGCCTGCCTCGAACAGAGAAAGATTGAAGAAAGCAATGTGATTACAGCTGAATTTGAACTTTAGTCATCGAGTCTGTTTCGTGACTGTAGGTTATAGTTGGGTTATTATGCTGGTTTTTGCAAGGTTGTCAATGTTTCTTAGACTAGCGTGGTTCAATTTAATGAGGCCTCAAATTCCTTAGTTTGATTGGCCAAAATTGAAGAATTTGAAATGTAGTTGGTCAGGATTTGTGAATCCGTGCATAGTCACAAACCAACCCAGTGGAAATCAATTCCGCGGCACCACAAAAGAACTGTGTATTGTTAATGCAAGATGATTTATGTCCTTTTTCATAATATAAGCCAAGAAATTTCGGAGATATGATTGGTTGATAGCATCACTATTTCTGCGTAATAGCAGGATAACGGCAAAACACTGATGGTATAACAAGGTTGCCATGACAACACTAAACACAATAATGTTGTGCTTTTGTTTTCAAAAAAATGGCAGCAAGGTTCTAGGAAATTTCCGGGGAGGAAATACAAAAGCTCCCCGAAATGCAGTAAACAAATATATAGTCGAAACTTCTAAGACGTGGATGAATGTTTGGAAGTCATGGGCAGAATGCAAGGGTCTTACCGATGACATTGTTATGACGAAGCTAAAGAACTGGACAAATGTCTCTCGCGATTTTTGCCGAAGTTCGCAAAAGCGATGGCTCTGACTGTAAGCCAGACAGTCTAAGGGTTATGTTAGCTGCCCAAACAAAATGACAGCAAAATATCCATAGCAAAGGACCAAGAATTCATCAAGTACAGACAGGTCCTAGAGGGCAAAGCAAGAGCTCTTTGCAAAAAGGCCGTGGAAATGACCAAATGCAACGGGGGCGCTTTCCGTTCGGGATGAGGAGCAGCTATGGAAAAACCATGTACTTGGCAAACAAACTCCAAAGTCACTCCTTTATACTCTGCGGTATCTGCTCACCCTTCATTTTGATCTTCGTAGTGAAGAAGAAATGCGAAACAGTGGTCCATTTTATCTCACCATTATTGAAAATCCAAAATCCAAAGTGTGGTACAAGAAACAGAGGATGGGTGTCAATAAGATCGACTCCTTCATGAATAACATGGCCTTGGAAGTGGAATTGGATGTACTGGGAGAAGCTTACCGGCCCGTTCCTTATCTTAATTTGTGGTTTCGCTTCACCGCTGAAGTGACTGCAAAAACAGTGATTTCAAAATTACTTTCATTGAATTATTTTATGTTATTTGCCTTGAATGGTTTGAACTGGTTTCACAAAAAAACTGCCAATCAATTTTATTTTCATTTACATAAAAAAATTGTTCTGAATGCCGACCCCTGTGTTTTTTCAACCGTAACGAGATAAAGGTCTCTTGTACGTTACCGAAAATTGCTCAGCTTCTATTATAAACAAATAATAGCATGACCCATATGTGGTATTTTGCAATAATACCTGCTTGTGGTGTTTGAAACTTTTCCAAATACCACTCGCTGCTTCGCGGCTCGTATTTTGGACAGTTTTGAGATGTCGCTCGCAGTATTATTGCCAAATACCACTACAAGTCATGCTATTACCTCTACATATACAATGACTTAAGGATCATTTAGCAAATTAATCTTTCCTCGCCAGACAACCTCCATTTAAACGTATCATTTCGCATTTAACGTCACAATCGCAGCTAAATAACCCTGTAAATCAAAAACTTCATGCAAAAGCTAAATGGGTTTAGCCTTGAGATTGCAAAGATACAATTAGGTAACCAAATATACTTGGAAGATCGGTAATTTCTGTATTACAGAAAATGCTGCCGATGGAGTGTCTGCTCGCAATGGCTCATGGTTGATTGTGACCCTTTAATTAAAATTTACCTTCCATACTGTAATAATATTATGAGTGTCTGGTGTTCTTTTTTTATGTCTGTCATTTTGGGAATCCATGATTGTTTGAATTGATTGATGAAATTGGGGTAGACAGATACTGACTTTGGAGTTTGTTCGCCTAGTACATGGTTTTTCCATGGCTGCTCTTCATCTTGAACGGTAAGTGCTTTTGTTGCGTTTGGTCGTTTTCGGTGGCCTTTTTCGTGAAGAGCTCTTGGTTTTCCCTCCAGGACCTGTCTGCATTTGACGAATTCTCGGTCCTTCGCTTTGGAAATTTTGCTGACATTTTGTTTGAGGTGTCTGTCGAGGGCAGCTAACACAACCCTTAATTAAGCTGTCCAGCTCTAAGTCCGAGCCATCGCTTTTGCGAATTTCAGCAAAGAAATTTACCTCAAGAGCAGACAAGCCCCTGGGCACTTATTC
>Ga0099809_10249334_pt1 | contig 9577 bp, 5 predicted proteins | sample OrbTnscriptome_3_FD_81146 | JGI IMG/M metagenome (GOLD analysis project Ga0099809, IMG submission 81146) | Metatranscriptome of coral microbial communities from Puerto Morelos, Mexico - Orbicella T R C metatranscriptome (Eukaryote Community... | ecosystem: Host-associated > Invertebrates >...
GGGTGGAGAGGTGTTGTTACCTGCACCACTTATCCCTGATTCTGGTTCAAGACCTCAAAATACAGCTCAAAGTAATCCTTTCTTATGAAGAAGTAGGCATCAGATCTCAGGGATAAAAGTAAGTTGTTTGATTTGTTCTTCTGATTCCATTACCTGTTACATTTTTGCCTTTAAAATGTGAAGTTTAAGGATAACATTGTACAGTGGGTGGCAGTGAGCATTTTTAACCTGTTGGTAAAAAATGGTTTTTTCCAGAAAATATCCTTACCCAACCACAGACAGCTTCCATATTTTAATCCCCCTTGCCTTAGGAAATTCCAAAATGCTCTACCACCATGGCTTTTGAATTTCTGCATTTGAGTTTTTTTTTGTTTTTTGTTTTTGTTTAAAAAATACCCCTTGCTCAACAGCTCTGAGCTACAGTGCAGCTCAGATAAAAGGGAACTATGCATATGCAATCTATACGCGCATATTTTGCGTTTACACATATGGACATAAGTGTATAGTATGCACATAGTAGTCTCTTTGTTATGTATTCCCATAGGTTTCATATGAAGCATTGTTGGTCAAGGACATTTAAGGGAATAAAAAAGTGTTAGGCTTCAATGCTAAGTTGCATATTGTGAAAAACGTCAGTGAAAGTTATCATACAGTGCAGCTCAGATATATCCGAACCAAAATATACGCGTAATTCGCGTCAGCCCAATACACGTATACGCGTATGGATATACACACATATGCGTATGCATATACGCACATACGCGTATACAGTATATACGTGTATGCCTGATTAGTATGTATGAGCTAACCTATTGTTTTTTCTTTTCTTAACAAGTCATTGTTGTTTTCAATGGCTTGACTGCTTGCCACAGAGCAAGAAAGAGTTTTCTTTATTTTGAATACGCGTATACTGTATACGCGCGTATGCCTTCAGACTAGAGTTATTAGCAAAATGTTGGCTGAAACTAACATTTTGCAATTGGGCACTTGACAGAAAATTAACTGACTGAATATAATTAAAAGAGAGAGTATTTTGCCGTTAAATCAAAAATTTACTCCTTTTTTTTTGTCAAATAGAACCTACACGCTTCAACAATCCCATCTTCATGGAGCAAACACAACCGAATGGACTTTTTTTCGACACAAAGTAAACATGGTCCAAGCAAGGGCGCGACTTGGAAACGTGTGCCGAAACACACAACTTTTCCTTGCAGAAAATTACAAATAACAAAATGTGAGCAGTGCACCACAGAAACTTCAGTAAACAATTCTTTCGTCGTGGAAAGAGTATTTTACCATTTGCAATGGTTTGTGTCAGATATAACCGGAGATATTCTTTTCTCGACAAGGTCTTCGGAAAGCTTCAAACAATAAACATTCTCGCAAGTGACTTGCCGACGCATGCCGAAACACAGAACTTTTCCTCAAAGAAAAAATAACTAAACGTGAGCGACGTGCCAGTGAAACTTTGATAAACAATAATTATTTGGCTGAAGAAAGAGCATTTTACCGTTTGAATGAACGATTTGTGTCAAATATAACCGGAGATATAATTTTTTCGGCAAGGTCTTCGGAACGCTTCAAACGATAACCATCTAGCAAGCGACTTGCCGATGCATGCCTAAACACAGAACTTTTCTTTGAAGAAAAAAATAACTAAACATGAGCAGCGCGCCATAGAATCTTTGATAAACTAATATTTAGCTAAAGAAAGAGCATTTTACCGTTTGAATGAACGATTTGTGTCAAATAAAACCGGAGATGTCATTTTTTCAACGAAGATCTTCAGAATGGTTCAGACAATAAACACTTTCCAAACGACTTGCCGGCGCGTGCTGAAACACAGAACTTTTCCTTGAAGAAAAAATAACTAAACGTGAGCGGTGCACCATAGAAGCTTTAATAAACAATTTTTTTGTCAAGGAAAGATTATTTTACCATTTGCATGAATGATCTGTGTCAAATATAACCGGAGATATCATTTTTTCGACGAGGATCTTCAGAACGCTTAATTCAGACAAACATTTCGCAAACGACTTGCCGACACGTGCCGAAACACAGATCTTATCTTGTAAAAACATTAAGTTCACGTGTTAAAATAGGAAGTTCAAGCGACAGTTTCAATTTTCTTCCCATGTTTGGTAGCTTAAGATCAAGCAACTATTAATAAACGGTAGTTTGTCGGTGAATTTGCGAAGTGAATCGAAAACTCAAAATATGATAGCTTTCATTGATTGGCAGGACATTTTGACAACATGCAAATTTCACTTTGAAGCCTTTTTCATTCCCAGAACTGTAATGTCCTTTGTTTAACAAACACTGCTTCACATAAAGAAACTTGTGGGAATGCATAACAAAGAGACATATATGCGTATATGTGCGCGTATTAACATACGCGTATACGCAAAATAGGCTCGTATAATATGCGTATGCGTAGTTCGCATATATCTGAGCTGCACTGTATTTTGAGTTTTTGATCGCTTCGCAAATTCAACTGTATTATGCATTCCCGTAAGTCTCGTATGAAGCATTGTTGGTCAAGGACATTCCTGGGAATAAAAAAGTGCTAGGCTTCAATGCAAAGTTGCATATTGTTAAAAAACGTCAATGAAAGTTATCATATTTTGAGTTTTTGATTGCTTCGCAAATTCAACTGTATTTCAACTGTGTTAAATTAGTGTCCACTTAGTTCTTTTCTCAGGAGTTCTGTAGTAGCCGAATAAGACTGAAAAAAATATATTGAACAAAGCAAATAAACTAAATAAACAAACCACGGGGGTCGCTGTAAATTAAATATGCAAAAATCCAGCATGCCATAATACTGTTTACTTTTAAAACCTAAAATTTCCAGATAAAGGCAACCAAATGAAAGAAATGTGACAGGAAGTTCAATAACAATAAATTTTCATTCAAGATGAGGCCAAAAAACTTATCTAAAAGCATAAAAATGTTCAAAATTTCATGGACATGCTTCGCTGCATGACCACATGTTCAAAAAAAGCCACGCAATGCCATTTCCAAAATTCTGTCTAGAAAATTGAAAAATAAACAAGCAAACGGATGCTTAAACCACCCTCATACCAGTGTCTTCGTTCCCTTTGACCAGCTCGTTTTGTCAAGCCAGCATGGGTAGTAAGGAGTGAAGACTCGAGGTACAAGATTGATGTTTAAACGTAAGACATGGGTCGCACTGTGGACTTTTTTTGATTTTGGCGGGGCATTTACTCCCAGAGGGTTACTGGCGTCCAGGGGTTCAATAACAATATTATTTTTGGCACTAGAGGGTAGTTTAGAAAAACGGGTGGGTAGTTTTGTGGAAGGCCCAGAGGGCCTTCCCAACAAGGGGGGTCGGGGGGCATACTCCCCCAGGAGATTTTGAAATTCTAGACTCTTGCAGATGCATTTTCCTGCATTTTAAGGCCTATTTTTATGTTGCTTTGATGTTCCTAGAAGTCAATCAATTAGGAAGACAAGGTTGATAACTTGTGGTATTTTAATTCTTTGTAGTCAAATCAATTCATGAACGGTACATCATATTTCACCACGAAAAGAAGCATAACATTTAAGTTTAAACACCGAAATGTGTCCCTTTCAATATTCTCAACTAACCTTGCGAAGAATTATTCTTCTTCGACCTCTTTTGTTTTGATGCTGGAGTGAAATATGCTAATAACGATTACCTTTAGGCAGCCATTATTATTCATGCTTAGTCCCAATTTCCTCTCGATTTCAGCTGAAGTGCCTAGCACATTTTTTCACTTCGTATTGAAGCGATTGTTCTTGTGCATTACGTTACACTTTCTTCATCTTTCGTGGTCCAAAAGGCTGGGTTAACACTAGAAAGTTTTTGCTTGTACCTTTCTTTTTCTTTACCTATAACATAAGACTTGTTTTGCCAAATTTCTTGAAGAGAATCCTTAGCTGCGAGGAAATTACCTGGTCTTACATTACCAGTCAAAGGAATTGCAGCACCTACATGTGCGTAAAATGCATGTAGTCTGCGTGTAGTATTTATCGATGGTGCTTGTAAGGTGCGTGTAATTACACGCGTGTAAAATTTACTGATCTGGTAGTTGTAAACACGCATTTGCATGTAATTTCACCTGTGTGCGTATATTTTAATTGGAGGAAGAAACCTTTGTTATTCATACACGCATTTGCATGTATTTTGCAAAACTAAAAGCCACTACTACCTTGTATGCGATACACACGACTCTCAATGTTCACAACAAAAAGTAAATTTAAAAGCCAACAAGCGTTGCTTAATTAGTGGACCAGCTCAAGCACCTATCAAACAAATACTCTTTCTTAATCTGTAGCAGCTCACACTTCTGCTTAACATCAAGCCTAAATTCTGATCTCAGAGATCCCTGAGCCTCTCCTTTTCTTTAAAACACGTACAATGTACGTTGCAACGTAATGTTTACCCATGAACAAAATGTCATTTCAACTCTTGTTCCTTCAATAACAATGAAATAGGGATTCAAAATGAAATTTGTGGACTCTCTCTTAATCTTAAACAGTAAAGAATCAAAAGTTTATTTATCAAAATCTAAGCGTTCGTTAATTTTCAATTCATCAGATTTGAGTGTAACCTTCAGACAAAAACCGGCAATGTTTACACCGGGTTCATTTGATTATTCAGCTTAAATTACAATACAATTGATTACTGATGAGCTAGATTCGAGAAAAGCATTCAGATTTTCATCAAGTCTGGTTGACAGATCGTCGCATGTCGGTATATGTATAGGTGTATGGAATAAAATGAAGTAAGTAATTTAACAGAACTTTCACACTGCACAGGATTTCCCCCTGGGTAGATTTTGGTCACATGCTAGGCAATGCTATTCGAGAAACAGATCGACTTTCATTTTTATCAGATCAAAACAATATGTTTTCAGATTCTAGTAGAGAGCATTCGCTTCTGAGTACTATTTATGACGAATCTTCAAAGGCTTTTTGAACTTAAAGAAGGATAGCTGATGTTTAAAAATTAACTGAAAATCTCAAGTGAAATATCGTGTTTTGCTGTTAGGATTTTGTGTTCATCAAGCCTCAGGTCGTCAATCGCTGGCACCCTGGTTGTTTATCATGAAAAGAAAAAAAACACGACGGGAAAAGCTTTTGAACACTGGTTAACTCTGAATTCTGTGGAGTACGAAATATTTTTAATGATCTTCGGATTGATTTAAAGTACACTGATTGCTGTAATTTAAAATTGAAAGCAACATTATATGTGTATGTTCAGCTATCTCTATCAAGGTGATGTATGTATGTATGTATGTATGCGTGCATGCGTGTTTGTATGTATGTATCTCAGTGAATCCTAGCGTGCCCACCAGTCACTGGCACCGCTTGTTGAAACTACAACAGAAAAAAATACTTTTACTGTAAAGCAGTAAGCCGGCTTAAGGAAACTGGTCGATTCTATTGGAAACGTTTGATGACCAGAAGCAAGAAGGCGAAAGACTAAACTGTATCACAGTGCAGTCCAGTATGGTAAATGTTACACGGTAAATGTTTTGTTTTCATTACACGCACCTTTAATATTTCGTTCTCATTACACGCACTTAATGGGTTCCAGTTGAACGACTGCGAGTAATTTTGCACGCAATATCATGTCTACTGCGTGTAATTACACTCATTTTCGTGTATTTGCATGTAAGGTGCGTGTAATGTACGTGCAGTACACGTGCTTTACGCAAGTGTAATGCTGCAGTCCCTTTGACTGGTGCTGTAGTTATTTGTGTACGGCTACCCGGGACAGTTACAAGTGGGTAGATCTACCCACTACGCGGCTATTATTGAAACCCCTGCTGTGGGGAGGTAACAACAAAGCTGCTTGTGGCCGTGTAATTTGCTGATGAAAACAAATTGGCTGTGAGTCATTTCCACAATGCTATGAAAACTGAAAGCGTCGAAATTTGTATGGATTAAAGTGGTTGGCTATACTGAAGAATTACAACTGATAATGTTTTGTGACAATTAGAAAATGTTGGAGCAAGAGTTCTGTACACACGATATGTGCTAGTGTTGTGAAATCTAATTTAATTGCAGAATTTCAGATTTGATTGACATTGGAACAAAAGAAAATTTAAAAAAAAAAAGTTTTCTTAAGGCCATTAGGCAAGATGTGACCTTCTTCATGGCAGGATATCGGTCTCTTCGATCTTATGGTGTAACGGACATAGGTATGTCTGATATGATCGCGACATAAGTGTCGCACATGTCACGAGCATGCGATGACATAATTTATGTCCAATGTAAACATCGATCCTGTTAGTACGACCCCTGCCTAACTAGAAGACAATGGATAAAATGCAACAATCACTCCAGTCCCGATACCTGCATTTAACAACTGGAAATCTAACCGACACTTGTTACAACCTTCAGGTAGCTCACCTTTTCGATACACTGTTCTCCATTGCTTTCTGCTATCTCAACTGGTTTGACAGCAAACTTCTTCAATTCAAGTTCAATTTCACCAATATTTTAGTCCACAGATAAGTTTAGTTCAGATATTTCAGTGCTCATGCAGTGCTCTGACAGTGCTCATTCAATTCACTTCAAGACAGGCAAAGATCCAGCCTACACAGCACTCACAAATACATAAATTTTATGTGGACCCTTGACCTATCGCATGTGCGACTTGCTTGTCGATCTAAAGTTGTATGTGTGGACGATATGTTCTTATTATGAGTTTGTCCTTGAACGCAAATTTATCTGATACTGGATAAAGCACAATCCACACTCAAAATCTTTGTTTAAATGCTGAAATTAAAGGCTCTCCGCGAATTGTATAAACTGCAAACAACAGTGGCAAAGGACAAGTTTCTCATTCTCCAAAACCAAAGACAGTGAATTTTTGGTGTGTCTTATTTACTAGCTCCCAGAGTGCATTTCGTTTCCACTGAGGGATAAATCGTGCGTGACATAAGCGCAGCGCAAAAAAGTGCGAAATCACTATCCAAAGGAATGCTGCGCGCCAGCATTAAGCGACAACTACGTCATCACTTAATAAATTCTTCACGCTAAAGCGAAAGCTTGAGTTTTTGCCGATGACTTTTGCAGTCATTTTTTCAGCCGTGGCTTTACCAAGAATTCAACTTCAAAGTAATACTGTACATTACCATTTTTGTTTTCTAAACACGCTGGGACCAAACAGCCCTGAAAATGGTCATCAAGGTGTTGCAAATTTTGGTTATTTCAGCATAACTTCAAATGTAAATATCTCATCATGAAACTTGGCAAGTGAATAGAGGACAAAAAAATGTTGATTTTTTTTTTACAACAAAATTGACAGCAAATATCAAATTATGACATCACAGTTAATGGCGTCATGTAATAACCTTGATTAACAGTTTTTAAATTCCAACTTTTTTTACTTCTTTAGAAAGAGCACAGCAAGAGTAGTTAAAAGCTTCAAAGCGTTTGTCAATATCTCAAAAATTAAAGGAGATGTGACATTTTAAATTTTAGAGAATGCTCAGCCAAAAAACGGCGAGCCCCCCTTGATAAATATTTTCAAATTGAAGGTGTGTTTTCCTGTTAGAAATCTCACTTATGTTGCATATTGACTGTACTATGTGAGTAGAACAGGTGTAATTCAAAAAAGTGCCCATCAATGTTTTTCCTGCCCTTCTAAGCACCTCAAAACGTATTTGTGACGTCATTAGAAGTGACATCATCAATTATTCAAAGAACAAAAACTTTTTAGCAGTACCAAGTACTCTATATTACCAAATTCTCAGAGTTCCTCAAAGAAAACTGAAGAAAAGGGGGTTGATTTAAGAGGAACCATATGGTTCCAGGCGGGAAACTGAAATTTCTTTGAATTGCTATAACTCTAGAAATATTTGTCATAGCGAGGAACGGTTTTCAGCATAATAGTCCCCTAGTCATGCCCTTTTAAATGATGTATTTGGTGGTTTGAAGTTAGAAAATTTGTGTGACACGTTTTTGTGACGTCATCAAATATGACGTCACAGTATGACATTTTGACATTTTGTTACACTTGAATGATCAAGACAACGATCCAAGGCAGTGTGCAAAGTTTGGTATAAAATTTGCAAAGGGTGCAAACTTGCCCTAAATGACCCATTTTAAGGCCATTTGGCCCCCAGCGTGAAAGTCCAAGAAGCTGCTTTAAATCCACAATCTGTATGCAAAACTCAATTGAAGGTGCACCAATCGTCATGCTTTCGCCGTGGTTGAAGGAAGGAAAATTCTTCACCATAAAGGTTCAGCATATGGAAGTCATGCAAATAATGCTCAACAAAATCCATATTGTAGTAATGTCTTAAAACCCACTCTAGTAAATCTGCGAGTGCTGTAAAAGTGAAGGGGGCAGACCACAGGCCGATCGGAAGGACTAAGTCTTTGAAAAAATTTCCCAACCACTGCATTCCCAGGAAAAAGCGGTCTCCTGGGTGGACTGGAACAATACAGTAGGCACTCTTAATGTCAAACTTGGCCATCAGTGTTCCACACCGGTAGGCCATAATCCCATCAATAATGTCCTCAACCGACATATACTGAACAGTGAAAGGGTCCTTTGGAATGCCATCATTAATACGCACCCCAGCTGGACTGGAGAGATCTAGGATTAGATGTCATTTGCCTGATTGATGCTTTTTGGGTATGACACCAAAACGACTAATGTAGAGGTTGCTGATAGGAGGGGCAGAGAACAGGCCGGCTGTTCTTCCTTTTTTTTTCAGTTCATCCAACAAATAGTTGTTGATAACAGAGGGTTGAAGCAAGGCTGAAGACATGTTTTGGAGGGAAGATTTAAGGGAAACAGACTCTGGATTAAATCCAAGTCGGAAACCATAACAGAGGCCCCTGGTGACAAATTTTACTGTGGCACGGTCTGAACGGCAACCTAATTCAGCCTCGAGCTTGTCCACCTTAATAGGAGACACCATTGACGGAGGATGTAAGGGAGAAAAATGTCCTTCCGAAGAAGGGGTTGATTCCAGTAGTTTGGGAACATCTTGAGTAAGACACGAGGAGCCTGAGGAGACCAGTGATACCTCTTTTCTTGAATGAGAGATGCATGAAGCCCTCTCATTAAGACTGGAGCCCGGGGAATCCTGAGGTGAATGGCCACTTTGTTCTGGAATGAAACTTGAATACGGGACACTGTGCAGTTAATGATTACCACTGGGGATGGGATGATGAGAGCCTGGATGACTAGAATGTGAATGATTGTAGCCAACATAACTGGAAACTGGAAGAATACTGGAGTAATTGGCAATGGAAAAACTGGAACATGGGTAACTGAAACTTGGATAACCAACAGATGAAAAACTGGAACTTGCAGCACTGGAATGGGAGTCATTAGAACGTGAACAACTGGAACTATATACACCATTTACAAGAGCTGGAGACTCTGGCTTAACACTGTTGGCACTTGATCCCTGATGGAGTGAGTAAACTAGACCGCTGAACACCCTGGGAAGACTTGTATGGGCAGGTTGCCTTGCGGTGATCCCTGCGAACAATGAAGCAAAACAAAATCGCCAAGAAAAGTGGGGAGAAAGCACCAGCTTTTTGATGAGAAAAAGAAAAAAAA
>Ga0099809_10099601_pt1 | contig 9553 bp, 4 predicted proteins | sample OrbTnscriptome_3_FD_81146 | JGI IMG/M metagenome (GOLD analysis project Ga0099809, IMG submission 81146) | Metatranscriptome of coral microbial communities from Puerto Morelos, Mexico - Orbicella T R C metatranscriptome (Eukaryote Community... | ecosystem: Host-associated > Invertebrates >...
AATAAAGTTTATACTTCAAAAAAAAAAAAGCTTACATTGGATTAACAGTGTTGTAGTCACAGCACATCCTCGTTGTTCGATCGCAAATCGTTTACTTCATTCTTTCAGCCTATCCATCGACAGCCTCGCTAGTTGGAGAGTGGAGGAACAAACATTAATTCAAGTCTACCTAGGTTTTATACGGCGTCCTTGATTTTCGAATGTTTCCCTTCTCCTCTAACCTTCTCAAAAATCGATACTTGCTTAAAAGCTCGTGTATTCGCCAAAGCGTTTGTTCTAATTAACTCAGTTATATCGGCAAAATAGTAGAGTGAATATGTAACACACGCTGCTTGACACTTGGTGAGCAAACACAACATACAGTGCCAAGCTCTTCTCACTTCATGCGTTTATTGCAAGATTAAATAGTGACAGCATCAGGGCACTTTATAACTCTGTTTTGACAAGCAGTCACTGTGCCCAGTCCTAGGCACCCTCAGAATAAGCGTAGCCATGTGCAAACTCTCCTTACGAACCCGACCATCGGGATTACGAACGGTTCATTTAATCCCAAAGAACTCTGAATTCATATAGTCTATACGGCTTCTATAACACAAACACGTCCCTTTGGTTTGCCACTTAGGCGTCCATATTAAAGAACTCCCATTTCATACCTTTCAATTTTTTGGCCAAAACGCCGGTTAATGAAATTAAGAATTCAAGGAAACTGATGTTCGCTCGTGTGACGCGCACTTTCGCGCGAAAGGGAGAGTAAATTTCTCACTTTGTTGTAAGCTTTATTCTCAGAGATACTGCAGCGAGGAATGATGTTTTCCGTGACTTCATGCCTCCCACTTCGTGCCTCATTACGCTACTAAGTGTTTAAGTGACACAACAGCGTGAAACAAAGGAAGTTATGTTTTTACTGCACGTTGCGCGGGTTATAATGTTTAAACAAGCCGTATGTGATACCTTGTTCTGACAGCTGTACATTGAGCTGTTTAACTTCCCGGTGTGTCTGGACTACCTGTTGCGTTTAAATTAGAATTAAATCACAACATTAAACGCTCCCCCCCAAGGTGACCGTCAATTGTCAAAGATCATGTTTCACAGTAGGCACGCGATTTTTTCCACGCAGAAGTCACGTTTATGTCGAATGAAAACCAAAACCGGACCTTATAAACACCCATTCGAAGGAACTTCCTTGCTTTCGCACAAGGCAGGCTTTGAAATTAACTGGTATTGAAAGCGGAGACACTTTCACGCGTCCCTCTTTTGTTTGCGCGCGCGAACAGTTTCATTTCAACTACAAACAGAGCGCATCAACCCAGTTAGCTTTAAACCAAATTGCTTCTGTGGAGCTTAAATAAGAAGTCGTCGAGTGCCCTCAGCTTACTATAGCGTGTCTCTCTCGCGCGGACGTCACGTAAAATGAAAGCATTATTCACTACTTTGTGCGTATCGTTTGTTCACAATATTTCGAGCGCAATGTCGCTTGTTAAGTTGAAAATAGTAATCTTTCATTCAAGACCATCCAAGATTTGTTTTGCTTGAGTTTCTGTATGTTCGTTCCCTCTCAATCTCGAAGAATGGCTAATTAAGACCAGTGCATAATGGTCAAAATTTTATAAAAACAATTCCAATGAACTTTCACTGACAGAATCTAAATAGCTCTTTTACACAGTTATAAAAACAGTTCAAAACAATAGAAGAAATTCACAACTGAAAAAGGACGAAGAATTCAAGATAAATCAAGCCCAGCTCGTATAATAAGCTTTTTCTTTTCAGAGGCGAGAGGAAATAAAAAGTCTGAATGAACAACAGCTGGCACACCTTGTTGTAACTGTTACAAGAGGTTACAAACTCTCGTAGTATAGCTGAATTACTAAGAAGTGATATTGCGCGATAGTCTTCGAAGCCAGTTAAGTCACATCATGTAAGAGAGATTCTTTATATCAAGGAAAATCGTCACGTGATATGATAGATCACTGGCTAGAGAAACAGTAAAGAGATAACCAGCCATAACAGAACAAGGACAGCTAGAAACGGGGATAATTAAAATCGATTGTAAACCTCCAAATACTATTATTTCCCAACAAGCTGACAGATTACAGATTATGTTGCATTTCGCACCTTTTTTCCTAATTATATAGCTTATATACAGTCAACTGATTCTTTTAAGACTGTTAGTGTCCCTAAAGTTTTAATAGACTTAAGGTTGCCACTGATCAAAGCTGAAAAGATGATAGGAGTTTAACATTGGAGACTAGAATTAAGGCCCCATACGGTGTTATTTACAAACAAGACCGCTGTTTATCAGACACTTAACGAAATTGCAACACCGCGGGGAATCAAGAACACGACCGTAATATCCTTTGTGCAAATCTGTTACTTAGTTTAGCACATTTTTTACCCAAAGAATCACATGGCATCCATGAACAAATATCAAGCTACAATGTTGAGTAACTTGACTTCTTTAAGTGTTAGGTCACTAACTCAACGCTAGAATTAATATCAGTAAAGTTTACCAATATTCCTCTTTCTTGAACAAAAAAAACTATTTCTTCGTCGTTTTCGAAGAACGAAAATACTTGCGCGGATCCCTTGAACCTTTATCAACTTTTTAGCCCTTCCATCAGATATCAGGACCTCCCGCCGAAAGATGTTGACGATTATTTTAAAATCCTGATCATGATGTGATCGCAACGACGAAAACGCCACGTGCTCGCACAACACGCGACTATTCGATAGGTGTCGTAACAGACACCTGCCTATTATCACAACAAATGAATTGAAATGGGTTTTTGATCTTCTGCTCGACAACCTCAAAATCGTCCGTTTGTTTGCTTGACAATAATTAATATAATGAGGGTAATTTTGTTCCACGTGGGGATTCTCTTTCCACGGAGTTCGAGATAAAGTGATAATTATTGGACAATGTGGTTAAGTAAACAGAATCTTTAACGTGGTAGTTGTATTAGAAAAGTTACGGTTACAAAACAAACTGGTTGTGACAACAACATCACCGCCAAAAGACGCTAAAAAAAACCACACAAGTGATTTATACAATAGCTATTTTGAACAACTTAACTTTTACTGTGTACTTAGAACAGAAAGCTGAAGACAATACAAAACAAAAGCACCAGGAATTTCTTTGCGCTGTATGCTCTGATGATTGTATTTTGCAGAACAGTTACAAAGAATTGGCAAAATGAGGCGGAGTGACAAACACATTGAGAAGTCCGCCTTCAACCTGTTACAATTCCAACTTTTCAATGACATCTTTCCTGAAAAACGTGGATAAAAAACATCTACCATTCCTCTAAGCTAGCAATTTCATAGCATTTAACATTTATCGTTGTAGCCGAGTGCCTTCTTCCATTTTGACTTTTAAACTGGCGCTGGGTGTATAGACTCAATCACAAAAGTGTGTAAACAATTTATTTACGTGTTCTGAAAGCTGAAAATTAAAAAAGGGTTTCTAAACTTGTATAATAATAATAATATTTACCACAGGAAACTCTCTCACCTACCGGTGATATAAAGAGAGGTCCTGTTCTAAATATTATCATTTGTCACGTAAATATAGGAATAAAACATAAAATAATGCAGAAGGAACAAGAAATTACATAACTGAGAATGATTCCAAAAATTCACATTTAATATCGGATATGGTACACGAGTTTCTTAAATCTCTATGATCATAGTTTTAAATTCCGTAATTCAATCGTTACTTTAAGAGGACATACATGACTGCTCCTCCTCCCAATCTCCAAGCAAAAGGAGCAGAAGGTGAAGCTCATTGAAAACCAAATAACAGCCAACTGTTTTACAATGTGCTGCGAATTACTAAATCAACTGTAGAGTAGCTATTTAACGAAGTGTGAAAACTAAACACGATCATGATTTATTTCATCCAAAATCTTTTAATTTCAAGTTCTATAAGTTTTCATAGCGGATTCCATCGTAAAAACGAACGAGGCCAAACTCTGCAAGTTGAGGTCATTCAATTATCACAGACAACGTTTTCTGTGATTGATTCGACAAAAGTCGATTCTGAATATTTTATTTTTAATTTTTTTTTTCTGGAGGGGAGACTCATTCATTTACAGTTCTTCATAATTAAAAGATACCGTGATTTTAGAGATAGTTTATTTACATGGCGTCGTATCCAAGCTCGTGCCAAAAGAATCTGCATTTGTACGAGCGGCGAAGCATAGAAAAATGGTACCTCTTGAATGTTTACTCGCATCAGAACAATACTCTCTGAGAAAGAATCTGCACATCTCCCCCATATATGTAGCAAAGACCGCTAAGCGATTTACGCAGTGGAGAAACCAGTCGGATGAACTAAAATATAGGCAAGCTTGTACTCGATTCATAAAGAAGCAATACAGAACTCAGGATAGCTGATACTGAACAGTAATATTGTCTTCAATTGAACAAGCCTTCGCAGCTTTCGGTAAGCTGTGTCACACAAACTATACATAGGCGCGTTGGCTTACATTAAGCACGCACTCACGGCCAGTAAACGGATTCAAATTTTAATTCCGGCCTTGATTGCCAGCTGAGAGATAACAGAACAACAGTGCAAAATTCTAGAACCTTACGGTAAAGCCTAAAATAGAAAACAAACCCATTTAGTGTGTATAAACGTATACAGCTCAGCGTTCTGAAATATATATCTCGTATTAAACACGCTTCATCTGCTACACCTGAACGCCAACACACAGCATAAACTACCGGCCATCTTTACCACCTGACATAGCTTGCTTACGATCGATACGAAAAAAAACAAACTAAAATACAAAATAAATGAAAGGATATGCTCTGGACTTGTTACAAAAATAACTTCCTAGAAACAATCCAAACAGCACAGCTGCAAATGCCTGGTGTGGGATAAATTTATCCGCTTCAGCCTCGATGAAGGAGCCAAAGATTGTCCTCAAGTGTCAGTCGCTTTGTTTTTAAATTCTAACACTGCTTTAAACTGTCTTATGTAACATCGACAAGAATCTAAAAGAACCCAATTACCAAGAAATGTATAATATTAATATATAAAACTTGCTCTACTATGTGGAAGACCTAAATTTACATCCATGCATATCTGAGAGTAAGATTTGCGCCAAGCGCATCAACAACCCTAACCTGCAGTACAGGGGGATTAGCGGACTCTAGTGCGATACACGAGCGCGCACGAAGCGCGAGCAACCATTCTCTCTTGAATTCTTTTTACGTCTCAGAATTGACATGCACGCTGTCCTTTTTTAAATCCTTGGTTGACAAATGAACCAATTCTCTCGTTCCTTATTCTTTCCAGTCGAATCAGTCATGTTTTCAGTGCAACAAAGGGAAGTTACTGAAGAAAATACGAAATCGTATTCTACGCGGACAGAAATAACAAATAACAACAAAGCAATCAATAATTTATTTAATATAACAAATTTTCTGTGCGCTACAAAATATCTTGTACATAATGGCGTTAATTTTGGAAGCACTGTTTTGCTTATACACTCTTTTCCTCTGTGCAGATGTAGACTGAGCGTTGTTCGGAGACAAAACGAGGGACTGTTTCACTTTCAGCTCCTTTGTGCTCCGAAAATCAACACGATCGAAAACAAACAGTTCAACTGAATGAAATCCAGCGAATTTCAAACTGAAAAGCAAATGTACAAAATCTTTGGCGCGCATAAAACTCAGAAAACAAAGGGTAGTAATTCCGGCTGCGGATAAACCAAGTTCCCTTCAAATGCTGAGCACGAAATTTATTTCCCACCGTGAAAATAACCTTTAAGTAAAATGGCGCCGCATACAGTTCTAATTCTTGTGCAACGCATGTACAAGTTACAAATTTATTTTTAGTTATTTTGTACTCAGTGTCTTATTTTGTACTCAGTGTCTTATTTTGTACTCTAATCCTTTCAATTTAACTGCCTTAGTGGTACCAGTTAATTTGAATTTTGACTTGTTTCGATTCCATAAGTGAATTTGTGGTAGGAAGATGACATACGTCACAACGAACAACATGGTTTTCACTTTCTGTTTTCTCTCAGCACACTGGTTATTTCATACGCCATGAGTGAAATTAGTTTATCGACAACAAAATTTTTAACTACCGTCCTAGACTGATTACCGTAGTTTATACCTAAATGTATATATCAATAAGAAAGATATTTTAATTGGCAGATAGCAGTTTAGCCATTCAGTAATTTGCTTGAAATGACTATCTTATGGCCCAAAGAGAATATAAGAATGGCGCGAGATTTTTAAAAAACCAAAATTCCTGTAAATGTTTGTTCAAAATGAATATTATACGGTCAGTATTATGCACACTCTGTTTCTGATGCAAATTTTTTGGGATTATTTTCCATCGGAAACCTTAAATGAACCCTAAACACTGTGGAAATTTAACAGGCTGAAAGCAGGAAAATTACTGACTCATTGTTTACTTTGATAATTTTTCCTCCCCTGAAAAAAGCCATGGAATCTATTCAAAAGTTTATTCTCTATATCTTTTCAGAGTTACAAAGCTCTTCGTCTCTTCGAAACGGGCTTACTCTTTGCACCGGAGATTTCGTGGACAAGACAAAACTGGTAGCTATTGAAATGGCGTGCAATTCTCTTTGTTTCACATTTTCTTCTGCCGTTTCGTGTGAGTTTTTGTTTGGTTGCAATTTCCTCGTTGCCACTGTTGGATATAGTAAAAAAGAGAACTTGATCAGTTTTGAAGCAAAAAAGACGGAAATTGGCTGTTTTAACTTTTACAAATGACACACGCGTAAAGAAAGCTGTTAGCACGCACTGAATCCCTGGAAAATCACAGCTGGAAACGTAAAATAAAAAAAATAAAAAAAATAAATGAAGACTATTTTGAAGAAGTTTATCTTCTCAGATATAATTTTCATTTTCAAAATCGCTACTTTCAGCCGGCTATTGACTAAACTTACAAAAAGAAGCAATTTATTGGGGTTTTATTTGCCATAAACGTTGTTGAAAACGAGCGAAAACAACACATTGACATTTCTCGAATAAAACTATTTTTGCCTAAGAACAGTTGGTTGTGTTTCCACGAACAAGAGCTGTAAAACACCTTATTCCGAGAGTTCTTTACATTATATGCAAATAATTTCCGATTTGAATAGATCTTAAGAAAAAACGTAAACCGGAATCCAATTTCGCTTTTTGGTGATTCTCGTGCATGATAAGTCAAGAATGTTTCGTCGACCGCCACACTAAGAAAACTCTCACAAGGACAAGTTTCGGTTTCAATTTTCTTTTCTCCGCTCCAGGCAAAAACAGTGATATATAGTAGTCTGTGTGTTTCTTCCTCTTTCGTCTAAAACTAAAAACAAAAGTGGTAATCACCGGCTTAATAGCTACCGCACACAAAGTGCCTCTTGAAATAGACCACAGATATAATGGACGAACTCAAATTGACACGCGTTGTTAGGGTAATAAAGCTTTTCCGCGAGGGAAATCCAACACACGAAAAGAACTCATCTAAATTAAGTCTGATTTTTTGGCGACCATACTTCTAAAGCAACCTTCCACCGAATCCTAAGAAAGTAAATGAAACATAGCTGCTTGATTTTCTCATGCTAAGTTCGTTGCATTCACTCAATCTGTCTTTACAATGTACCTTCAAAACCGTTCAAAAAAAGGTTTTCTGTCTATTCCTCTTCTCACTTAGAGTTTGAAGGTAGAGTTCCAGCATTTTATTGGGGAACTGACTGAAAAATATACCCACAAATACATAAATCTGTAAATTATTAGTCCAAACGCTGTATCGTTAATTACTCCTTAAAGTGCATGGCAATCATGTAAGCAGTTTTCTTTTTCTCATGAATAAGAGCCTCCATTGTCTTTTTGTGTTTATTCTCACTTTAAAGGTTGTTTTAATCAAAAAACGCATTTGAACTCTTCGCTGAGCCAAAGTACTTTTATAGCCAGCGCGTTCTTTTTCGCTGCACGAATATTTCGTTGCTTTCGTCAGTTTGAACACTATTCGATTTCTCGGCAGTTGGAAAATTGATTCTGGTACCAAAAACTGCTCAAAATCACACAAGAAGGAGACGCAATTGCCACTCAGAAAAAAAAATGAGAGACAATTCAGTTTTTTGTTTCAAAATTTCTGTGCTTCAGTTTTTTCTGAAAAAAGATCAAAGTAACTACAAATAGTTTTCCGAACTCCATTATATTTTCTAAGCCATTATGTTAAACTCTTTTAAACCCCAGTAGTAATATTTTAGGACGACTTTTAGAGCTTTCTACATTCAGCCCACTAATGAGAAAAAGAGAGCTTAAATTTTTAACCTTTGAATTCGCCGCCAGCAAAATTTGTCAGAGGAAAAAGTGTATTTCTTTTCGTCACAAAGAACCCATGAAAATTCTGAACTCATAGCCGCTGGGAAAAACAGAATAAACGCGCAAATGTTTGGATACTATAATTGACAGTTTAATTTACCTGTCCACTGCCCAAACAGCGGAAAACATTTTGATTAAGCTGTACTTTTTCCTACGACACTTGAAGTACTTGAAATCAGAAACAAATCCGACAGACCAATTGCCGACTGAAAAAGTAATTTACTAGTGAAATTTCGTGTGCGCGGCAAAGCCAAGACTAAATGGTTTAGCATGACATGGAAAAATATTTCTCAACCAGGCTGGGTTTACCTCTAAAAACAACATCAGCTTAAAACCAGGAAATAAAATAAACAGGATACAAATTAACAGTTTTGTGATTGTACGGCAATGGATATCTAAAACCGATAAAACAAATATTAACCACAGCTCACTAAGTGGAAGGCGGAGAGAGCACACAGCTAGTAATTAAAATCCAACCCCAAGAGTCATAACAATCCGCAAGTGCTTTCCCTTTTTTTCCAAGCTCAAGGCCCTTAAACCATAACAACACCGAAGAGCGGGTCAGCTGAATAATTTAAGGAAGAAACTTTTTTTGGCTCTAGGCGGTTCGGCTTGAAGTTATAATCACACTAATACATGGAGAGCAAAATTCCGAATAGCGGCCGCTGGAGTTTAAAACAAGCAAGTCTCAATTAATCAAGGTATACAGGTAAAACGTTATCTTAGATGTCCAAGAGAAAAATATCGTACGTCAAAGACAAAAATTAACAGACCGGGAAAGAGAGGTAGAGTTGCGTAGAATCATTTTTTAAACTCCCCGCACCTTTTAACAAACAAGTGCTTGGTAACGATATGAATTTAATCGTATTTTTAGACATTTCTCAGCGGGATAGCATTCTCCGAATAATTTCGTTCACTTCGAATGGGGCTTCTTACAAAAACCCCACCACTGAAGAAATTTCGCGAGGGTTAAAAGATAGTTTACTTGTGAAATTAAGAAAGGATACTTTGTCCTAACGTTACATTTTAGTACCGCAAATAATTTTATAGCGCGAACTACCAATCGACAACATAGCCGCCTTGCCTTTCAGTGATCAAAAAAATGAAATACATTACTGAGAGACGTATCTACGATAAAAATCAGCAATTACATTGTTAAAATGCAAGCCTAACATCAAATGAGATGAAATTTTAGATAATCTTTTCTCGG
>Ga0099809_10194359_pt1 | contig 9510 bp, 3 predicted proteins | sample OrbTnscriptome_3_FD_81146 | JGI IMG/M metagenome (GOLD analysis project Ga0099809, IMG submission 81146) | Metatranscriptome of coral microbial communities from Puerto Morelos, Mexico - Orbicella T R C metatranscriptome (Eukaryote Community... | ecosystem: Host-associated > Invertebrates >...
CTAACTTTGCAGAGGTGTATAGCTAACCAACTTGTCTGTGATCAGTCAAAGTTCAATTCAAATCTTTGCTGCTTATTTTAGTTCACTTCACTGTAAGCAATTTGATTCAGCCACGATTGACGACAAGGCAGTTTGCGGAAATCTTCTAACTGATGAGGAAGACTTATTGGTCATTAATGTGCGGATGTTGTTAGTATTTGTTTATATTGGAATCTTAGCTAATCTTGGAAAACGTCAAATACAGTTGACAAAGTGCGGCCACTCTAAGTGTTCTCCTGTCATGTGCAGATTGACGACTGGTCGCTAACGACAATTTAATTAATTTTGTTTTCACTGTTTAAACACGAAAATTCTTAAATTGACAAACCTTGCGCAAAATAACGCAGTTCTAGAGGGAAAACATGCCTGCCCAACGACTGGCTTTTTTATGTTCGTGCAAAAGTCAACGCTAGCAACCGCACGCGTGATCGTGGAAGGAAATTTGAAGGCCAAGGCTAATTATTCTTGTGGCCTGTAAGATCTTTTTGCATTTATTTCCAAGAGAAGCAAAACATGCCCCAATATCAAGTCACTGCGGCCAGTGGGCTTTTAGAAACCAACAATGTGTTATTCCGTAAATAAATACACAGGTATGTGGTAAAAAGTGAAATGAATTAAGAAACACACGCACGCTATTCGTGCGTGATGTAATTTGCAATTTTCTGCACTGCGCTCTTGCGTCACGAGTCAAAGTGCTTCGACATTCGGCCTCCCACCTTCTCAGACAATATTTCCGGAATTTGTGTAAATTTTAGTTAAGCAAAGGAAAACACCCCGTTAGTGGGAATTCGGAGATGTTGGGATTCAGCGAATGGATGATCTAAACTTCGTGACTTCTAGTAAAATTTCGACCAAAATAGCTGTCAGTTTCCCGCTACGAGGATTCAAACCGCAGGTCAATTAAAATTGTCTTATTAAAAATTCTTTATTTTCTACTTGTTTTCCCTTACGCCGACTTAAGTTATTAAAAAGTCTCAAGTGCTAGAACTCAGTCTGTTTTTAAATTTTAAAAACTTCTACTGAATTAAACTACAAAAATTGAACTTTGATCTCGAATCTTCTGTATTTGAAAAAATGAAGAATGTTTTCAAGGCTATTATGGTTTGCTGCATATAAACAGCAAGCTGTGTATACATTATAAATACATTCTATGCTTAGTCACGTAGCTTATAAACGGTTTAGTTTTTCGGCCGCGCGCAGGTGCTAGAGAAAGAAAGTCAATTAATATTCAATGTAAGTGCGTACAAGAACATTCCGTACGAAAGCGTTAACTTCTGCGCATAGAGCAAAATAGTGTCTAAGAATTTGTTGAAAACATAGAATTACAGATTGAAGTATTTAGTTATCAAGTATTTTGAAAAATCATGTCTAACTGTTAAACAAAAAATACAATGCATTTAAAAGCTTTTTGTTTACACGTCGTAAAGGCCCGAAAGCTATGAACGATAAAGGAACAATTGTAATAACAACATATCAATGTTGCATCCCTAGAGGTCTACAAGAAGTCATACAATTCAGGAATCCGACGGTATAAATTGAAAATAGCTTAAAAACTAATGACGGAATCAGTCCAAGAAGAACGATTGAATGTTGTCTAGGAGCCCCGGTAGACAATAGAAAACGCCAGAAACTAAAAGGGGTGGCAAATGGTCCTTCGAAAACTCTGGGTCTCGTAAAATTTTCGTCGAATTTCACGGGTCTCGCAGTCTCATATTTTAGCGGTTATGTGCGTCTCGCGGTCTCGATTCTTCTACGAAGCTGTCTCGGAGTCTCGATTTTTCGCAAGGCTAAGGGCCTCGAACTCGAAGTCCCAATTCATTCCTTTATCTGTTTTTATAAATGACGTCTTCCTGCTTCACTTAATAATGAATTTCAATGAAGCAAATTACAAATTTTCTGAGAAAAATTGAATCTTAACTTCTCCTAAATTGTCTTAATTCCACAAAAAGGTACAAAACCTACCACAACGTCCGTTTTGGCGCCAGAAAAACAGTTATTTTTCTCTATGATATCATAAGGTAATGTGTTTTAATCGAATTTCCAGTTCCAGTCAGTTCCAAGAAGCTGGCTTAAGGCTGTACAAGCTCATTCTAGCTCTCAACTAAATCTGGGGCTCGAATTTTATGAGTCTGAACGTCTAGCACTCACACTCAAAACGCTTTGAAGTCTCGGTCTCGCAATCTAAAAAGTCAAAATGTTTCGGGGTTGCAAAGAAAAAGGGTTGTCTCGCCGTCTTGCAAAGTCTCGCATTTACCATTCGCCACCCTTACTAAACAACTAGAAAGTGAAAAGTAGACGAAAGTTTTGCTGCCCGCGGAACAATGTTTAAGAGAAATAACTATGATTAATAATAATCATCATCATCATCATTATCATCATCATCATCATCACAATCATAATAATAGATATTTATATTTTATGGAAAGGTCGTCTTGTGGTAAATCCGAGCGATCTGCATAAGTGGTTCTTTCATGGGCTCAATGAAGGGCCGTAGTGCCACATAATAAACTAATTACTAGCCTAGCTTGCTCGAGCTGTACTGGAGAATATTGGCACGAGGTCGTGGCAGTGCGGACCTAGCTGCGCTGAGTCCGCAATGCCACGACCTCGCGCCAATATTCTCCTTTCCCTCGGTTAATAAGAGGTTAATATTATCCCCCAAATATCTTAAATCAGTCATAAAGAACACCACAAAAGTTATACTTTTTATGCTTTTTAAAATTCGCTAAGCTAACGTAATTAACATTTACCAAAGGGACTATACCAGATTTCTGTTCTTTCCGAGGAAACTGTTAGGGTGAGGTTACTCTCTAATGAAAGTAATTTCATACAATGTGCAACATTACTTTCTAATTGAAGGCAACCTCACCTTAACAGTCTCCTCTGGTATACCAAAGAAGAATGAATAACCATCCAATAAAGGAACAAGGATAGGCAGGTCTGAGGACGATTAGCAAGGATTTATATGAAGACAAACATGAAAACAGTCGCCATTTTTTCATGACGTACCGTCTTGAAAGAAATGACGTGGTTCTTTGCTGCAGATTAGCTAGACCTCTTTATTTTGGCTTGGGTCCAAAGAAACATCATGAGACCTGCTTGCCTAGATTAAGTATTTCATACCTACACAATTTATAGCTTGGAAAATATCGAATCTTTTCTGTGAAAAATTCCGCAGTCAAAATTTACCATGTCGGTAATTCTACAAGTGAGGGTAATACAGGTTTATAATTAAGATATTGCGGGTAAAGTGTTTATGTTTCATTGACAGATTTGCTAAGTCTGGAAGCTCAAGTAAGTAATTCTCAATACTGATTAATTACGGTGATTTCTTTCGCTGTAAAATGTGAGAGTTATGTCTGGGACATTACGCTAATATCACCTTTGTTGGCTGCCTGATTATTTCATATACATGTTCTAATGAACTTCTGGTTGCAGTTACACTTGACGCTGCCAGTAACGTACTACTTTGCACTTTACAAGTTCTATGTACGCATTTTTATGTTCAGAAAAGAGATTTATCCTTCTGGGTTTAAAAGCATTACATGCGCTGACCATATAAACCTACTTTCAGTAAGGAGATGTTAGCCCTCGATTTGACGATATATCTTTAAGATATAAAGGGTTTGTAAAGGAACCGTTTAACCATATATTTATTTTCGGTTTAGAGAGATATGCTTATTAAAGTTACTGAAACGCTCTTGGAACCCCATCACTTTTGCGGTCTTGATAATTTGTATTATTGCCCGCCGTACAAATTTAAACAAAAATTCAATTGTTGTCATCCAGACCGGCTTGATAGAAAATATTGCATGATATGATAAAGTACGAATTTACGTATTGTCGTTACATACCATCAGATTATTTAACATTTAACTGGTACTGAATAACAGTATTCAGTATAACATGTGTTAGAATTACGGAAGCGAAGTAATTTTCCTCAGCTCTGAAACTGAATTATTACGCTCACCCAAGACGCTGAAATTAGTTTACGTCGGTTTCGAGAAAGCTCAATCAAAACATACCAAACGATGCTCGGAATCATCAATTTAAAAAAATAGAAAATCGAGCTCTGAATTCAAATCAATGATGTAAACAAAACGATCTTCTCGGACTAAAGAAACGCTGAAACGATACAAGCTGGTTTTCCAGTGGTTGAAAAACAACAGCCGGCGACACTTCTATAGTCCTGGTTGTTTTACACTGCTATAAAGGTCAACTTTGTTTTTACGAGTGCGAGTGACAAAACTGGTTTATCAGTGAAATATACGTAAGAAAAAATGCTACAGAAAAGATAAACAATATTCGTTAATTATTTAAAACTGCCGAAGTTCAATTTGAACTTCAAATCGAAATGATTCTTCGTAAAATTCGTAAATAAAAACCTTTTTAAACTCACCATTTTTTAGCTCGCTTTAGTTTTGCAGTTCCCGCGGAAATGAAAAAATGAGTTGCCTCTGGCATCGAATAAAATATCGGATTTACCGGCCCTGGGCGACAAAACAAATATCGCTCGTGTCAAATTTTCAATGACCACTGCTCGTGAATAACATTAAGAAATGGCCAATACCTATCGTGAATGGATGCGGGAATTTTAGAGAGCATGACATAAGAGCGAGACTTTCGATTTAATTTCCAGATGAGGGACGCTCTAACTTCACGTGTGTTCTGAAAATTTCCACGCAAACAGAGCTCAGAACAAATGGCGAGAAACCTAAACTTAATTCTTTGAATAGATACAAATTATTTTTCAGTCAGATAGATAAAACGATTTTAAATCAGTTGTGAAAGGCTTACCTTTAAATTATCTTTCCTTTTTAGAGTGTATTCTCTTCGGGGCTTTCAACATTTGCTGCATTTCTGACCTTTATTTGTTTAAAACTCATGCTAAAGTAAACATACTTTAAAGGCACTGGCCCGTCTCCTTGACCAGACGGAAAGAGGATTTTCAATTGTTTTTAAAACTGTTGAAACAATATGTTATACTGCCACAATTAACAAGAGAACCCAATGAAGGAAAAATAAAAAGTAACTTATAGAACGACCTTAGCTTGTGTTTATTTCACAAAGACAATGGATTAGAATAATTTTCTAGCGCCTGGCTCCCGTCTTTTGTGCTGTTCTCCTCAGGCACTCAATGCACCTGAGCAATATAGTCTCAAGCAAAGGTAAACTAAGATTATCGAAGAAAACAACAACGGGTAAATTTTTTTTTCTGGACTTCCTCTTCCCGAGAGGCGGAAGAACTCTGTATCACATGCTCTCATATGGTTGAAATAAGAGAACAGCTTTCACTAAAGAACGTTCACTTACAGTTTTATACAGTTTACAATATAAGTGTGAGATAAGGATTTCGTTTGACTTTTTCCACTATTCCATGGTTTTCATGAATCATCAATGTAGTATTTTCAGCATGAACAATTTGGTGTCCCTTAATGAGTCTAGTCTCCATTCCCCTAATTCGCAGATTACGGGGTTCTCCCAATAACACGTGTTTCTCTGCGCGTTAATTTGGCGCGAAATGAACATATATGAACACTACATGTACTACCATCTTGCAGTGTACTTAAACATAATATTACTAAATAAAGGCCTGAAAAGATGGTGCAACATTTCACGCAACGCTGCGCGTATGCGATGTCTGAATTTCAACGGTGGGTCGACCTATCCTAACTTTGATCGCCCGGTAAAATCGCTTTGCACAACTTTGCGTTTATACAGCGTGTGTCAAGACTAGACTACACTAAATAAACTCAGCGTACCCACTTATCTCCTTTGAAGACCTTGTCGGGAGCTGTTTGTTCCACACCGGAAAGCTTGCTCTGAAAAATAAATTAATACCTTGCTGGTGGAAAACTGTCCCCTGCAAATCTCTCACCCAGCCCCTGAGCTTAGCGACAAATGCTATTTAGCAGCATCCTGGGAACGTTAATTACCGTATTCAAAGGTTCTCTACTCCTGTATATTTACAAAAAATATTAAACAACGCAATTTAACTCAGTTATTTAGAGTGGACGTTGCCCAAGGCGTATTTCGTTTAGCAACCAATTTTTATTCCCCCATTGCCTATCTTTTTTAATTCAAAGGGCAAAAACGTAAAAAGTAAACTGTTGCATACCCGTAAGCTACTTTTTTGGCAACAGTTAGCAGAAAGAACGTATAAATTAATTACCAACTGCGTGAAAACAATATTAAGCTTAAGTTTACACTTGTATTCAAAAGCGCCATTTCACTATGAGATATAGGTTATTTTTTTGTTACTAAGCTATTTTTGCTTTGTTTTGTATCCTTTTTATTGCTCAAAATCTATTTATCACTCACTAGTTCCATGCTTGCAATATTGATATTGTCCAGTTCCTTAAATCGTATCGCAAAAGCAACATGTAACCGACTGTTTTTACCTGCTGACAAAATGTGTACATGCTGATTGCCGTATTGCAAAAGAACACACAAGTTTGTTATCTATGTAAATACATGGTAGAACAGAGAATCTTGTTTCAACAATAAGTAATTTTCTGCCGTTTAAATTATTCGTGGAGACTCGGAGAATCTTGTTGAAAATAGTGTGATGCAATTCCCTAAACTGTTTTCTGCATATTTAAAATAATACCTACCAACGATATAGCTGTTAAGTTATGTGCTAAGTTGCTCGTCGCGAAGCTAAGCATCCTACAACATTGTATTCCTTTCCACGTTACAAATTCTGATATTTCTACAGATATGATAGCTGATAGAATATATGTGATGCAGCGAAGAGAGTATGGTGAAGAAAGGAGTTGAACATTTTTTACAACAAATAAATGTATTTCATCGATATCAGCAGTCGGGACTATCTAACAAGAAAAGACATTGAAAACTTCAGTAACAAAAAGGATGAAGCAATTAACTCAATGCACTTCTTTAGTCAACCACTTTTGTCTATCACATTTGATACCATACAATACCAGTCGCCCGCAAAACCACACAGTGCAGGAATTTTAATATGATTTGTGACATCTGGGAGCAAAACAGCAAATTTCTTCCGTGAAGCCTGTTTTTCGTTCTCGTGAAGGCTTAACGCCTCTTCGACATAAAAGCTAAAGTACAAGAGAGGTTTCCTTTTTTGGAGAAAGTAAACAATTATGGCAAGTTTTTTCGTGCAAAGATATAAACCTGAACGTTGTCTTTTCATATGCAAATAACGAAAAGCTCTGAAATGAAGAGAAAAAGTAGATGGATGAAACCAATGGCGAGATTCTTCCAAGGGTGTTCCAAGGAAAATACTAATTCCTCTTCGACCTGAGTGTCTCTGTAATGGTTGCTTTTCTGCCAATATTGTTGACCAAGCCTCAAGCAATAAATAGACAATGTTAAGTAAAGAAAATGTTTCTAAAAATAATTGACTTTTACATATTTAATTTGCAATGTAACGGTATTATTAGGTAGATTTTGTGCTCAGTTGTGTTGAGTCGTGCTGTGTTTTGGTGAGTAAACGTGCAAACAACAACTTTAAAAAAGTATGCAGCGTTGTTTTAAAACTTCCAAAAAGAGATTTATTGTATTCAACTGAATTAAGGCCGTCTGCAAAAGCAAAACTTGTGGTTCCCACGGCAACCAAATTACTAACCCAACAGCTGCCAATTTGTATTCAGTCGGCGTGGACGGTGATGATTATCTCAGTCTACTTTTTAATTGTATTTTGCTACAAGTATAAGAAGGCTCCAAGAACACGAGCTGACCGTTAGACTCGTGAGAATAAACCGCCCTATCAAACAAGAGTATTAGTCTCTTCTTGAAACTTTAAAATATGTCCAGCATGACAAAGGGGCCGAGAAATTAGACACTGAAATTCTGCAATAATATTCCTTGACACTATCAGATTTTCTGTCCAAGAACTCTTCAATTTACGTCACGTGTGCAATCTTGCAGGTATCTTCCAGGCGCATGCACGGGACGAGCAGTGATTCCAGCCTATTTATCCGGCAGTTGCCTCGCCTTTTAAAGTCTCTTTCCAAAACTATCACTTGAGTTATGTCTCAGCTCTATGTTGCTTAAGACCTAGCTGACTAGCTACCATGTTTTATTCTAATCAGTGCTTATTTGCAATTTTGATTTTCATTTCAAAACACCCAATTTTAATTGCGTTCGTCTGACACGGAATTAACTCAATGAAAAAGAAATGCTTCGATAGCTTAAAATCTTTGATATCAGTTTCCACGATTTCAAAAGTAAAGAAATATCTTGTCTCTTGGCTTCCAGTTAAGCTGTTTATAATGTTCTGCCGAGGGATTCTGCATAATTCCGTTTCGTTTTGTTCTGTTTCGTTTCAGTCTATTAATTCTTAGTCTGTAATTTATTATAGATCTAGTGATAATTTTCAAATAAAGTAAAAACATGTTTGCCAAACTGCTGGTTCCAAACTAAACAAAATCAAGTTAGAATAAGTATATTGTTTGAACCAGCGTGTTAATAACACAACGCTATACGAATTCGACTCGAATTCGACTCTTTCAGATGTAACCAATCTAAGCGAATTCGGCTATATAGTGTTTTCTACATGGTATATTTTATTCACCACTTTGATATTAAAGCTATTCATATCACAAAACTGACTGACTGATTCTATTCAATTATATTACTCTTACAGTCACAAGCCAACAATGAGACAAACAGAGAACATTCAGTAGCGAGATAGCATCTCAAGATTTCAATTCAGCTAAGGTGGAATCAGTCAGTTTAATTCGTCGAAGGCTTTCTCGTGATAGTCATATTTTTACAGTTTAGTCCGATATAATGTCGTTCAAGAAACTACCCGAGGGAAGGGCCCGATTTTATATTAATATCACTGGTGTTCCAACTGGGAGACTAAACCACTGAAACACGTAGGAGGCCACATTTTGAATCAACGATATAGCTGTAAACTTGACTAGAGTGAAGCTGCTAAATATGAAGTTAATAACTGGCAAGTCGCTCTTTGCTCAAAAAGAATTTCAGTGGATCCTTTACTTAAATTTGCATGTCCCGTACTTAAAACAAGAACTTTGAGTGAACGCTTCACTTAAATTTGTATGCCTTAGTTTGACAAATATATCACGCAATAAGTATCACCATTCCTAAACTGAGAAAGTTGGGCTAAATCGAAGGTTTCGTCGCTTGTAGTATACTTGGGGCTGGTGTTAGGATCTGGAAATTTAAGTCACCTCACCGGGCCGGCTCTTTATGGGGCGCTGTTTTAGATAAAACAAGACCTAACTACATATTTACTTGCATAATCCGCAAAAGTAACTGGTTACAACGACGACGGAATTCGTTTTATCCACCACCGGTGAAGGTGGGTACCGATACCTATTTCGCAGCAGCTGTTACTTACCGGTCAAAAAGCCCCTCGATAGTGCTCTATTGACTGTATTTCCTGACTCTTTGGACTAATAAATACCCCAGTAACAGGCAGTTATATATAAGTCAGTTTCTCACACAAATTAAATATAGATC
>Ga0099809_10167723_pt1 | contig 9503 bp, 2 predicted proteins | sample OrbTnscriptome_3_FD_81146 | JGI IMG/M metagenome (GOLD analysis project Ga0099809, IMG submission 81146) | Metatranscriptome of coral microbial communities from Puerto Morelos, Mexico - Orbicella T R C metatranscriptome (Eukaryote Community... | ecosystem: Host-associated > Invertebrates >...
ATCAAGTTGAAAAACGAACGTGATAGCGTGACAGTGACGCTTTGCTTTACGTCGGGCCCGCTAGAGTTTCAACCATGGACAACCACCAATTCACGCAACTAATATCGATTATTCTGGTGTTCTTGCTCTTTAATGTTTTTTCATAGCATCACACACTCCAGTTTCAGATAGCATTACTCTTAAGCTGTGTAGATCAGATGAATCGACTACAGAACAGGGCCCTGCTGCTTAAAGAAAACGAAGATCGCGATCGACGGAGGAGAAGACGAATACTTCGTCGACGACATCCATACCACTGGGCTCTTCCTAGGCCTCAAGAATCGTGGTTTGAAATCCACTACAGAGACCCGAATGTTCCTGGAACATTTTTCCGAAGGCAACTTCGACTTGATAAGAGGACATTCGAGTTTTTGCTGAACGAGCTGAGACCACAGCTAACAAGACAGGACACTAAAATGAGAAAATGCATATCCCCGGAGAAAATACTGGCAACAGGTCCTCACAGACTGGGGCATGGAAGCTCTTACGTTGCTATAGGTCTTAATTTCAATGTCGGGAGATCTACAGTACTGGAGGCAGTGGAAGATGTTGTTGACGCTCTCTTAGAACTGAAGAATTTATATATCAAGTTTCCCGAAACCGAGGAACACATTATAGATGGAAGAGAAAGTTTCCAAATGTGGTCTGCTTTGCCTAATGTTGTTGGTGCTATAGACGGCACCCACGTTAAGATAAAAACCCCAGTAGAAAATGGGCCCGATTACTTTAGTCGATACCAGGATCATGACATTGTTGTACAGGGAATAGTGGATGGAACTATGACGTTTCTTGACGTAGGAGCTGGTTATCCGGGAAGAATGCACGATGCACGAGTGTTGCGAAATAGCAATATTTTTACTCGTGCAGAAAACCGTGAGATTCTTACAGGGCCTACAGTTACAATTGGTGGGAATGACATACGACCCTATTTAGTTGGAGACAGCGCCTACTCTCTATCAAACTGGCTGTTAAAACCCTTTCCTGAAAGGACGAATGATCCCCACGAGATAGAATTTAACAAAGAACTCTCATCTGCCCGTGTCAAAGTGGAGTGTGCGTTCGGTTCAATCAAAAGCAGATGGCGAATACTGCACAAGCATCTGGACAGCAAAGTTAGCTTTGTCAGCAAGATAGTCATAGCATGTGTGGTACTTCATAATTTCTGTATACGGGCCGGTGATTTCTGGGATGATCCTCCTAGTGATGATGATGATGATGGGAGTGATGATGATGATGATGTAGTTGGGGATGGAGAACATGTCAGACAAATTCTAATGGACTATGTAAACCGATTGCAAAAGTAAGAATTTACCTGGCCAGTGGTGCTGATATACAGACACTGAAACTAGTAACGTTTCGTTTTTTAAAGCGATTTTTAATTGTATTATGTTTTAAAATGTCACGTAAGTCTTACAGTATTGTGTTAAAATATATCAAGAACCCCTTCCCAGTTCAAACATCTTCAGAAGGAAATCATACGATCTCATTTATGACTGTTGCAATTGCTCGGAAAAAATCAGAAAAAATCAAACAAGTTTCATCATAATTATCCCACAAGAGTCCGTTTTAAGGCTTTTTAATGTTTATCAGAACAAAACTTACATGTCAGGCTGAGTTCACTTGTTATCTACTCATGATCACACGATCAATCCTTGTTTTGAATTTGCTTTGTCATACCAGCAAAAAGCTTCATAAATTCCCCCATGAACTGCACTTGTTGGGTTTGAGCGGCCTCCATTGAGGTCACGATACTCTGCGTTGTATCCACCATTTTAGCTCCTTGATTTTCCAGGTTCTCCATGGTCTTCTCGAATTTCTTGGCGCTCTTGGTTTCCTCCTCTTCATTGAAACTGTCGTCGAGGGAAGGCTTAGGAGATCTTTTTAATTTTCTCTCTCTTCTTGTCTGCTTTGCAACCTTTCCTTTTGCTTTTATCGCTTCATCGTCGCCGTCACCTTTTTCCTCGTCACGCTTCTCACTTTGCTGCTCTTGATCCTCTTGGGGCGGCGTGGGGCTTGGGTTTCCCGCCGAAACAACATGCTTAAATGTTACAGAGTCCTTTTTGCCAATAATCTCATTGATTTTGTCAAAATAAGGGCAGCTCTTCCTATTACCTCCTGTCTGCTTTCTGTTCCAGTCTTTAACTTTTTTAAACTGTTCTTTGAAATAGCGGATTTTGCGCTGGATCTGGTTGAGAGACCACGAGGACCGAAATTTGTTGTTTAAGCGCTCTAATATTTTTATCCAGTATCGTCGACTTTGAGCACTCTCCAGCCCGTTGTTATATTCTCCCCACAAGTCTATGAGGAAACCCTCTTGTGGTTCGGTCCACTTGTCGTAGGACCTTCGGCTTCCTTCGCTTTCTTCTTCTTCGTTTACTGGTACCGGTGGTGAGTCAGATGAGCTCGAAGAATTACCCCAGAAATCTGCAGTATTCTGAGTATTGTAGCCATACTGGACCTGAGATGGAACACTAGACAGCTGACTAGATAAGGGATGGTACAATGGCTTAATAAAACGCCGATTTTCTTCTTCGAAACCCGCTCTGGTAGAGGAGAAATCTTCAGCATAAGGAAAGGGAAAGTTGCCGACTGCCATTTTGCGTGGAATAGGCGCGAAAGCGTAACCTTACCTTTTATTTAATGCTGCACTCCATTGCGTTTATTTGACATTTAGATCTTGTAATGTATACAAAAGTTGTTATTTTAACTTGTTTTGTCGCTAGTGGCGTGCCTCAGAGGCAAGCCGACGGAACCTTTGAAGTTTGCTCGCCACAGCACAATCTTGTCGCGTGACGAAATTACGTCCGCACTGGCGATGTGACTTGTTTGACAAATTCTGTCAATCACTGCGACTAGTAAAAACAGACTTGTCGCTAGTGCGGATCAGCCCTTAGAACGATCGGCTGAAGTGTCGTAATTGATATGCATTCTTTAGAAAAAATGCTTAAAGCTGCCTCTAAGATGGTGCGTTTTTATCCGAGAGTGAGAGCAGCTGAAGGACCGTCTTTCACACCTGTCCCTGCTGATCTAGCGCTGATAAATTCTAACAAGGCACCTCAAATAACGCGCATGGATCAAACTGAACTTGTTTTTATATTGTTTGTTTGCTTTTGCTGGACGTAAGTTTACTAACGGCCTTTACTGGACAGAAATTACCAACAGTGGATTGCTTAGGTCGTTAGGTTTCTAACGACTTCCGTTCGCGCGTGCGTGTCGATAACCGGCGTGCCGATAACCGCGTGCGTGTCGATAACCGGCGTGGATGAGAAAGTATATCTTCATTCTGAGGTCAAGGGGACAATTGTAACAATAGCACGATAGTAGTTTATTCACCACTTTATATTTACTCTAATATCGTGACAGCATAGTAGTCTTTTAAACGATATGTCACCGCGTTTTCTGCTTTGATCGTGATATTTTTCTGTTTTCATTCAGTTCAACAAATCAGAATTCGTCATTGTGCGATAAAACAGTCCATTTGTCTACCTTGTGTCAAATTCTTTGGCCCTGAGGACTTAACATTAGTTGCGATAAACTGATATAAGTATTTCTCGGTTAAAGTTCACTAAACTGCCATAAAGTGAAGCAAATTAATATTAAATCAGACGAATAATGCTTTTGCTGGCATGACATTAGACTCTCTTGGTTACGCTGCACCCCTGGGTGTGTCACCTTAAAGTGTAGCCGAAATATGTTATTGCAGGCATTGCATTAGACTCTCTTGGTTACACTACACTCGTGGGCGTGCCACCTTAAAGTGTAGCTGAATAACGTTATTGCAGGCATGACATTAGACTCTTGGTTAAACTACACTCCTGGGTGTGCCACCTTAAAGTGTAGCCGAAGAATGTTATTTTCGGGCATGACATAAGACTCTCTTGGTTACACTACACTCCTGGGTGTGCCACCTTAAAGTGTAGCCGAATAATGTTATAGCAGGCATGACATCAGATTCTTTTGGTTATACTACACTCCTGGGTGTGCCACCATAAAGTGTAGCTGTAATATGTTATTGCAGGTATGACATAAGACTCCCTTGGTTACACTACACTCGTTGGTGTGCCACCTTAAAGTGTTGCCGAATAATGTTATTACGGGCATGACATTAGACTCTTTTGGATATACTACACTCCTGGGTGTGCCACCTTAAAGTGTAGCCAAATAATGTTATTGCAGTCATGACATTAGACTCTTCTGGTTACACTACACTCCTCCCAGGGTATCCAATCGATGGCGAAGATTCGTGTGGTTATCGATTGGTATCGATTATCAATACCAATCGCTAGATAAATTGGTATCGATTTGTATCGATTGGTTATAGATTGACGGAACCTGAATTTGTACGCAGTAATTGTAAACACGTTTCATTTTAATGCTAACAGGAGAACAACACAGAAATACCTGCATGTACTGGCCAAAGAGAATCCGCAAGACCGGACCGTAGGTGGCCGAGCTGTCCACGATGGTTCACAACTTTAAACGCGTTTCCCCGTTCTCCCCTCTTCTTGTTTGCAGTTAACACTTCACCGAAGTTCACCTCAAAACGGCAAAGATGATAGCCTTTGACGATGCACTTATATTCAGTAAAGCTTCTACCCGGACGTCTTGCGTAGACATTATGACACGGAAAGGCAATGACGGGCAAGTGGGTAATTCGAGTACACGTGCAACGGGGTATATTCTTTGCGTTGAGAAGACTGGGTCGGAATTTGTTTTACCAATTTCGTCCCCAGGGCTTCCTAAAAATGGCAGATGATCGGACAGGTAGCGTGCGTGACGTCTGTACGAGGTTGCGACCCAATCGATAGCAATCGATGAACGGTTTTTGTGTGGTTATCGATTGGTCATCGCTTGGCCGATACCAGTCGATACCAATTAACTAATTTTATCGATTGATATCGATTGATCGATTGAATTTCGATCATCGGTTTCCATCGATTGGATACCCCGGAACTCCTGGGTGTGCCACCTGCAAGCGTAGCCGAATAATGTTACTGCAGACATGACATTAGACTCTCTTGGTTACACTACACTCTTGGGTGTGCCACCTTAACGTGTAGCCAAATAATGTTATTGCAGTCATGACATTAGACTCTTTTGATTACACTACACTCCTGGGTGTGCCACTTTCAAGCGTAGCTGAAATATGTTATTGTAGGCATTACATTAGACTTTCTTGGTTACACTACACTCTTGGGTGTGCCACCTTAAAGTGTAGCCGAATAATGATATTGCAGGCATGACATTAGACTCTCTTGGTTATACTACACTCCTGGGTGTGCCACCTTAAAGTGTAGCCCAATAATGTTATTGCAGGCATAACATTTGACTCTCTTGGTTACACTACACTCCTGGGTGTGCCACCTTAAAGTGTAGCCAAAGAATGTTATTTGCTGGCACGATATAAGATATTATTTGGGTTATATCTTGTAAATTAGGTTATTAATATTGGAGTGCACGCTTGCGTCAACAGAGGACTGATAGAATTACTCTGGTTAAAATCAGATTTTTTGCAGTGTTCAAATCATTTTATGAAAAGGTCTTCTTCAGATTTTCCAGGGGAAATGCGTGGACAAAAACGTCTTCAATGATGTTGACAATTTGAATCCTGTTAAGCTGGACCTATAAACATAATTAATCGTCTGCCAGTCAGTAACCACATAGCAAATAGAATACAATGATAGTACACATGAATAAACAACCATCAACTAGCAACAGACCTTATGGTTAGTGATAAGCCAACCATAATATGGGCTACTGAAAAAAATCAATTGTAACTTTTCAGTAAGTGCTTCGTTAATTACAAAACATTGTCTATTCTTATAAACCTGGAAAGAGTGGAGAGGTCAAATTTGAAGGATTCCCTAAAAATGGATCGAAATACTTCTGCAAAATTAATACACCTACATCATCATCATCTTCATCATTATTGATAAACTGTGGTTGAAACTTATTGACTATTACTTTTCCCGAAAATTCCCATAAAAAGTTAGGACACTCTAAATGAATTATATTTCAACAATCCAAACTAGACTGACCTGACATTGAACTGACAAGAAAATTATCCCTGAAATTTCTAGTTGTCAGCAAACTACTTTGTTTTGAGTCTTGAAAAAGCAATCAGCGCTCGGGTTATGTTGCAAAATTCACTTCGCAGCTAGCCTCGTACACAGACGCTTTTTGAGCTCATCACGCAATATCAGAGGGAGGAAGATTGCGTGACGAGCCCAAAGAGTATCTGCGTAGGAGGCTAGAAATCAGCCAGCTTTATTATTTTCCTCATGGGACTAGTCCAAAATATATCAATTTCCAAAATGACTGATATTGTGGTCCATAGTACCATCCTGACGCTTCAATCAAAAGAAAATACCGCTATGCTAGCTGACCCCTGACCCTACTCCAGCAAAATCCACCCAGATCCCTGATGGCAAAAATTAAATTCAAACGGGAAAATAAACTGAGATTGAGCTCTCAAAACACAAAGGCAGCGCTAGTCAGACTGGAACGGCCATTGCCATTCAAAGGACTCATTTAAAAATGGAAGTTCTCTTAATTCCCCTCGGGGTAAATCAGCTGAACTCAAGTAACATAATTTGTCCGTAGGCTTACCACCGTTCTTGACCACGTCCTTTTTGAATAGTGAGCAACTTTAATCCAGGCCGTTCAGGAAATTATTCAAGCGACTAAGTTCTTCATCCTTGTTAAGTGCAACATCCTGATATCAGAAACTTGTCAGTTAAAAATCCCAACTGGTGGGAGGCTGACCAGAGAGTGACCAGATGGCTATTTACAAAGGGTGGAGGAGTTGAATCTGGGGCCACCAAACACAAATCCATTTAGTGGCAGGGAGGAGGATTTGAACTGGGAACCTCCAGATTACAAATCCAGCGCCCTTACCACTAGGCCACGCCGCCTGCGAATAGCCCGTGTTACGGCCGCCCTTCCCGAAAGAAAAAATCGGGAAGGGGATGCCGCCTCTCTCTGATTTTTTTAAACACAGGCTGGAGTGCAAGTGAAGGAGCACACAAATTATTATGGGTAATCAAATGGTGACTAGTGAAATTAGGAAATAATTTCACCGGCGTTTCGTCAAAATTCTAATAATTTTGCGAGCCTTTAGACAAAGGAAATTACTTGTTTCTCGTCTTAGGGATTCTTTCTTTTATTGTTTATTGATTTGCCAAAAATGTTTCTTTTGTTTTTGCATCCCAAGTGATGAAACGTTTTCAATCCCAACAGCACGAAATAATTCTGCTGTCATCTGAAGACATAAAGAGCCTCGCCGAAAAAAAATCCTACTGTTACGAGACAAAACAAAGACAAGCTCTACAGTAGGGACGTAAGTTACAACTGGAAGTTAGAAAACACCCTGTAATTAAAGCCGTACTTTTATATGCGGCTCGTGTTCCCACGGCGTTTCTCGTTCGTCCAAACTTCCACTCGTGTCTCTTTAACTCAACAGAACCACAGAGAATGTTATTTATGTCTGACAAATATTGGACTAGGCTAAACAAAATCCTGCTCAATTATCTGCCAAACTGAGCCGAACGCTGAGGCAAATAATTGATCGGCGAGACACTGACAAATTAAGATATTTTGCGATAACCGAGTTCAATAGTTATTTTATGACTCGATCTTCAAGTTTGTTTTCATATTTAAACCACTCTAGCTCTTTCAGCTCAAGGAAGCAATGTGCCACTTTTCACACGAAAGCGTGCTTACAATAGGCCGATTCCGATATATTAAAATTCTAACTTGACTCCGAGGCTTAGGGAAATAAAACAAAAGAAATTAATTATTCATCCCTCATCCTCGATGCGATTTCTTTTGTTTTATTCCCCTAAGCCTCGGAGCCGGGTTGGAATTTTAATATATCTGAAATGACCTATTACGCATGAGCAGAATATGATTTGCAGCAAGACACATTTACACGGTACTACGCATGAGCAGGCCATTATTTGTAGGCGGTTAATTGCAGGTCACTTGATGGGCTCTCGGCAAGTGAAAGGGAAGGAAAAAAATGCATCGAATGATAATATGTTCGTAAAGACCTAAACCTACATGGGTGTGGCACTGCTCAGATTATGATATTGAGCACTCGTTTGATTACAAACCATTACAAACCGTATTGCACTTATCGAATGTCCTGCAAATAAGCCTTAGTTTTTATGGGCAAGTGAAAGGTAATTATCAACGTGAAATTAACCGTAATTATCTCGTATACCCTATTAATTTAATTTAAACTGCTCAGTGAAGCGATGATTGTCAAATCACCGCTTCACTTAGAGAGGAAACATTTGATAGGTTGTACAGCCAGCCAAACAGATTATGTTTTGCATAGCGGGCTACAATTTTGCGCGTTCCGAGGGCATATTTTCCAAACAAAATTCTGCACGCGTGAGACATAACTATTTCGTTATAATAGGAAAGCCTGGGAAATATTTAAAACAAAAAAGTATAGATTTGCTCTTCCGTCAGCTTAAGTTTATTTCCTTTTGTTTTATTTCCCTGTGCCTCGGCGAGAAGTGAAAACTTGTCTCATTGGCCGTTACTACTTTGCCCGGAGTTTTAACGACATGAGAGATCATTGCAGTTATGGACGCAGCCTTGGCAGTTACGAAAATGAAGCCTGAAAAGAATTCATACTTGATTTTTCATATTCACTTGCATGTCTGCACCAAGAACTGATTCTCTTTTTCAGACTTCACTTTCATAACTGGCCAAGCAACTTACTTAACTACGACGATCTATCAGGTCTCAAAATCTTTATCCTGCTGTTGAAATATATAATGTGTTTTATTATATCTCAAAGCTGTTTCTGTTGCTAAAATGTTTCGTGATTTATCGCCAAGTGTTCTTAACTTTTATAGCAAGGGTGGAAGTTTAAAACTTTCTTTTACATTAAGTTATGTATTAAAACGTGCTAACGACTTAACAGCGATTTCAAATTGACTCGTTTTGCTTTCGAATTTGAAGCCGTTCCGCGTGAACAGACATCGTTCCCGAACCCGTCAGACAAAGAGGAGGGATATAATAAACATCTTATTTACCTCGTCTTCTCGGTCCGTACTGTAAGTTACAGATCCTCATGTTTTCCTCGTCGATTTATGGCCTGCGCGCTTCGCGCTTGGGCCATGAATCGAAGGGGAAAAAACTCGGTCCGTAACTTACAGTACGGACCGAGGAGAAGAGATAATTGAGAGGTATATATATATTCAGTGGCTTTGCCGCGTTGTTTGCAATTCATAGCCCTTTACAGCTACTCATTTGTTTCGATATGAGTTATGGCCTACAGACCCTAAATAATTGTACATGTAAGTAGTCACGACTTTCGCTGTCTTTCAGAGTGCAGAGAAGGCGCTTAAGGCCGCCCAATACGCGGAAGATGCGTTCAAAACGAATGTTCACAATCTTATGCGCAACGCCTCGCGGCTTGGAGACTCCGAACTGACGAGACTCGCGAA
>Ga0099809_10291094_pt1 | contig 9475 bp, 5 predicted proteins | sample OrbTnscriptome_3_FD_81146 | JGI IMG/M metagenome (GOLD analysis project Ga0099809, IMG submission 81146) | Metatranscriptome of coral microbial communities from Puerto Morelos, Mexico - Orbicella T R C metatranscriptome (Eukaryote Community... | ecosystem: Host-associated > Invertebrates >...
ATAACGGAAGTCTTGAATTATGTGACTCGTGTGACTACTTTGCTAGCCCTTTACTCGTAGAAAACACCAATTAAATTTAATCATGACTTTTAAGAAAGAAAGCTGTTGTTAATAGTGTTATTATCATATCGTTCCTGCCCATACATATCCCGCAGAAAGTTCCAGATTTCACAACGGCTACGACTGATGGTGCAATAATAGAGTTTGTGTTGATCAAGTGATGTGATGTCTACAGTAACAGAATCATCTAGGTCTCCTTTGGAATGTGCACTGCGTTGCGACTGTAGTGCTAAGCAAACAGTTAAATTTTAAAAGCACGGTTATAAGATCTAACAGATCTTTTTGTTAAAATGAGAGTTGTGCTGTTTTAAAATTAAAGGTAATTAAAGAGAACATTAAAATGGAAGTACAAATGCCTCAATTTTAAGCAGTGTCAAAATGTCACATACTGAACTGAAACAATGAGAGCCCATTCTTGTATGCGACCACATTTTGGAATGTCCAAGGTGGTCCTTCAACTGTATAATTGATTTTATTGTCAGTATTACCTTGTTGTCAGTAGTATTCTAGGACACAATGTCCTTCGTGGAAATTAGACATGGTGATGGAAATTTTGCATTGCTATCATTGTATTTGGAAGTATACAACACCATATTGAGATTCTTGCCTGAGTAGGGGGTGTGGGGAAAATGTCACGAGATGCAAGTGCTCTTTAGTTTTTTTTATTTCAATTTATTTCATATGCATATAGCAATAACTCTCTAATATCCTGGCGCCCCAGTTCAATGTCGTGTATGTGCTGTGATCTGCATAGTCGTGGAAATAGGAAATTTGACATTGTTGGGGAGGAATGGGGAATGTTTCCAGGGTGATCGAAAACCATTGACATGGTGGGTTTTATTAGAGAACCAATCAAATTGTCGGTTAGAACATGGGATGGTACATGTATGTTGTTAAAACAGATTGCACAATTAACAGAGGTTAATTTTACATCTCTCAATAACTCTTTCTTGTCCCCAAAAAGGCTCTCAGGTGTTGGGAAGGGTTATGTGACAAGAAAACTTCCCAAACTCTGCAGATTTCATAACATTTACTGGTTTTATAATTTCTTTCAGAGGTGTACTTGTTTCACCTTCAAGAGTGTCCTCTTTAAACGGCTTTAAATATTAACTTGAAGTGGATTCCAGGAATGTCAAAACCAAAGAAACTAGAATCAATCTGATCAATGCTGGCAACAGAATAAAAACATGCTATTGCATTAAATTAGTTCTTGTTTTAAAATGAGTCCATGACTAGTAATAATTGGAAATTAGGGGAGTGCATTCGACAGGGTGGGGTATCTGAAGGTTCTTGCTAGTTTTGTTAACATCGTGCAGGCTGTTAAAGCACATCATCTAGTTTATAAAATAGGCTCGAATCAGTGCTTCGAAAAGTGTGGAGGGTGTGATCAGGCAAACGCTTGTTCTTGTTTGAAGCACCGCCCTACACCTTGATAAGCCCTTGGGCCCTGGGGGGAGGTTTGCACAGGTAAATTCATCACCAAGCAATGCTCAATGATTTATTTAAAGCACAACGTTCTCAGAACATTTGAGTAAAGAACTTCTTTAGTACCTAACTGAGAACAATATGGTAGCTACAGTAGTATCTCAGAATCTGTAACAACAATCATCTGTGCATAGTTAATACAGGGGACTGGTCATGAAGCCTGGCAAACATTAAAGGAGCAAATAAAGATGCCAAGATTTATATTGGAAGGTCCACGACCCTGAAAAATCGTTTGTTTTGCGCTCATACACTATGCATGAGTTATGTAACCAACATGTTTCTATTGGTTAGTTCCTCAGTACAGAATAAACAACTGTGATTGTGTTTTGTGCATGGTCAAGGCCAAAAAGAGAACAAAAACACAGAACGAAGAGCTTTGACGAGTTTCATAACCATTCCCCTCTATTAATTATGATCTGTGGTAACTTAGCTTTGTATATTATGAAAACTACTGGAAATACCATAAAGGTTTTGGCACAAACATCAAGTTATATAAAGCTCATTAGGCCAGGGTGGACCATGAGAAATTGAGGGAGGGATGTAATTTTTTTGGTAGAGGAATGTATTCTGTTTTTCATCCACTAAGCATAGGAGACAAGTTAAATGTTAGCAGGACATTTGGGCTAACAACTCCCAATCTCCTCCCAAAGTTTTAATGGTGTACCCGTTGAGTACTGGCATGTTTACTGTAATTAGTAGAACCATAACATGTGAAAATTGATCACCAAAATAACACAACTGTAACATGTTGATTATCTGCAGTTTGATTAATAATAACTGGTTACGTCTTAACATTGTTTTTACTAACAGAGTGTATGTCTCCGTCTCACAATTTGTTGATATCCAGCTTTGAAGTCCATTTGAGAATGCATAGCCAATGTTTTATGGCAGGTGTTGCAGTGTATTTCATTGGCCACATGTGGTAATGTTGCTTTTATCAAGGAATAAATTAAATGGGCTGTGTGTTTGGATAATTTTGTATGTCACACACTGATCAGAAGTGTTATCCCATGGAAGGTTGTTATATATTGGTGACATGATACATACATTGTAATGGTATCAAAAGTCATGTTAACATTTTTGTTGGATTTAAGAATGGCCTTCAAGACGTCTTGTTCTGTTGCTATGTTAAGATCTAACAAGACAATCATAATTATTTTCGAGGAGTTTCTTCACATGCTGATGATACAATGTCAGTCGTTGTTTCTGTTCTGGTTTTTGTGTGTTTTGGACAAGTATACGCATATACCAGAGTGCATTACACGAACTAACATTCTGCATCATTTTACATGCCACACAAGATCCAAGAATGCTGTCTACATCAGGCACAACTTTCTTTGAACAAGAGAGACATAACAATTCTTTAGATGATTGTTGTACTTTGTATGCCGAGAACCTTGGCGTTCCATGTCTTAGAAGTAACAGTCGATACATCTTGGTCAATCTGGACTAATGGGAGTGTGAAACGTTCTGTTTTCTGGAAGGTGAATTTCTCAGACTTTGGTGTGTTTTAATATCTGTCATTCTTGAAGAGTTTTAAGCGCAGATTATGCAATTTGAATGTTTTATTTTCTTGAAGACTTTCAACATATTTTCCCACAGTATAATCTTGACTGAGCTTGTTGTGTCTCTGACAAAAACTTCTTGTTTCCTAAGCTTCCCTTGACACTGCGTATCAAAATATTTTACACCAGAAACCTGCAGTGTACAACTTGTGCTGTAAGAGAAATTAGTTGTTCAGAAGCCAGTTTTTCCAGGGAGGAAATGTTTTCTGTAAGTCCAGATGCATTGAATGCAATAGGTAGGAATCCAATTTTATATTTGTCCACTGGAGTAATTTTCGTGAACTTGCTTAAAATGATGTCCTGGCCATCACCCCATTTGTAATTTTGCAACTTTACTGGATTGGAGTTTTCACTTTTTCAATGGTTTGCAGCTCTGCTTGTTTGTCAGGAGAGAATCACAGTGTCCTGAATGACTTCTCCTTTGTTTGAAGGGAACAATTAAAATATTTCTTCTGAGAAGAAGCTGCCTTTTAGACTGGGGATACGGCATGTACGTGTACATAACACTCTATAGATTTGTCGTCAGGTTCAGCCACACCTTTAACTTCAGCAGGTTTAGTTAGAGGCGCAACCCCAGTATCTGTAATAGATAAATATAATAATCAGAAAGGAAGAAAGTAATGAAGTTTATGTCAAATGATATCATGGTTGGCAAATTACTTCTTATTTCTGGCATGAAATTTTGGTATTAATTTACAATTTTAAGTATGTGTGAAATTATAAAATTGCCTTAGTAACAGTGTCTTGGCGATAAAGAAACAAGTTAAAAACCCATGATTATGTGCATAATATTAAAAGGTAATTAGATAGTACGCCCGTGAAATTATGAAATAATTTTTTATTGCGTTTGGTCAAAATTCTTATAATTTCCCCCGCCCAAAGGGTCAAAATTGATTACCTATACTAATTAGATAATAATTATGATACAGACCTTCTCTTATAGGATTATCAGCTAATTGTAGTGTTCTGTAAAAAAGCAAGAAACTGCTGTGGTAGTAAGGTGTAAAAGTACATACAGTATTGTGCAAAAGTAATGCAAATGAAATTCATCGAAATTCGTTCTTTGTTCTCGTGAATTTTCCACAAAGAGTCGTCAAATTTTCGAAAGATATTTCATTGGGTTCTAAGTGAAAAGACCATGATCTTTCTCGAAAATTCGAGATAGCGAAATTCGAAGTAGCAAATTTTCATGGTAACAAAACGAGAATTCGAGATAGCGTAATTCAAAGCAGCGAATTTTTATGACATGAACCGCGATGAATGACATCGCCAAACAAGTGTATGTAAATAAACTATCGAAAATAGACTCAATGATCTGTCAGTTTAATTGGCTATTTCCAACGAAAAAAAAAGCAATTGCATCACACAACGAAAAAAGCGATTACCTCACAAGTAATTCCTTAAACACAGAGTCGTAAACCTTGTTTTAGCAACTGTGATTTTCAAGCACATGTATCGATCGGTAGAACTGGGTGCCAATTCCACAAGTTGGTCAAGTCTGTTGACATGACAATGTTTACAGAAGCCTGCTTTCCCAAAGCCAACAACATAGAAATGAGGCAGAACTTTTGAAGACAAAATGTTTATTTTATGAAACATTACATTTCGTTTTGGAACTAAAACTCAAAAGCTCTCAAATGTCTTTTGCGTGTTTTTAGCCTGAGCAGTGCATGTCTCGATCGGTTCCAGAGTTGAATCATACAAAAGGTATCCAGGGGGCAAGTTGCTTGACATTCGTACAAAACAGTCTTAGGATGTCTTACCTTGTAAACTGAATCCTTGCTGGGTTTAAAGGCCATAAGCTTATTTCAAGCATTTTCTGCTTCCATATCGACCCTAAGCATTGACCCAGTGGTTCATATTTATGCCCAGCCATCTGCCATGTCACTTGAACGCCATGTCTGCGGATGTTGACAAACTTGGAAAACTTACGAGCCCACAGTGGTTTGGCCTTCGGTATAGATGTTGTTGGGAAAGTGAGGCGTTCACAAGAAAAGAGTACTTATAACACGTGCTGAAGCCAGAGTAAGTTGTTTGTTTTGCTCTCTGCCTGGGAAAAGGTAGACTTGCCACAAGGTAACCTCGTGAGTTTTAGGGTAGAATAGCTAAGCGAGCGAAGGAGCTGCGAGGTTTTAGGCCGTGTAGTGGCCGTGCGAGGGTCGCTAAGCAGCTGAGTGAGCAATGATTGTCCTTCGTCTAGCAGGTTGTGAATAGACAAGATGAAGGACTTTTCTTTGAGTCTAGGTAAAAGGCTGAGAAAAATGTAGCAAGATTGAGACGCACAGTTTTGGGAGAAAGGGGGTTGGGGGCTATAACGATTTCATACTAGTAAAAAGAAAGTAATAGGGTTTTCTCTATGAAAACAATAATAAATAAAGCAGTTTTCAATCGAGTGTCGAAATTAAGTACTGTAATCAGGCAATTACTTTGGTTTTAGTTTTGTTATTACTGCGATTTGAGATTTGCTGAGTAGTCTACCACAAAAGAGTTTCAACGGGAATGATTGTGTAATGCATGTTGGCACTATCAAACATTAGTGGTTGCTATGGTAATACAAAAACAAGTTTACACAGAGTCTGGGTTACGAAAGCATGGTGTGGGTCGACGAGTAGCCTTTGTGGCCTACAAACGGGCCAAGAAACGACCGAAGAATAATTGTGTAAGAGCTGCGATGCTTTTAACGTAAACTGAACAGTAAAGGAAACCTTTGAAGTATATCCAGTTGAGTCATAAAGAACCGTTATGTAAACAGACAAGCTTACGCATTGTGAGATGACAGCAGAAAAGAATCATTGTGGCAAATTCGAACTTGTTTGAAAATTCACATAGTTGGAAACAATAGGCATTGCGAATTATCATGACTTTTCGTCGAAAATTCACTTCCATCAAAAATTCAATACTTTTTCGTTAAAAAGCCAAGAAAAGCCACGAATTTTGGTGAAATACATTTGCATTACTTTTGCACAATATTGTACAATAAAAATATGAAAAAAAGAACATTAAACAAGGAGTCAAACTACAAGTGATACGTGAAATATAGGCAAACAAAGAAGATAAAGGAATTAGATCTTTCAAAGTATTCCTTGGCTTCATGTATCAGTAGTTTAGAGAATAAAATTTATAGAAATGATTAGAATAGAGCTATTTACATCACATGCAGGGTGTGAATTCTACTTACCTCATTAACAAAAATTATATTATTGTAAGTCTTATTGTTCCTTTTAATTGAGGGAACCACATACATTCCCCTAGCTGTAGAACTATGTCTAAACAGTTTGGTTCGATTGTAATAGAACTAATGATATTGTTGATTGTTATGAAATCTATTGTATGTTGCTAATGCCAATTGGTTTTGTGTGTTTTGTTGGCTGACCACCTACTATAGATGTGGTCAAAAACTTGTACTTTCGAAACTTCATAGTTCAGCATCTTGAAAATAATAGTCTGAATTCATCTTGCCAACACTCATTGGCTGAAAGAAATATACTGCTCAAGTCTCAATAGTCTGAGCATGGAGAGAAAGTGAATCTCCTGAGAAAAGCAGCTGAATTGACACATTACAACTCGCTATTGTAGCCAGGGTGAATTTCAGGGTCTGTTTCCTAGAAAACACACTAATACACAGCTTTCTGATATTCTCATAAGTAGCATTAGCCGGAAAAGCTCCATTGAAGTTCTTATAAACAAAGCAACTGGTCGAATTGTCAAAACCAAACCTTCATAAAACTAGGTTTGATATTACACTTCTTAAGGTGAAACAAATTCTATTTTTGCTGTATATCGTAACCAAACTTGTTGGATTAACCAAATCAAAATGCTGCTACTTCCAGAGGCTTTAATTCACAAAAAATAACTCATGGACGTGCGTGCCTATGTTTTTAATACAAAGCATTAGAGCTTGCATTGTGGGAGGCGCGGTGGCCTTATGGTCAGTGGACTTTTCTCCGGGTTGAGCGGTCCAGGTTCAAGCCCTGCCAGGGACATTGCGTTGTGTTCTTGGGAAGACACTTTACTCTTGCAGTGCCTCTCTCTACCTAGGTGTATAAATGGGTACCAGCAACCTTAATACTTGGGGTAACCTTGCTATGGACTAGCATCCATTAAGGGGGGAGTAGAAATGCTCCCTGTCGCTTCATGGTACAGAAACCGGGATAAGCTCTGGCCTTGTGGGCCACTTGGCTCGTATGCAGATTTTATTAGACCTTGCATTCTGAAGGGAGCTAGTAGACGGCAACAACCATGGGGTTGCAATTAGCTGAGATTGGTGAATATTTTTTGTTCGTTTACAATTTTCACTGTTTTCACCATTGTCCTAGGTGTCTTTACTTCTGTGGTTTTTCTTGATGTTTTCATTGCATAAGCCTATTGAAAGTTCTTTTTGATGGTTGACTCTAGGTTTTAAATTTGCACATTTTATATTAGAGAACTCTACATAAGAAAATATCCTGCGAACATGGTCGTCACCAGCTTATTGAAGGATCCAGAATTGTTAACAAAGAGGAGTGCTTTCAACACAATGCAGACAATAGAAACCAAACTAGATGCCAGCTAGATTGATCACACATTAACAAAGAAACAAATTAATAATCTCAGTGGGCCAAATTGACATCATTTGATATGTTTTCCTGCAGAGGAAACTGGCTGTCATTAGCTCTCATCTCTCACACACCCATCTCAACTTTAAGGCAAAACAAATCTTTTCCCTAGTAAGGGATATGATTTATGCCATTAACATGCTCACGTTTCCCTTCTAGCGTATAAAGTAATAAAAAATTATAACTGTAACAAATTTCAGTAAATTACCCCCAATCACTTAAGCAAACGGTCATGGTCTCATACTAGGGACCTTTGATTTGTCTTCTCAGGAATTCAATCATTCAGTAATATTTTGAAACTTCAGAAAACATCACCATTTTGTCCACCTCAAGCCGCTGCACGCTAATGGGTAATGTGCAATGGTTCAGCCAACCAGATTGTAGCATTTGCATTATTTTAAGTTTAGTAAGTAGAATTCTACTAAAAATTGACTGAATCACAGAAAATGATTTCTATTTTGTAAGGACTGTTCCACAAGCTGCACATTTTAGCTACCCATGATTAGGAAGCCCCAAAAAGTTGTAACCCCCAAAAGTAGGGATTGAAACAGCCAGCTAAATCCCAGTTGACAGTAATGAGGGTCATTACTAATGGAACTTTATGGTATTGTTTCTATTAGAAAGTTACAATGTATAATAATATAAAATGTTTGTTTTACAGTTTGCAGACTGTGTCCCTATTGGTAGAGATCTTGTGCGTCTGCTTCAAAATGTTGCAAGGTTTGTGATGTGTTCTATGTACTCTGCTTAATTACTTGCATGTTGACTAATGTTATGAAAGCTTCCTTTTTAACTTGGAAATATCATTTTCCAAGTTGTATTGGTGAAACGATTTCACTCCATCACTCCTTCACTCCTTCACTGGCCAGGTCACTTCTTGTTAGACATTTTGAACCTTGGGGTGGAATTCCCATATGAAAAGGTCAGGGATGCTCGTCGGAAAATTTGAATCTAACTCCCAAAGGAGACTTAAAACAGAATAGGTTCGATTACTAGCCACTGTCCAAGAAAGGATCCCGCGTGCACTGCTAGACCTGACTCTCATACTTGAGAGATCAGCAGAAATCAAGCCTAAAATTAAAACAAAAATTAAATGAGAGCGTTTCTTTAATTAAAATAGTTAACCGTGCGGCCATGGGCCGAGCGCGGTTCATGTTCAACCTGTGGTTTATTTATTTGTTTTTTGGCGGTGACCAGACCCAAACTCCCTCTCGGCCAAATTTTGAGTCACGCAATGTGTGATGTTTATTCGCCAAAAGCTGTTAAAACATTAATACACTGACAATTTTACGGATATTGTTTGCTTTGTTGTAGGTAAAATATATTTTCTTTTGGTTTTATTGAAGCGTTGGATTCAAAGGGAATAATAAATATGCTAAAAAAAGGTATGACGTCAGCCATGGAATGTGCTGACGTTGCAGCTTTCACTTTCGCTAGGTGACAAATAAGATCGTGTTTACTTTGCAAGTTTATTTCGCCAGAAGCGATGGTCATTAATTTATTTGCAGTTTTGCAAGTATTTCTTGTGGTTTTAGGAAAATGAAGTAAATTCTTTGGCTGTTTCATCGCAGCAAGTTCATAGATCGGAAGGAAATTTAAATATTTGCAAGCCAAGCAAAGAATGTGTCAGAACATGCAAGGATTACGTCATTGGTAGGGAAATAACCACCATACTAAAAATAGCCTTGTAAACGCAATTCTTGAATTATGTGACTCGTGTGACTTCTTTGCTAGCCCTTTACTCAAGGGAAAAAAACAATTAAATTTAAT
>Ga0099809_10082412_pt1 | contig 9407 bp, 9 predicted proteins | sample OrbTnscriptome_3_FD_81146 | JGI IMG/M metagenome (GOLD analysis project Ga0099809, IMG submission 81146) | Metatranscriptome of coral microbial communities from Puerto Morelos, Mexico - Orbicella T R C metatranscriptome (Eukaryote Community... | ecosystem: Host-associated > Invertebrates >...
GTAAATTTATGTTTTATTTGCTGTATTTTTTTGTTTCTTTTAACGTCATTTTGTTTTCAACACAAGAATATTTTAATCTAAAATCAAGAGTCAAGAAGTTAAATTCAATCAAAACAAAATATCTCAAGGAACAAAATAAAAACAACTAATTTTAAAACTGCAACTAATTTCACACAACCAAAATTTGCGGCAAAATAAATTTAAAAATTAATTTGAAAAACATAATTTGAAAACAAAAAAGGCATTGACAAAATTGTCCATGGTCTATCATCGTTCCCATAGTAAACAAAAACAAAATTGGTCATGGCCTATCACTGCCATAGCAGAAAAAGACACACATATGGCCAACCGTGACCATAGACCAAAATACTTTTCGAGGCACCTGTTTTCAAGATGGCGACTGCACGCATTTGAGACAACGAATGGAAGCAGGACGACAATCCACAAGAAACCTTAGCTCAATATTTGAAAGAAAATCTTAGATGCACTGAAATCTTAGACTTCTTGTCTAGGGATTTTGTTGAATATCCTTGGAGTCTTCAGTCTCTGGACAGATGGCTTGAGTATTTCGACACGGCTTTGCAGTGCAAAATCCCACACAAATAGTGATGGAAAACTAGGGTTGAATACAAAAGCAGCAATCGCTGAAAACCATTTAAAAGAATCCAGGAAGAACCCAGCAAATACATCACTACACATAGTTTTTCCAGTCACTCAAGTAAATAGACATTGTAATTTTGGTCCCATTTTAGGCCCTGTTTAGCTCCATCAGATTTATGTTCCCTTTTTGGCTCTATTTATGCCGAGAATGAGGCTCAGGAATTTAGGTTTTAGTGAGGTTACTTTTGGTTCATTTTGAGCTGTAACTTTTTTAGGCCCAATTTTGGTTCATTGTGGCTCAATTTTTGTTGAAAACGTTTTGCCTCATTCTACCTGATTTTCAGAGCTAATTTTTGTACGGGTACATCTGTTGACATTGAAACTAAACAAGAGGCTGTGCCAGCAAATGCAGTAAGCTTTGAACACTGTACTCTTTGGTATCACAGAGTTAGTTGTGTTTACCCTGATTCTGTAAAATAGATCATACTTCAGTTTCCTTGTCAACAGTTTATCTTAAAATGTATATTTATGTACTTTGTTCCTGTCTTGCATGACATGAACATTTGCATAAGTTACCTAGAATTAATGAATCAATAAATCAAAGTCAGTTTGCCACATATTCTAAGCTTTAAAATACCTTGTGTGACCAAGGTATCATTGTGGTTGCATGTAACAATGGCTGCAACACCACAAGTTGAGGTGCTTCAAAACGGGCATTTTGGGAGCAATAACCAAAGGGTTCACATTTTGATACTCTTATTAGCTCCAAAAAAGGGTTGGCAATAAAAGGCGGGGTGGGATGGGCAAACAGAACCTCAGTATGTTAATTTCCTGATCAACCTCATGGGATTATTCGACATTAGTTAACTCAGTTCATTTGCCACATGTCAGTAAATTATTATACTGGCTATAACACAAGCATTCAAGTTCTAGTTATTATTGTGAAACTGTGATTGCATGACTATTCAAGGGATGTTGTTATATTTGCCAGCTAGAATTTTGCCTTGTCAGAACTGGATAGGCTGATTTTGTAGGTCTTAATTGTTTGCAGTGAGTTGGTGAACTGTTTATACAGCCCATGTTATAGCTCGTCATCATAATCATCATCATCATCATGATCATCATCATCTAATCCTATTTCTCATTGAGGGGAGCATAGGACATCCACTACTGCCTTCCATTTCTGCAGGCTCGAACCACTCTTTCAGCCTCGCACCAACTCATTTTGATCTCCCTCATGTCTTTCTGGGTGTGTGCACCATGTAATTCTAGGCCTATTGTTATGGCTAACTAACATTATTATTCAAGTTCCAATTCCATGTTTTTGTTTTGCTTGCCAGTATGAGTGTTTAGTTAATTAAATAGGCACATTCTAGTGTTCTTGATTTAAGTTCATTTCACTGTTTGTACATCATATTTAATGGTCTGCATAAGAACTATACTAAAAAAGCGGATGTCATAGTATGGGTTTAAAACAGGAACCAAATTCATGTTTACTTTGAAATTTTCGTGCTATTACACAATAAACACAATAAACATTGAAGACATTAGAGCAGCCATGAATTTATAATGATCAGTTTTAGATGTTTTAGAAACAATTTGTATGTGGAGAAAATAGTTTTAAAAAGTCCTTCATGGAGCAAAACTTAATCTGTAATAAGAGGTCTGCTTTCTTTTCCATGAATCTTTATTACTGATGATTGAACACCATTTGTGTGGCCAGTAAGATTATCATGCCCAATTTCATGGATTCAGAAAGTTACTTCACTACAAAATTCAGCGTGCATAGCCATACATGACTACCACTTTGTATTCAATCACATATTGGCTAACCCGAGATATTGCTGCTAGATATGTTTTCTCTGTGTGCTTAATTTTCTTTAGCAATTCAAAACTCATATTTTGATTTGCAATTTTCAATTGAGAAAGCGACATTAAGGAAGAACAAAGAACTGCCCAATCTAGCATGTTTAGTGTATGTACTTGATGGGCATCAAAGGCAAGGAAACATGAAAAAAAATTCATTTCAGCATGTTTCTAACCATTCCTAGCTGGACTTTCACAACTGCAATACCTGAAGTGCACAGGAAACAACATCTGAAACAAAAAACAACTTTCTTATGTAAATCCACTCCTTTACCATATGTATATTTTGAAGAAACCTCAAGAGGATGTATAGAGACAACCCTGCCTGTGCCAGGAAAATTCAACTGGTAGAGGACTTGCAAAAGGTTAATGATTGCCAATCCACTGCCCAGAAAATACACATTGTTCTGGCTACAACAAAGGTCTATGCCAACTGACTCCTCTGAGGGAAACACAGTCCGCTCCCCGACAATTATGAGGAAAAATCGTCAGATTTCATCGGTTCATCATTGATCGCCGTAAGGAACACAACTACCCACTGCACCTCACTGTGAACATGGATGAAATGACTGAACAATCAACCAAACAGGCGAGAACTGTGAAAATCCGCACCATGGGGAATGAGAAGAATCGAGTAACAGTTGTGTTGGCCTCCTGTGGAGACGGTTTCAAGGTAAAGCTGATGGTCATCTTTAAGCGAAAGATTGTACCAAAGATCAATAACAAGCACGGTGTTGCTGTCTCTGCCCAGGAGAAAGGATGGATGGATTTAGATCAAATGAAAATTTGGATCAAGAAAGTATGGCGTGCTCGGATCCTGGGGAGGAGAAGACGGCTTGTTTATGATGCATTCGAAGCCCAAGTGACCGACAGCGTGAAATCATCATTCAAACATGAAAACACTGACCTTGCCGTAGTTCCTGCTGGATTAACTTCAATTCTTCAACCGCTTGATGTATCTTTACACAAGCCATTCAAAGATGGGGTTAGGAAGAAGTGGATGCAGTGGATGGCGGATGGTATACATGAGTTTACTGCAACAGGACGCCAAAAAAAACCCGCGGAAGAGCTGATCTGCTCTTGGATTTCCGAAGCATAGAATGCAATTCCACCTGAAATGGTCACTGCCTCTTTCTTGAAATGTGGCATCACGAATAATTTGGATGGAACAGAGGACCATATGGTTTATACTGCAGCTAAGGACACCAAAGAACTTGACGATTCATTCATCAGGGAACTATTTCAATCAGACTCTGAGTCAGATTTCAAAGGTTTCATCATTTGAAAGATGCAAAACTTGAAACGTTTGTGCTAGTGCTGTGAGTACCGGTACAAATACACTTGCAGGTTTCATAATGCTTAGGTCTTTTGTAAATAAGTTTAATTAATAGATCAAGAACTGTTGTACCTTAATGAATAATTCTAGATGTTATTGTAAATTCATTTCTTATTTTCCAGTTGTAGTTAATTTAATAAATATAAGTTTGCAAAGATAAACCTTTGGTTTTGTTTGTGATTTTTTTTTTTCAAGTTATGGACAAAAATCAGGGTGCGTATTATACATGGGCATGCATTATACAAGGGTAAATACCGTATTTGCTTGTCAGCTTGGAGTTAACAGTGATGTGTTTCAAGAACCATCATCATCAAGAACACCAATAGAAAACTACACTTAGGTAAAAGAGTTGTTACTTGCCTGATTAGAGGCTTTGTAATATAATTATCAATTTGTTGTATCCATACTCAGTTGTTTATCCACTAAGTTTTAAGCAGAGATGTTTTAACTATGTGTGCTCAGATGTGGTGTGTTGATACATAAATAGGTCATTGTGATGCACAATGTCACACAATATAGCAACAATAACAGTTTTCTACAGTAGTTCACTTTTCTTCAACTGTGTAGTTACTGTACTGGCTATATTTTTTTTTAAATAATACACTATAGTTAGACAATAAGTTCTACTTTACTAGAATCCTTTTTGATCAACATTTCTGCATAAGTCCCTGGACCAAGAGCACTTTCAAACATCTTAACATGAAAATCTGAGCTACCAAGGGTGCTATCATCCAGCATATATTTGGTTTTATATTCGCCTTTATCGCACAGCAGCCATCTTGGATTGACGTCATGTACTTTTGACACCAATGCAAGGCCACGCATGTAAAGTCAACTTCCGGCGATCGAGGAGACAAGGCGATTATCTGCAATCATGCCCAACGGAGATCACTGTTGCGTGCCGCAATGTAAAAATCGCACTAAAAATATTCCAAATCATACCTTTCACCAATTTCCAAGTGATGAAGCCATTCGAAAGCAGTGGGTTGTCAAAATACGGCGAGACGTGGGCAAAAGTGTCCAGGTAAGTTGGTTAGGTTATCCATGCCATTGTTGCGCACATGTATTTACATTAATTATTATGATCTGGTCCATCTACAGATAACAAACAGCACAAGAGTATGTTCTGTACACTTTAAGGAAGCGGATTTTCAGACAACTTTAACATGGAAGCGTGTTCTGGAGAAGCATGCAGTTCCGAGTATTTTTTGCTGGTCAAGATCACCCAGGAAAAGCGAGAACCACCGCGTGCACAAGTGGGATTCTTTGATGTAAGCGTGCCATCGTCCCCTGTCACTGTGACAGATAAATATTGTTGTTGGTATTTCTTTAAACATTCCTTGGTTAAAATCGTAAAATAATCAGAAGTATTGTTATGTTTTTCATTTTAATCCATAGCATCAACTTTCGGCCAAGCTTCTGGTGAGGAAAGTTCTATGGAGGTCCAACCGGAACTGTCATCCTCTCCTGTTGCTGTAGACTTCCCCGAGCCAATATACACTGCCACTGTAACAGGTAAATATTGTTGTCGGTATGTCCACCAGATTGCAGTACCAAAACTCTGAAGAAATCAAAGTACTCGCTGACTCAGCCATGATGTTTCAACACGCGTGGCCTCGCTTTCATGTGAAAAATGGTGACGTTGCATCCAACATGGCGGACTGTGATTAAGGCGAATACCATATTCATAGATGGCTGCCACACAGAGCGCCCTGGATTGAGCCCTCACAAACGAGGCTGGGAAGGCCTCAGTGTCGTGAACAAAAAAGAAATCATACCATGGCATCATCCAGCTCTTCACTGAGAGAAAGTGATACAATTCTTACCAAGAATGACATTCCTGGGGCCTCTTTGGCTGAAATCCTTCATTTTCTCCAAAAAATGAAGAATTGAAGTTTTGGTTATGATGTTGCTGGGATTCGCTCAAATGTCACTAGACAAAAGTGTACCTTATGAAATGGTATGCATTGTTACTCTAGTATTAAAACACTTGTCGGTGAAAATTTTTGCTTAAGATAAAACTGTTATCTTTGTTTTTATTACAGGCCATGAATATAACAAGTGTGGTCTAGATAAAATGATAGTCCATCCAGATCTAAACAATATTTACACCAAAAGGATGACTAGGCTTTTAGTACTATCAGCAGAACATTCGCTTCAAGCTTTAACCCCAAATTATCCAAGCGATGCCTGGAAAAATTCACTGATAAGGATGCCTCCATTTATAAGCGCAGAAATGAATCATCCTATTGAAAGTTCAGGAAAAAGAATTGGAAATGCTGGTCACCATTCCATACCAACAAGCTTGAGGAAAGCAAAGACATTTTTAAATGACAGGTATCTGAAAGATATTAACAATCAGTGATAAAAAATACTTCTTACTGAGGACAAAGTTTTACCACAGTTTTGGTTCTCATTGTGCATTGTTTCAGGCCAAGTTATGCATGCAAACTCTTCCAAGTGTGGGTTATTGCAACCGTGCTCTCGCTTTTAATGAATGGTTATAGCCTGCAGGTTAAGCTTGTTTTACACCCAGAGAACAGATGAAATGAACCAAGATGAGGACAAGTCACCTGATTTGGTCTGCACTTCTCTGCTTCAGAGGTGACATGTAAAAAAGGCTTGGGTGATAACATCTCCCCTCAACCACTCATGGAAGTGACTATATTAAAAACAAAGCTTGATGAGACAAAGAACTGGGAAATAGTCAAGTCTCTGCTGTATGAACCTAGAATAAATCCTAGCCTTGACCTTCAGGCAGAAATGGAACTGAAGAAGCCTTCAAGCTATAAACACACAGATGGGTTTATCACTAATGACTAGAGAAAACTCCTCTCCAACCTTTGTCAAAACCAGATTGAGGCAAAGCCAGACTTGATCATTCTGTAGCTACCAACTTAAAAATAATGAGGCAAATTTGAAAGCCACCACTGACATTTCCTTGATATCTCACTTGAACAATTCCACAACAGAACTGTCTTACCCAAGATTTCCTTTATCTCCAAAGGATATATTTGTACTTTCTCATAACTTAAATGACACTGAAAAAAGACTTCTTCCGACACTGTACATTGATGAGAAATGCATAGTTTTGAATCTGCCACAAGGGACCAGCTGAATGGTAGAGCATAAAAACAGATTTACAGCCTCAAGATTTCAGTTAATATGTAAGAGGTAAAAAAAACCATGACAAGTTTGCAGCTGACCTAATTAGCCAAAGCAATTCTCTTCTAGGTATGTGGAACATGGATTGAAAATATGAACCAGTTGCGTGAAGGGAGTATAAAAAGTTTGCCCAAAAGAATACAGTAAAAGTCCTTGTGTGGTCTTGTTGTTTTCAAAGAAATGTTGATTCTCGCTGCCTCCCCTGATGCAAGGGTTGTTGATTTTGGTATCGAGTGCCACTTTTGACTTGCTGAGGTCGTGTGTCCAGAAAGTACATAACATGTTGGTTTTTTACCATTTACAAAAGATCTCTGTAAATTCTGGTTGGTATGTAAATGAACATGACTTTTCGGTTTGTTCCACTGGAAAATTTCTGAAATAGAAAGAATTTCTAAAAAGGCAGTCCTGTTTTCCTATTGGAAACTTTCCCTATGGAAATTTGTGTTCCGTTTCCTGATTTCTCGTTGTTCTTACTCGTCCCAAGCCTTTCTCCATCGTTTTTGCAGCCAGGCTCCTCTCATACTCCTGCCAAACAAAATGGTTTCTGTAGGCAATTTGTCACAAACCAGCGTTCAGAATGTGTAGGATTGTTCTGATGCAGATTGTAGGAGTGCTCTGATGCAATGTGTCCACCAGAGTCATCTCAAATCCTAGAGTGATGGGAAGATACTGATGTAAGACTAATTGAATAACAACCTACACAGATAACAAGCATGTTTCAATGGAAATTTCTGAAGTTTTCTATGGAAAAATGGTAAACTCCTGTTACCCCTTTAGAGGCTTGCAAAGATTCTACATTCTCCTGTGCAGCTGTCAATACACATTGCAAGCTCAAAAAAGATCACACATTATGCAAATGTTCAACGCTAGATGAGCGTATCTAGAGCATCCTGCTGTGACTTCACTTCACTTCACAAAAAAAGAATTTCTGTTGAAAGGATCGAATTTGACCCTGTATACTGGGGTGAACTTGAATGAAAGCCTATTATTTCACACATTTTATAAAGCATGCATCATTAGCAGTGTACATGCTAGTTTCACTCCTTTTAAGTTAATTCACTCCTTTACAGTTAATTAGATGGTCAATGTATTTCTTCTAGGTTATAAAAGGTTATAAAATATGCTTCAAAGGAAGTGTAAATGTTAATTTTCTGTGGGCTAAATTTTCTGTTTTACTCATCTTTCCCAGTTACAGAATCAATCAATTTGTAAATACACATTACAGTCCATTGGATTAACTTTTTGTATGTCTCCCTTTTCTTTCATTTTTATACCCTTTATACAAGCGAGTTATTATAGTATCATCAACAGATTACATTTGCATCACACACTTGCAATAATTTTAAATTCATAAATATTTTATTAAATTGTTACAATTTCAGTTTTTAATCTAATTTATTCCTATAGACTGTAAGGTATGGGACTATCATGGAGAAAAACCAAAGGAAAAATACTTCAGCGCAGCCAGCGTCCAGAGAAAAAAAGGAAGAAAACTAATGGAAAATGACAGAAGTTGAGGTGATTAAGGTCGAAAGCAAGAGGGAACCCAAGTGTTTGGTAAGCAAAATTTTGCGAAAATCTAGAAACCATTCAGTCCAAGTTGACAAACAGCATTATCAGCAAGGAAAAATGCCAGATATGGGAGGAAAGAACCATAGACCTGAACGTGGTGGGTAAGACGAACTGCACAGAACAAGAGGTACTAGACAAAAGAAAAAATATCCAGTCTACTGCGAAGGAGGAATTTTCATCATTCAAGAGGGAGATCATGAAAACTGGTGGTAGACCAAAACCAAAGCCACCCTTGCAGTCAAGCAAGCAAATAATTGAGATATTAGGAGATACACCTGTTTTTGCTGGCTGGCAGGGCTTCGAGAGTGGCAATGACTAACAAGCTGATAAGCAACTGTATGCAAATTTTCATTGTTGTTATTTGAAATTTATGGCCTGGCAGAGATAAAAATCATAAGAAGGAACTTTTATTGGACAAAAGAAGCGAAATACTCCCACAATGGGAGAATTTGAAGTTTGAATCTGTTGCTTGGAAGAAACAAACTCAAATTCTGTTGCAGCCAAATATCAGAAGCACTGAAGATACCAACTTTCCCACCACAACAGACTAGACCTTACATACAAAGGTTGCTTGTGCAGCACAACCTACCAGGACACCTATTCAGCATTTCTTATAGTTGCAGAGGCTGCATGCACAATGCCCCTCAACTATAATATTGTTGGCTTGAAAGGGATGAAAGTGCTATTAACCCTTTAACTTGCAATCATACATCATCATCATCAGCATCATCATCAGCATCATCATCAGCATCATCATCAGCAGCAGCAGCATCATCACTGTCATCATCATAAAATCTTTCTTTATCCTGACAAAAAACCGATTAGCTGAACCTAAGGGAGCAGCTGGTATAAAACAGGCGATCAGGAA
>Ga0099809_10022244_pt1 | contig 9396 bp, 1 predicted proteins | sample OrbTnscriptome_3_FD_81146 | JGI IMG/M metagenome (GOLD analysis project Ga0099809, IMG submission 81146) | Metatranscriptome of coral microbial communities from Puerto Morelos, Mexico - Orbicella T R C metatranscriptome (Eukaryote Community... | ecosystem: Host-associated > Invertebrates >...
TTTTTTGATATTTTGAAAGAAAGTTTAAATAATCACGTATGTGGAGTCACCCAGGGTTAATCGCCAGATTGATGAAGGGAATGCAGTCGACATAAATCTTACAATACTCAAGACATGGCATCCAAACTGAAAATACCCTCATTTAAAGTGCGACTTCAGAAGTGCATTGTCGAACTTGTGGAACAGGTAGACTATGACAGCATACAGGATGAGTTATATGCAAATAATGTCTTGTCTCTACTACAACGAGAAGATATTGATGCAAAGCCTACACGCCACCAGAAAGTTCGCGCCCTCATTGATATTCTACATAGAAAACCCGAAGAATCGTACGTCATATTTAAAAATGCGCTACACCATGCTGGCCAGGATCACTTGGTTACACTTTTGGAAGGGGACCAGAAACGACCACATGCACCATGGACTACGAAGAAGTCTATGACGCCTTCACGTGTGGACTCATCGGTGATAGAGAGCAAGCAAGCAGTATTGAAAAGAGTGGCCACATGGCAGCAAGCCTCTACGAAAAATGCAACATTCTTCATCGAATGCTTAAAGGAACTACAAGAGTTTGCTTCTGCAGAATGTTTCAGTTTCCACTGGCCAGGAGTGGTAAGAGACAATGATGCTATAAGCGATTTTTTTGTTGATGCTGTTACATATGCGAAAGAAGGTTCTAAGCACGAGTCTTCATGTGTACGAGAACTACTCAGAGAATTGACAAGTTCTCTTAGTAGTACAACGTACAAGAATAAAGCTGACATAGACTCGTTCTTGAGCACCAGTGACGGATGCTTAATTGATGTGAAAATAAATGACATTGATAGTTTTCTGACATATGTGGACAATTTGTCAAAAACAGGTGATGCAGGTGATATACAATTCTGGTTGTCTGTTGCAATAATTTGCCTCAATGCGGTATATGAAGACGCAGAGGACTTCACAATACTATGTTTCAAAGAGATAATCAATATGGCATTTGACTTTGATACCACTTTCCAAATTGTAAAGTGCAATATGTCAAAAGACGTTTTGTGTAGATGTGTAGAAACGTTGAAGAAAGAATGGCAAAAAGTTATTCATGCAAGTGATGATACTGACTACCAGCAATTGTTACTGTTCCACTTCCTGCTGAATTACTATACCGGGTCGTTATCAAGCTTCAGGGAAAAATTCTGTTCACTGCTTAAGCAGTGTGAGCAACTAACAACAATAGTAGAATCTCGCAGTGAATTTGAAATAGAGATCTTAAAATCATACGTGGAATCAAAGGTAAATGGAGGAAATACAGTAGGTAGCAAATCCCAAGAGACTGCAGTTCAATGCATGGAAAGTCATTTCCAGTCACACTTTTCTCCTCCATCATGCAAGTCTCATTTGATTAAGGATAAGGCATTCGTCGATATTTTGAATGCTCTAAAATTGACTGAGTTCTATGAAGGTTTGTTAAATTCAGATGATGTGATCAAGGTTCGAACATCTCAGGAAGGCCAGAGCTTGGCATTTAGAATTTTAGAACGCTTGTTCATGAGAGACTTGAAAGGAAGAGACAATGAAGTTTTTCAGGCAAACAGTAAATTGACAGAGTCAGAAGATGAGCAACCCTTACCGAAAGGCCTGGAAGGCCTGATCAGTCAGTGTGATTCCTTGAGAATCAATGAGATAGGCTCGAATGCCCTTGATGTGCTTATTGCCATTTTTCACTGTTGTAGTCTAATACTTAGACAAACTGTGTGCGAAAAACTGTTCCTCTGTCAAATTGCATATCCATTGCTTTTACCTAGTCAAGTTGATTCAGATATTATAGCATTGTTGTGGTCACTGAGGCAAATTAAAATTGACACAGGTTCTGAGATGATTTCATTGCCCTCTGTTAAAATGCAGTCTGTGGCATTTATGAGAATTGGGACTAGCTATTTGTCAAAATCCACGTTGATGAATACTATTTTGGGAGTGACAGATGCATTCTTCAATAAGAACAGTCAAAGTGGGGATGTTCAGAAAACAATTTCAAATGGTATTGTAGAATGTTGTGTTTTTCAGCCGAGAGAGTTTGATAGTAACATTCTGAAAAAGCCTGTAACATTCCTAAATTTAAGAGGTGATGCCACAGGTATGACCGGACAAATGTTAGCCATTAACCATATGGCAGACATAACTGTTGTTCTTCTTTCTCCAGGACAACTGAATGACACAGACGTAAAGAAAAGTCTTAAAATGATGACAAACACACAACTTGTCATATTGCTACAAAATAGGCAATCCCTTACGCAGTCAGACCTTACGAACATGCAAACAATATTACAGAGAGAGTTTAGTGAATTGCTGGAAAGTACCACCTTTATGTTTTTAACAAGCAAGAAAGGTGAGAAAAATTTGGAAATTCTGGCTCACGAAATCACAAATGTGATTGCTAAAAGTGATGTCAAAAATATGAACACAATTGAAGAACGTTTGTTGAATGCAAAAGCGAATTTGAAAGGTGTTGTAGAAATATCTGTCGATGAGTACACCAATGAAAGTTGCAAATATGGTAAAGAAAAAGCGAAAGAACTGGTGAAACTAATTGAAGAAAGTTGTCCGTATGACAAAGCGAAAGATGTCTTATTTCCTCTGCAAGGAAGCAAGTGGCTGAAATGTAGTGAGTTAATGAGACAGTACCAAGGAAATATGACGAGTTTCCAGCAAAAAAGTACTATACTCGACGAGCAGAGAAGTATAGAAAGTAAAATGAAGAAAACTCAGCCATCCATGGCCGTTATACAATTTGCCAGGCATTTACATCAAGACAGTTTTGTCTGCAGCTATTTCATACTGTGGCTTAAACTACTATTGGATGAAATATCTGTAAAACATTTGAGCAAGGTGAAACAGGAGCTTGATCAAGTCAGACGGAAGTATGAGCATAATCGAAACAAATTAGATGCACAAACATTTCAACAAGTGGAAAAAGAACGTCTTCAGATGGAAAAAACATATACCAATTCTTCAATATCACTAGAACATTTTTTTCGAGAAATAGTTTTGCTCTACTCATATCATGGAAATGACCAACACAAAATTATCATTGAGCAACTGCCGACCAGATTTGCCAGGTTGATGCTGTATGGTATTCCCTTAGAACTGCTGGATGGCGATGCAGCCAATGTTCCCATCAAATGGATAACAGATGTGATCGATGCTTTGGCTAAACTAGTTGGAGACGCAAAGATCTATGTCCTTTCTATATTGGGAATACAAAGTTCAGGAAAGTCTACCTTACTGAATACTGCATTTGGTATTAACTTTGATGTTCGAGCTGGTAGATGTACCAGGGGCATTTATATGCAACTTATACCTGTAGACAAAGATGCCAGATTGCCATTTGACTACCTGTTGGTAATGGATACTGAAGGGTTGCGCTCACAGGAAAGTAGCTTTTATCTCTATACTCATGACAATATGCTTGCAACATTTGTCACAGGTCTAGCCGACACAACTATTGTAAACATAAAAGGAGAAACTATTGGAGAAATGAGGAATATCCTGGAAATAGTAGTGCATGCATTTATTAAAATTCGACTTACTCAGTCAACACTGAAGTTGAAGAACAGATGCATGTTCATCCATCAAAATGTTCCTGCCCATGATGCGGAAAGGCAACTAGGGTATGCACAGAACCAACTTATGATGTCCCTGAATGAAATCACTGCTGCAGCAGCAAGTTCAGAACTGGATGCAACCATACAACGCTTTAGTCAAATCATTCAATTTGAATGCAAAACTGACCATGATGTATGGTATTTTCCAGACTGCTGGCAAGGTAGTCCTCCAATGGCACCCACTAACCCAGTGTACAGCCAGAAAACTTTGCTGGCTCGCTGCAAAATGATAGAAAATATGGGTACCAGCTTTACATCTCCTTTGAACCTCCTCAGTTTCTCGAGGAAAGTAGACGACCTGTGGAAGGCAGTTTCTTCTCTCGACTTTGTTTTTTCTTTTAGGAATAGTCTAGAAATTCAGGTTGGAAGAGAAGTGGAAACAGAGTACTTAAAAATCCTCAATGCAATAGAGAATGTGCGTCACAAGTTGGAAATTTCGAAACGAAATGAAATCAAGCGAATACGTGACAGAAGGGCAGTCATAAAGGGTACCGCTCAGTGTATTTCTGAATTAGAACTTCAAATAGATAGGCATATTGAGGAAGGCAAAGTGCAACTTACCAAGTATTTTGACAATCATATCCTGCAGGACATTGTTCTGCAATGGAAACAGCACAAGCTTAATCAGCTACAAAGAGCAGGCGACGAATTGAAAAGCAAAGCGAAGGATATTTTGAAGGACATTGAACGTCGTCATCAATTGGAACTGTATCAACAAGAATACGCAGAAGTACATAAGATGCAAATCAAGCAGCTAGCTATTGATGTTGCTAAGGCGAACACTAATCTTCCTAAACAAGAACTAATTAAACAGTTCAACATCATGTGGCGTGATAAACTACAAGATATTACGTTCAACGAAAGGGAAGTTAACGTGGACTCAGAGGTTTACAGTGAACTGTATGAGCACTTAAAAAGAAAGGAATTGCTAGACAAATTAGCTCATGAGACTAAGCACGAACTATCTCTTTTCGATGTCACGACACTATCGATACACGTCTCAGACATCAAACAAATCCATTATGGACCACCCATCAACGGCCCAACTCTGTTAAAAAAGATCAAAAATCTTGGGAGTACTGTCACAGATAGAATACGGCAGTTGTTCAGTGATCGTAAAATCGTCGATTCCCCAGAAAGAACTATACTTCAGCACGCGAAAGGTTTACTTGAAGCTGCAGAATATTTCATTACATGTACTGTATCTAAAGGTGGGGAATTCGACAAAAAAAACGTGAAAGAAGTAATTGACTTTGTTGAAAGAAAATTCGATGAGATAAACAATGTCTTGATAAAAACGCTGAACTTGCAATTAATGCCTTCTTTCCAAGTACTTTTACTTGTTAGAGTTTGTAGTTATGTAGCCAACAAATTCCAAGAAATGCACGAGCTCTATCAAAGGCAATATGGTATCAAAGCTACTGTGGAGAAGTACCGCACAGAAGCATGGAACCTGTTTCTGAATACAGCAAGCAAGGCAGCCAAAGAGAAAATTGCAGCAGACATGTTTTGCGACAGAGTGCTATTGAAACTGGAGGATTCTGCCGCAGAACAAATAAATGAATATGTGAGAAGCAGGACTGTTAGCAGCTTCAGCAGAGACAAATTCCACCTAATTGTTCAAGTCTTGCGAAACTTGATTGAAAGGAATTCATTCAATGAGTACGCACAATACATCAGGGATCCAGAAACATATTGCAGCAAGTGGTTGAGAAACTGGATGATTGAATTTATGAGGAAAGAGAATGAGCAAATAATCAAGGAAAAGCTAGAAATACTTCTGAAAAAGATCAAGGAAAGTCTTCAAAAAGCTTGTGGGGAAAATAAATTTAGTAAAATGATTGATATGTTCTCCTCATTGGTGAAGGATTATGTGCCCTTGTCATCTGAAGATCTGCAGGATCTCAAATTGTCAGGTCAAAAAGACGATGGTATAAATCATTTTGAGATGCTTGTACTAGAGCGATTATCAGAAGACTTTATGATGACCATAGGTAAGGGGCTTAGTGATCAATGGGATGTTTCATATTCCCATGAAACAGCATTCAAAACTCTTTGGGGCTGTCCTGAAAAATGCCCATTTTGTTTTGAACCATGCAGCAATGCAAATCCTAACCACTATGATGGCAAGTCATGTCATAGTTGCACGCAGCACAAACCTGTTGGAATAAATGGAATACGCTCAATAGACGAACAGTCCCTGCAGCCAGAACCTTGCAATGTCAAGGTGTCCACGACTCTATATCTTCTAAATCACATCCCAGATGTTGATATGCCATACCGTGAATACAAGAAGTACCATCCAGAATGGGATATTGCTCCATCAACCAGTACTCTATCGTGCAAATATTGGATGTGGTTTATGAACAAGTACAAGGAGGAGCTCATCACATACTATGAGGGAACTAATGATAAGCTTTTTCCACCTGAATGGGCAGGTATTTCAGAGACAGAAGCAGAACGTAGTCTGGCTGTGTATCTTGGTTGAGTAGGCATTACTTTATTGCAGGTCTATTGATGACCACCATGGCCAGCCTTGACGGACTACAAGCAATGACAAAAACGTGCTATCAAGGTGAATAATATAAATGAAGTCGGCATTGTAAATATGACAATATGTCAATCAGGCTTTCTTCACGCTTAATATACAAAGACCAGATTTAGTGATATTTTTGAACAAGGACAAAGACAGGAAGCCTCCTAGCATATATCATCCTACAAAAGGTACTAATACTTTATAATCGAGCTCTGCCATTCACCATGAAGTTTGGTACTGCTGAAAGTAACTTTTCAGACTAGCTTTCTCTTTCACATCTGACAACTGTCTCTCTTGACGATAATGTAGAAAAGGGGTTTCTCCATGTACTTGCTTTTGGCCATGAGATTCCACTAGCTCGGAGGTCAATAGAGCCTTAGAGAAGCGCTAGACCCGAGCCATGGTACATACTGTAACCCGCATTATTTTCGCGCCTATTAAATTTCGCGTATTCCAGTATTTGAACCATTAGCGTGCGTTCAATTTTCGCGTAAAAAAAATTTATAGTCATTTGCATGCGTGATGTGTATATAGACTACAAGAATAGCAATCACGGCTCTGCATTGCTGTATTGCAATTGACCTCCATGACCACGCGATCACGGTTCTTGGTTCTTTCATGGCTGACTGACAAATTGACACCTTCCATCTGCAAAGTCGACCTAGTTTGTTTCCCATCATACTTGTACATTCTATACTGCAAGTGGAGTACACTTTAGCTAGTTGTAGGACTGCTGTGGCTAGTAATATATAATACACAGGTTCAGAAATCATACTCATTGTAGTCTTGTGCAACTAGACTCAGAAACCATTCCGATAAAATCTACAGTCTAGTTGTAAAACTAATCAGCGGTTAGACAAGCAAAGCGTTCAGGGCAAAATTCCAATTGCAATTCAATTGGGGAATATTTTCTAGCAAACTCCACAGTACCTGACATTACACCATATCACCCCATTATATTTAAAACGTGTGACGTCATGTAACTGGGCATGATCGCCGCTGATTGGTCAGCAGAAACTTCTTGTCTCCTGTCTAGTGATCAGCGCGATGTGCTACAAGGCCCTTGTGCGATATAAAAATACATACGAGCACAGAGGGCATTGTGTAGGTAGGCTATACTCATTGTAACTCAGGGGTGAATTTAATTCAGCTTTGAATTTGCCTCCTGGGCCCTCTAAAGCCCATTTCTTCAACAATGGACACGTTGGAGGCAGACGCACTAGTACTGATTTGGAAAAATATTCTAACGGTTTTCAAATTTTCTCCTGACCTAAATAGAGTTTTTTTGCTTTGATCACATTTTGTTGACATATTTGTTTGTCTTTGTATAACCTGTTAAATAATTAAGATTCTTTGCATTTATGTATTCACACAAATATATAGACAAGTACATTGTACACAGACGATTAATGGTGCTTATCATTGTCTGATTTCCTGTATATATATATAGATTCCTGACCATATATAAATAAAATAGAATAAGAAATTATGATTTTTGCAATACATATAACATTATGACATTAAGACATTATTACTTCTGGTTTATAACCCAATTTTAGTAGTTCATTATCTTCCATATTAGGACGACAAGTGTATAGATATTTCAGTGAGACTTATATATGAGGAAATGTGTGTTAGCTCTCATACTATCCATGCATTGTATGATTTTCACATATAACCCTAACACACATGCTATTCTGGTCTCCAAGATTAATTGGTTTACGTGTTTAAACAATTCTTTTAGTCTTACGGCACAATTTCTGTACGAATTGTAAAAAAATGTACTTTATTCTACTGGTAAAATATGAGTCAAGTTTACGTGAGACCAAATCTGTTTGAGGCAGTTCATATGAGTCAGCTCAACAGAGCTAAATTCTTTTGAGCCACACTTATTTTAGAGTCACTTATATGAGAAATAAGCCAAAGTCATCTTAACCACAATTATTTTATCAACCCTTAATTTAGCTATGTTTATTTGAGCCAAAATTTATTTATTGAGCTCAACTGAAATGCAACTCAATTCAGCTGACTCATGTGCACTGGATCCAATAAATTTTCATATGAGCTTGCAATTGAGTTCTAAGATTAGGCTCAAGTAAGGCGACAATATGGTAATAATTCTACATTGTATTTTGATATACATTTTAACAATATCTGTTTGCGTGACTCTGGTTTTAATTCTATAAATATACTGTATTGTGTGAAATATTTACTGCATATTATATTTAATATAGTCTTGGTCTGTTGTGACATGCTTATTTGGAATGAATATTCAGTAATAGTTAAAGCAGGGCAGTCATGGGGGAATTAAGCCAATTGCAGGTCATCAGAAAATTCTACAATGAATGGATTACCTGCGCCTTCACCATCAGTACAGGTGGACTACTGGCTGGCAATAATTCATAGCGGATAGGAATTCTATGAGAGCTCAGCTTTGAGAACATTCTGATTGTGAATTATATTGATTTTGCTTTGTTATTTCAAACCCAGTAAAACATAAGTAAACTTTTTTAATCTGGTGATTCAATAAATTATTCAGAAAGAAAGTCCTTTAGAGTTTATATGTAACGTATTATTTGAATTGCTCTTTTGTACAATATATGTTCCAAACACTGAATGTTTTTGTGTATATTTTGTGTGTTTTCCACTCCTATCCCTATATCATCCCTAGTAAATTCTACATTTGCAGAAAACTTGTTTGGTATTCACGGAAAGGACTTACCTTTTACATGAATGGGACATTCATATCTACTTTGAAATATGAGTTGTGCTTATAATCCCTGTAATTTCCCATGAGGCTAATTACAAAGATTCTAATTAGATGTTATTTAAACAATTTAATCCATTTCACAGGTATGTAGAAACCTTTGAATAAAATTTACCATAGATACCAACTCACTTGCTTTGTTTCTTATACCAATGTGGGTGTAAGTCTGGCTGACTATATACAATCCACATAATCACCAAACATGTTTTTTTACTATGCAAGAAATTATTATCCTACTAATAAGAAATGTGGGGGTCCATTTTCAACTACTCTGCCCTAATGCAATGTACAGTATTTGTTTTTGTAAATGAGATTCATTATTTCATGCACTGACCACCCCTAGTGTAGATTACAAATGGCAAGATATGAAATAAGAGTCAGTGATTAGGTAGGAGAGTTTGGGTTTTTGCTTCACTAGCCCATAAGAATTTACACTAGCATTTGACTACCGG
>Ga0099809_10074755_pt1 | contig 9380 bp, 4 predicted proteins | sample OrbTnscriptome_3_FD_81146 | JGI IMG/M metagenome (GOLD analysis project Ga0099809, IMG submission 81146) | Metatranscriptome of coral microbial communities from Puerto Morelos, Mexico - Orbicella T R C metatranscriptome (Eukaryote Community... | ecosystem: Host-associated > Invertebrates >...
CATGGCCCTCCTTGATGAAAGCTCTGTACGGGAAAACTTCAGGAGCAAGTGGGGAAGTGGGTTCTGACGAAGTCTTCATTCGCACACTGCCATCTATTGTAGAGCTAAATAAAGAATTTTCCCATTAAGAACGCAACAAATGGTAATGAGCGATGTAAGTCATCATGTTTGTCTGTCATGACGACGGAATATCAACTAAACTGAAAGACAATTCACCTTAACTAGTAAGATCAGATCTACGTGAAAACACTGCAGGGGTAATATAGTTGAAGTGTTACTTTGTGGTGTCGATCGAGCACTTAAACGTCGAGTCCATCCGCATTTGTGACGTTAATAAAAATACTTAAAATGATTACGTGTAATTATCGAATACATCTCGACGTTTTAAATGCGTGCCCTTAGAACTCTGTCTGGTATTCAAGCGGAATGCAATTAACTGAAAATGAGGTGTTCGGATCACTTCTGTCATATCGCACGCTAGGTTTGGGCAAACTGCCGTCTGGAGTCGACTCTTCACGGAAGGGAGAGGCATCTTTCTCTGCTGTTCTTGCAGCAGACAGCAGCGAAACCTTTCGCAATCCAATACCGGCAATTTCCTTTGTCGGGTTTGTTTAGACGCTGGCCTTTGTCTCTGCACGAATTAAAGAGAACGTGACTGTAAAGCCGGCAAAAAACAAACAAACAGTGGGAAATAAAAAAAACACACAATGGCTTGCGGTTTATCTCTGGGAAGTAAAACTTGTCAAATCGAATTTCTCAGTGTTTCCACGCAAGAATTGTTCACAAAAACTGAAAATTTCAAACATCCGTGAAAATTGATTCCAGTTTTCAACAGTACTTCAACACCCTACCAAATTTCTGCCGCACTTGTCGGATAGGTTTTCAAGCCTCATAGCTCGCACGTACCCATTGCTAAAGACGTGTTCAGAAACATGCAAACTTACTTTATCATCTTCTGTATTTTTAACAAGTTCTTTACCTTTTTATAGAGTGCGTTTTTCCACCTAGGGCTGCTTTTATCACTGTTGTTGGAGCCGAGCGTCTTCTGGAGCTTCCTTGCTTAAATCGCTGTGTGCGCAAAAAAAAAAATAATGTAAGTTTTACATTCTTTCACGATAACTAAACCACCTTCATGCAGAAATGCAAAACATAATCCAATCCACCTAGAAATTTCAAAATGATAAGTCAGTTAATTAACTAAGTAAGACATACCATAAAGCCGATAAACCTTAAGACCACGGGTTGACATGGGTTCGTCAAGATTAAAGGGTCCTTCATGCAGTCACTCTCAACTGAGCTATTTTTAAAGAGCCGAGTTTCTCATACATTCTAATACAAAACTCTAAACCGCAAAACTCCTCAGGAACATAGTCTAACCAAGTTCAAAATGCAACAAAAAGCTCCTTAACGTCGTCATGCGAAATATTTTTAAGTAGTGCCGTACGGAATAAAGCACTGAACAGTTGCTTTCATCTGAATGGTCACACATGAAACAAGTACAACCAATAGAAACTGATTTGTGGCTTGACTCTGGGAATGGAGAGGTCAAATACCCTTATTAAACAGCTCTTACGATCAATTTTCAGCACTTGTTAAAAGTAGTCTGAAATTTACGTTTCCTGCTATGATGCATTAAGTCTGGTTTTCACTACGACATAAGCACAAGCACAAACATAAACAGTAGTCAATAAACGGTAGCGAGGACGCCCTCAACACAAGTGTAAGCACGTAGGCATGAGCAGAAAGGATAGTGACCTTATTTTCGGTTCCATACCTCCGCGATACAGAAAAACAAGATGGCGGACGGTGTTTATGCTTGGGTGCTTATGCTCAGAATAGCGCGTTCTCACTTGACATCAGCATAAGCGCAAGCACAAGAAGAACAGAATGTTTTGTTTTGCTTGGGCTTGTGCTTATGTCATTGTGAAATCCAGGCTTTAAATACTTTATCAGAATAAATAAACTGGACATTTGAACGGTCGAAAAAGTTGAACCTTAAAAAATGCCGACCTCAGGGTCCCAAAGCGTTTCAAAGTCCCTCCCCCTCCTCCTGTCTCCAGGAATACAAGCAGTTCAACCTCACTCAACACCAACCCCATCCTTCCAAAAACGAAACACCTTTTGGCTCTGTGGATCAGATTAAACTTTTATATATTACAATCCAAATGATGGCTAGTAAGCGGCACTGTTACGAGCAGGTTGTCCCTGCATTTTGTTTCCAAAAAATTGCCCGTCTGTGGTGCTATTACAGTTGGACCCCGCCAATTCGAACTCGGTTATTTCGGATTCCCCAACATCATTTCCTTGGATTTGCCCTTCAGTGATTTACTATCCAGACTATCGGCTATTTCGGACTATTTTCGTTTCCCCTGAGGGTTCGAAATAGCGGGGTTCAAATGTATACACATTGGTTTTCAAGACTACGATTGGTGTTTGTAAACTAAACCAACATTGACGTTCACAGCGCAGCTAAAAAGTGCAATACTAAGGCAGTTATCGACTACCATTATCGATGGCTTACATTTAAGTGACTACACTTGAACTCCGATTTACCAACTTAAGCACCTTTAAAAAAAACGTTTCCGGTCTTTAACTGAGAACGGAACTGAGAAATCGACACCCATAAAAAATGGTGTGAAAATAGAGATTGTTGTTACAAAGAATATGTTTCAACTTACTAGCGAACTAAATTGAATTGAACTAGCGAACTAAAGCAGACAAATCAAGAACTTTGAAAATGACAAAGAAAAAGTTCATGTAACACTATTGCAACTAGGGCCCCATCCACAATACACCGGAGGAATTTGAAAACGTAGCTTTATTACAAAGGTTAGGCCTACCGTCTACACTAATCCGTCAAGAAAACGAAGCTTGTAGAAAACGCTCTTCAAACCGGAGGAATTTGAAATCGCCGGCTTTTCGTTTTAGTGTGGTCAGACAGCATTTTGAAAGCGAAGCTTTTGGTAAACGATGACCTCCCGATAATCATGTGATTTGCCGCTCGAGTTTCCCTCAAACACAAATCCAAAGTGACCGGCGAATTGTTGCGTTTTCAAATTCCTCCGGCATAATGTGGACGGAAAACATTTGATTCGTTTTCAGAGTGAAACCTCCGTTTTCAAATTCCTCCGGCGTAGTGTTTAAGTGGCCTAAACATATTCGAAAACTGAACATCGCGTAGCGCTTTTGGTTAGGAATTCAATAATTATCATTTTTATTATATATCTTCTTCCAGAATAAAACAACATTTGATTTCTCCAGTTAATGATGAGAAACACCTGAAAGCAAACCATCATTAAGCAAAAACAATATTCTCGAGCTTAATAACGAGACAACTTACATGAGAGTTTTGTTTTTCCGAGAGGCATAAGTTGTCACTTGGAAATCTGTCTTGAATGTCGTAGATTTTGCACTGTGGAAATAAAGAGAAAATGTTATTGGTTGGTTAAAACTAAGCGTCCAGGGCAATGATGATTTGAGCCGTGATACACGTCAGAAATGCGTAGATATTAACCATAAAAGACATACAGAAACCAACCGCAGTTTCTGCTCATGTTTGACAAGTAAACAATAGGTTAATATTCGTAGTCGAGAAATCCGTGAGGAGCCGGGAAACAGCGCTTAATAAATCAAGTGTGAACATTCGTCTATGTTGCTATTTTCGCCTACTGAAAATTGTACAAAATTTGCAAAATTTCTTCTTTAGTGCTCTGTGGAATTAAATCTTTTTCAACTCGATCAGTGTTACAACTACTTAGTGTTCTACAAGTGTAGAACGCTACCTTCGCTTTTCACCATCACTGATCATAGTTTCACTACACGATTTTCGTCCTGTTTCCTTCCCTATCGATAGCGTGACAACTATTTATGATTGTGTGACACACCGAATGGCACGTCATAATGAAGGCGTTGCTAAGAGAACGATGCGGAGTTACGCAAGAAAAGGAGGAGGAGAGAATTTCAACATGTTGTCCAGAAAATAAATTTTCAACGAAAGAATTAATGCGCATTTTAACTGAACCTTCACAACCTTTACCAGGGATTCCCATGGTGGTAATGTAAAGTTGAAGTCTGCATACGAGCCAAGTGGCCCATCAGACTGGAGCTTATCCCGGTTTCAGTAGCATGAAGCGACTACGAGTATTTCTACTCCCCCCTGGATGGGATTCCCATGGTGTCATAGTTGTAATTCAACTAATTTAGTTACCTTGTCGCACGCTATCTTTGTTCAAATATGAAGAGAATTGTCGCGCCTGAGATATGCGTGATGGTATATCGAGATGTCACGCAAGATGTCATCACAAAACTTGGAATTCTTTCTTATCTCTTGGACTGTACCGACCCTCTAACCCATGAATGTCGCATGAAAACTGGCAAATATGTTAATGTGTACTGATAATGGACCGGAGTCTTGATAAACATCGCAGTCAGGTGGATCCAGACTGCAATGAAACTGTCTGTAGTTTGGACTGACATTTCGACAAGAGGCTCTTGAATAGCGCGATATACTCGAGATAGTGAACAGGTAACTGATATACTGCGGGCGATATGGCGATTTATTTACTCGGGAAAGTCAATTATTTCGAGCAAACGATAACAAAGAAAAGGGGTCGGTTCGCAGCTCTCACAAGGTCTCACATAAATGGCTTGATACCCTTTGAGAGAACAATAGAACAAACAACAGAAACAATGTCCCTAGCCCTAAAACAATAACAGCTGCTAACAAAGAAAAGAATTGCAAGCTTACGAGTGCTGTTACACTTCTGACGAAAAATACGAGCTATGGAAAAAAAAAAGAAAACTTAACACTACCAAAAAATAGAATTGATACGGTCAATTTCCGTAATAACGATACACTCAGCACCGCAATTTTTATCCGATTCTTTAAAGGGAGAATTGCCAGAAAATCTTTTGTTAATTTCCCCAGGACTTCAATTATTGTCTAAAATAGTAAGGCTTTCACATGGTAAGACTGTAGTATATCACTTGAAAGTTTGCCCAATTTCAATCTGTCCTGAAAACAATAGATTCTGTGCACATCGAGGTACATTGCATTCTTTCCGTTTTCCGTCTTTAAGTTTTGGCCCGGAGCCTTGGAACGATAAACCTCTTACTTGAAAAATTCACTTTCGGATGATACAAATATTCATTATCGGTAAACCAAAAGACGTCTGGTGCTAACGACTGCCCACAGAGCACAGTGTGAATATTTTCATACATGTAGTTCTGTATAAGATTTGGAGTAAAAACTGGAATAAACTTGAAAAACATGCTGCGGAAAACAAATCAACAAATTAAAAGTATTCACGATACGACTGATAAATTCCAACTTACGTGGTGATCGTCTTGGAATTACAAAGAAGCCGGATCACGTATGGCGGATGTTGAAAAGTATATAAACCTACACCTTTTAATATAGACGTTTATAATCTGTCCGGTCGACGTACGGAATCTTTGCCAATTCTAACCATCGTTGTTCCTGTTTGATTCATTGCAGTGGAACTCCGCCCCATGGCCTCCTCGTTAATACGGCCACCCCGTAATTACGGCCGCTTCATTCTGGATCGAACAAAAGCTCAGTCACTCATTTTCTTATTTAAAGAACCCCTTTAATACGGCCACTCCGTTAATACGGCCATATTTTTTGTGGCCCGTTGGTGACCGGATAAGTGGTTTTTCCTGGTATTACATAATCAGTTTCTCAGCTGTAGTAAACGTTTTAAGTCGAAGTTTCCCGCGATTTGTATGCAATTTTGCACAAAGCAAACCCGAGTTGAACATTTTGTGAATTTTTCGTCAGACCAATATCTCAACTATAAAACCGACTTTTAGAAGGCAAATGACATGGATCGAAAATGATAAGGAGAATTTGAAAGCTGATCAGACTTATTACTATTATTAGCAACAAAAATACCAGGAAATATACGTGCATGAAAGAGTGAAAAAAAAAATTGATAATCTGTTTGTAGTGTTTACTGGTGAACAGTTCAGACGAGCAACGGATTAAAGAATCACTTGTCAAAATGCTGCGTTTCCTGTATGACTGATGCAAAAGATCACAGAACTGAACTATAACGATAACGCAGTCATAGCGATTTGATGAACAAATTTTGATATCCCCCAGACAGACATTTCGCGAAATTAAGGCAAGATACCTCCAAGAAATAAACTCATTTCAAGGCTGTAGTAAGCCAATTCAGGTCAAGTGAAAGAACTGAACGTTTTTTAAACACCATAAACGCTCTCCAACTATTTGTGAAACACAGGAAGTGAAGTAATGTTTGGACTAATTTCTATATGAAATAACAACTGGCGCGTGGCAGGGTAATGGCTATACAATAAGACTGATGCCTCAGGCTATGCGCAGTAAGAGCTTTAGGAGATGTTCATCTGTATTAAAGTTATCGAGCTTTACCGAACTTGTCATCCTTCAAACAGGAATGTTGAACATAATAGGTACAGGTGAAAGTGATATTGACGTTCTCTCACCACTGCAGCTCACTTGTTTCTTTAACAAACCTGAAAAGCTATTTCATATTTCGAGACTGCCCAACAAAAACAACGAATTTAAACGACGTGATGTTCACAAAAATGATACTTCCCAAATCCCTTAATTTCATGTGATTGTCACGTAATGAAAAGGACGAAACTGGTATAACTGCTCTTGAGCATTCGTAACAAAACATTTCATCGACTGCGTGCCATTTCGAGAACAAAACACGTTAAAAATGCAATCCTGCATGTGCTCTAAAAACATTACCTGAACATCATCTGTTCGCGTTTTGAGAGCTCGCCGAACAACCACAGGGCTTTGACTCGGCACAACACTCATGGACACGGCATAAGAAGGGGACTGCGCCGTACGGAGCGGCGTTTGGGTTGCCATAGCCCGAGATTGATTTGATTGCCGCTGTAGAACCATGAATAAGGTTATCTACTCTCACAGAGCTGGCCAGAAGATCAAAGGCAGTGACTTGTCCCCTCTAAGTAGACCGCCGTGAATTCTTTCAAAGGCCACAGATAAGATGGCGAAAATAGCTCATCATTTTGCGCTTCTCAGTTCAATACCGCGACAGTTTCGACTTGGATCGCAATGAATGGGCGACCTTTGATGAGATAAGCCTTTCCAGAGCAAAAGATCGATCCCGATCGATCCCGAAGTGCATGAAGGTACTCCACTCTCCAAAGGAATGGCCAAGACTGATCCTGGTGGATAATCAGGTTAAGATCGCCTAAATCCTTAATGGACGAGTTATATTCTTTCACTCAAACCAGACACCGGACATAAAACCTGTACACAAGCGGGGTCAAGTTTCAACACTATCTAGGATTGATACAAAGTGATCGCATTTCTCAAATTGTTATATTGTATTGCTATCATAGAAGGCTGGAATTGAAAATGACCTCGCGACTAAAACAAATAGTGTCAACATATTGTTTGAATGCGCTTGCCACAGGCGTAAATAAACACCCAAATTAACATCGCAAGTTAAAAATACTTAAGGATTTGGGTTTAAAGATTCGATGGCATCTGAAAAAAACAAGTTGAACTCAACTCCGGAAAGGTCAAAGGACCGAATTAGCGAACATTGGTATCACGCACAAATAATTGAACAAAAGTAACAGAACAAACATCGACATGAAAGAAACCAACAAAGGACATTTTAGCGCTAACTAACACCTGTACAGCTTCGGAAAAAATCTGCAACCTCCTGATTTTAAAGTGAATGTTTCCCACAAAAGCACATTTCTCGAGAGCACACATACCAGTCAGTGATTTAGGTTGGACGGACTAAAAAGGCTTTGCACAAAAGAAAACATACCTCTTATGTCGCGGGAAAAAAAAATAATTAGCTAAAGGAATAATGCGTAATTAAAGCGATCTGGCATACAAAGCGAAGATCACGAGATCCTGAAATATTTCAAGCACGATCCAATTTTATCGCGAGCAAAATCAAATGACAGTTTTTCGAGTGTAATAATAAGTTTTCGATGACTATTAGCGGATTTCAAACGCATTGTCTCAGTTAAGATTTTGCCATGAAATTACGCGCAAAGGGAAGAACTCGGAAAAAGCGGAAAGCTTTGAAACGTTGCGGTGAACAAGTATCAATGCCGATATAACAGCCAAGCGTCACAGAGTCTCTGTTTAACTGTTAAATATGAATTATTATTCAGCGTATAAATAAAAACCCTCAAAACAAAACCATAAATCAAAACTGTTGTATGTAAGACGCTTGTCACAGATAAACCTGCATAGCATACTTTGTGATTTCCTTTTAAAAACAAAATGGACTAAAAACAGCACCATTAATTATTATTACAATTCTCTAGGATCCACGTTTTTTTTTTAAGTTGTTCGTGTATTTTTAGGGCTGTTCTCTGGATCACGTACATCTCATTAGCTTCCATGTTCAGTTATTAACTTATAACGTTGCTAAGCTCGTGAAACTGTCGCCGGCAATGTTGCTACTCTCTAGTCCCTTGTAAGACTGTCCAAAGAATACAGGTTGATATAATTCACGTTTGTTACCCACCACCCACGAGAAACAACAACACCACTTAAAACTTACACAACAGTTATGACTAATATTAGAAAGTTGTTCATATTGGTCGTACCAGCTTTAAAAAGTTGAGGCATAATTCAATATCGACAAAGACTTCTCCAAGGCTAAAATCACGAAACATTACATTTGTTTGTTGATTAAAAATGCTCGAGACAACAACGAAAGCGATAGCACACATAATTGCGTTAACAAATTTTAAAATGTAAGGATAACCACTATTTATTACCTTAATTAAATTAATAACTGCCTTCGTAAAATTTAATTACTTCGATTGTTGAATTTAGAGTGAATGTGTAAGTTTACAGTCGGCGTACAATGTCTGTCAACGTCTTTTTGAGTATTTATGGTTAAAACGGCCTAGATTTAACTGCCAATGAAGGCATCATGTCATCAACAGTTTCAAATAGAGCCCTTGCTTCAACTAGCGTGACACTAAATAGCAAGTTCCTTCAGTCACGCAACTTTGTGCAACATCGTCACGTGAAAATATTTAAATGCACTTTAAGAAAGAAATATTGCCACGGAAAAATTCTGCGTTTGAATTTCTCAATACTAAAGTACTAGGCATGAACCTGAGCACCGGATACAAAGAACCGGATGACCAGCTACTATAGAACCACCTGCCACTGTCTATTTCGGCAGCTTACGGCGTTTTGAGCAATTGATGCTTGTCACAAGGGATCGCGTGAGCTTTGCGCGTGAGTTTATCAAACAGTCGTGCAAATCCCGTTTACTTTATCAATCACACGTGCTCATTTGCTTACTCAAACATGAAAGTCAATTTACACATGTCTCGCCACAATATTATTTCCC
>Ga0099809_10075620_pt1 | contig 9361 bp, 3 predicted proteins | sample OrbTnscriptome_3_FD_81146 | JGI IMG/M metagenome (GOLD analysis project Ga0099809, IMG submission 81146) | Metatranscriptome of coral microbial communities from Puerto Morelos, Mexico - Orbicella T R C metatranscriptome (Eukaryote Community... | ecosystem: Host-associated > Invertebrates >...
TTTGTCTCTCGCTCAGTACTATAGGTCTGTGCACAAAGCCCCATGCAGAGAAGCAAATGCATCCAGCTGCCTTGTTCGTGCGAGTGGACGTTCTGTAGAGTCTGGAACAACGGCTCAAAGTTGCAAGTTGAATTCCTGCATACTGGGAGACATTTCTTAGTTCAGTAGTGTCCATAGGACACAGGACGGTGCAGTCGCAGTGAGCAGCGTCCCGGCAGCGTCCCTTTGAACAGTATCCCAAGGACTGTCTCTGGCAATAGAAGTATATCCAAGCACAGAAAACGGGTGGCTGAGGACTCCTTACATCCAATGAACTACTACAAGGGAACACCGATGTGCCTCTCCTGTTACACTGATTTCAACTAGCCACATTGAGTCGTTATGGCTGAAAGTACAGACCTAGAAAAAGTACTGGAAGACAATGGATTGGATCCCTCAAGATGGGCTCCACTTTTCAAAGAATATGACATCACAAAGCCCAACCAACTAAAATTTCAAAATAAAGAAACAATTGCAGCCCTTCAGGAGAAAAGGAGCTATGATCGGGAGATTGAGGCTCTCGAAGAACTCTTCAGGATCTACCAAACACCAAAAGTAACTAGAGAGAGAAAGGAAGTGCTGGAAGATGAGAAAAAAAAGCAAGAAGTAATGAAAAGAGAAGAACAAAAAAAGAAGGAAAGGGAAGAAGGAAAGGAAAGCAGACAACAGGAAAAGAAGCAAAAAGAAGAAAAGGAGAAGGAAGATGAAAAGAGAAGAAAAGAAATCAAGAGACATCTTGAAAGTGTACAATCAAATATGAGTACAAGTATTCAAGCCAACAACACACCACTTGAAGAAAAACTCTGTGATCCTGTTCACAACAAGGTTAGCAATGAAAATTTGAGTCAAAATGTTAAATTGCACGAACCTACTTTTGTAAGTGAAACTGTAAGTGGTAGTGATATTTCAGTTACAGAACTTCTTAAACATGCATCTGGTGGTCTTGCTTTGCGTGGACTTTTAAAATCTAATGATATTCAGCAGATGACACATTTCATTAAGAAAAGTGTCATTGAATGCCCAGAGTCTGTGATTTTGAAAGAACCTTCAATGGAGCAAATAAGTCAGACGAAAGAATTAACATGCAAAACAGCATCATCAACCTACATAGAAACAATAAGTAGGGTTGGACACTCTGAATCTGTGTCTCTTTCAGGTAGCTATGGCATTGTTTCTACTGAAGCAGGGGTAAAAACAGAGCACCAAAACCAAACAACAAATGAAAATCAGGCACAAAATTCTGAAAATTATTTTGAATGTGTTAAAGATTTATTCTGCCCTAAAAAATCGATTGAAATGCCAACAGATGATCTGATTTTCACCAAAGATGCACAGACCAGCCTAAAAAAGATTGATACTCTCTTGACTAACAATGTGAGTGATAATGAAATTGAAAATCACTGCAAAGAATTTCTAAATACTTTTGGGTCACATATAAACTCTGGCACAATCCATTTGGGGGGAACTTACATTTGGTCCTCAAAATATGAAAGTACTGAAACAGCCATAACATCTAAAATACAAGAGTTAGTTAAGGACTCTCTTAAAGCTTATGCAGGTGTCAGTGTGTCTGGTATAAAAGCTTCTGTAGGCTTGGCAGGGGGTTATGAAACCTGGAAAGAAGGTGCTAGAACCGATGCTAAGTATGAAGGTTCTTCTGTGAGTTCACTGGAAGTCAAAAGCATCAAACTTGGGGGCAATTCAGCAACCAGTGACTTCAATGCTTGGATGGAAAGTTTAGAATCAAATGCAAATTGGAGTGTTGTTGACAGGGGTCAACAGTGGTTGGGCATTTGGAATATTGTTTTGGAACAATGCAACTCTCAGCATTTTGACAATGCACTGAAGTTGGCCACTGTTTTGAAGAAATACTGGGCCAAGCTTACAGACAATCCTGATGAAACATTGTCAGATGCAGATGCTGGATTACATGTCCAAGAACAGATTGTGACCAAAATAACTGAGTGGTCAAAGCTGTGTGTTAATGCTTCCACTGCTGATCATGAAAAACACCTCAATGAATTGTGCACTTTGGTGAGGCATGCAAGCAAACTGTTTGGTAGTATGTCATTCTGGAAACATATAGTTGAACAAAATGACACAATTCCTGCTTATTTAGTGCAGGTAATAAATTGTGTCAAAGGGGCAAACAATGCAGATGAAGCAGAAGTCAAGTACATGATTGGGTGCCTAACACGCTCTTTGAGAAATACCAACTTTCACCACAAAATCGACATATTGAGTTTCACTGCAGACACAGACAAAGAAGAACAAGATAAAGCATTTCATATACCAGACATTGAAACCTTTTTCCAATACACAACATCAGAAGATGTTTTTTATGTAAGAGATCTCAAAAAACTAGTGACTAGAGCTATGGTACAATTAAATATTCGACGAGATGTTGCAAACGACACACACAACTTCTTTGTTATCATGCGCGAAGCACTACAGTTTGATGATCTTCTGGACAGAATACAAGTGAACGACTACAGCTTGAAAAACTGCCTGATGGATCTGAAGAAAAAGTGGAATGGTTGGCTGCAATGTCCAATGGAAACAAAGCAAGTGGAACTTGTAATTATGGCCTTGGAAATAAATCCAACAGAAAAAGTAAGCAGTTTTCGTCAAAACATGATACCACAGTTCCGAAATCTGAAACCTGAGCTGCTGAAGTGCATAAGACAACATCCAACAGAAAATATTGACTACCTAATTGGCAATATAAGCAACATGTTTATGAAGGCAAAGAAAGAGCAAACTACAAATATCTACACTGGAATGGATTGGAAATGTAGAAATATAGACAAGCCAACTGGTGAAGTGGAAAAGGAGTTTGCAACTGTCCTGGAACATTTACACATCACAAAATATTTCCAAGAGAAGATTCTGCTCAATGATGTTTTGAAAATATATGATGATGAAAAAGAAAAAAATATTGTCTTCGAAATTCTTAGACAATTACTGTTGCGTAACCGTGATGCTCGTGACCATATTGTTCAGAGGTACAATGAAGAAAATAACGTTGATTCAAAGTCTCAGTCAAGCCAACGAGGTTTCAAGCGAAAGCCAGTGCATGAAACCCAGCCACAAACTTTAGAGTTAAATTCCATGGATGTATTAGTGGCCATCTTTCATTGTTGTTCTGCTCAACTTAGACAGGTGTTTTGTGAAAAGTTATTCCTTTGTCAAATGGCCTATCCAATTTTGCTTCCAAGCAAAACCAGTCAAGATATAGATGCTTGCATATGGCCCATCAGAAAAATATACATTAACACAGATAAGGGTCAAGTGCCCTTGCCATCAGCATGCATAGAGGTGATAACCTTCCTAAGCCTTGGAAATACTATTGTGTCCAAAGCAGACCTGCTGAACCATATAATCGGGATACCACATGCATTCTTTAGCTCTAATTCCCCCACGGGACATATAGATGAGACAATAACAGCTGGTACAACAGAGTGCTGTGTCTTCCAAAGAGCAAATCAAAAGGGCACTCAATTAAAAAGGACAACAGCTTTGTGGAACCTGCGTGGTGATGCAAGATTTTTGGAGAAGGAAGTAGAACTTGTGACAAATTTGTCAGACTACACTGTTGTACTGTTAAATCCAAAAGAGCCAATTGAAGATTCCATTACAGATGCCCTTAAGACTCTGGCAAAGAAGAAACTCATTTGTTTGATTCAAAACCAACGCTCACTCAGTAATAAGGAGCTTGATCAATTCATGGATAACATCAGTGAGAGAGTGGGAGATTGCCTATATGATGCCATTGTGTTGTACCTCTCTGAAAAAGGTACAGAAAAAAACATGCAGATGCTTTCTCAGAAGATCATCAATGAAGTTAACAAAATTAGTAATGGCAATCAAGATTTCCAAAGTATAAAAACCAGAATGTCTACTGTACCAAAAAACATTGTGGTGGTAGATGAAGATGAAGGGATGTGCAGTGTAGGCTTTCAGCATGCAGAAGAATTGTTCAATATGATCAGTGAATTTCCAGTTCAGGAATGCAAATCAAAAATACTTCCTCTTCAAGGTACACTATGGAAACAGTGGAGCGATAAATATAAACAAGAAAAAGGCAGTAAGGTACCAATTGAAGAAAAGAATAAAGTCAAGAATCAAAGAGTGCAGGTTGCATATAAAATCAAAAAACTTGAATCTCACAGAGTTTTTGTACATTTCATGGGGTGTTTGCAAGAAAGCCACAAGAATTCCGCCAGTGAGTACTTCTTGAAATGGTTGAAAATTCTGCTTGATGAAAAATCAATGAAAGATTTGGCAGTTGTGCGCAAAGACTGGTTAGATGCTAAAATTCAGTATGAAAATGACAAAAGAAAACTTGTTCAAGTAAGGGAAACTGATGATGAAAATGATGAGAGCATTGAAGAGCTCAAAGATAGCCTAAAAGCCTTGGAAGCAGGTGTACAGGAAAAAGAAAAAATATACATTGATGCATCTCTGGGACTAGAACATTTTCTGCGTGAGGTAGGAGTCACATACCAATTTCAGAAAAGCAATCAGCAAATCGGCACAATTTTGAAAGACATGCCAAAAGTTGCAGCATCACTGCTCCTACAGGGTATTCCACTGGAAGTCATGGATGGTGATACATCCAATATAGCAAAGAAATGGATTAAGGAAGTGTTCACAGAGATTCACAAAATGATAGGGGATGCCAAAGTGTATATTCTATCAGTACTTGGCATTCAAAGTTCAGGAAAGTCCACTTTGCTGAATACCATGTTTGGTATTGACTTTGCTGTAAGTGCAGGACGATGTACAAGAGGCCTTTTCATGCAACTTATACCAGTGGACAAGTCAAAAGCGAACCTCCCATTTGATTATCTCATTGTACTAGACACTGAGGGTTTGAAGTCACAAGAAATTGGAAATATGATGCATAATCATGATAATATGCTGGCAACATTGGTGATTGGAGTTGCAAATGCTACAATCATTAACATCAAAGGAGAGAACCAGTCGGAAATGAAGGATATTCTGGAAATTGTAGTACATGCATTCTTAAAGATCCAAGTTGCAAACAGTAAGTTGAGAGCTGTGAAAAAGTGTCTATTTGCACATCAAAATGTTTCTGCTCATGATGCTGACAGTCAACTGGCTCTTGCTCAAGCAAAATTTGTGGATGACCTTAATGCTATAACAAAAGCTGCTGCTAAAAAAGAAGGCATTCCCGGCATAGAGCAGTTCAGCCAGATTATAAGGTTTGAAGGAAGGAATGATTATGACCGCTGGTACTTTTCAGATTGTTGGTGTGGTGATCCTCCAATGGCACCATTTAATCCAACATACAGTGAAAAAGCACTCCAAGCAAGACAAACCATACTAAAAGACATTGAGAACAGTGAGAGTAAAGTTAATATGCCAACAATTTCAGAAGTCTTCTCCTGTATGAAGGATTTGTGGGAAGGAGTGCTTTCTCTTGATTTTGTATTTTCCTTCAAAAACAGTCTTGAGATAGAAGCTGGGCAATTGATGGAGGAAAGGTACAATGAGATTTTAAGCACTCTAGAAGAAAAGATGTCAGAATTTCTAGCAGAATTGAGCAATGATATAAAATCTGAAAGTACTTTTCAGATGCTTCACAAAACATCTGAAAAGTGCAAGCAGAAGTTGTCTGAAAGTCTTGCACCCACTGTATTTATTGAGGCCCAGAACAAATTGACTGCCTTCTTTGATGATAATGAAAAACAGGCATATACTGAACAATGGCGTTCTCAAAAAATGATACAGTTTGATGGAAAGTGCAAGAAACTGGAAGCAGAAATACTTAACACTTTGACTCAAGTCACAGATGAAAGATTTGCTGATTGTTATGCATCAGACAGAGCTAAATCACATCAACAAAAGATGAAAGATGATGCTCTTGAGATAGCTGAGAAATGTAAAGACAAAAATTTGTCAGATGAAGATCTGGATCAAAAGTTTGAAGAACTTTGGGCAAGAAATACAGCAGATCTTCCAGTTGACCATATGGAAACCATACAAGTAAAGAGACACATTGTAGGACAACTGGAAATGGTATTTTCTTCAGATAAGCATCTTCTACACAAGCAGCTAGAACTATCAAAACTTGCATCAAGCGAACCTCATTTGATGCTGAATGAGCAAATGATAAAAAAATAACATTTTGAAGCAAGGACATGGTCAGACAGGTTGGCCAAATTTGTAAAACTATTTGAGCATGAAAGATATATTCCAAATGTTTTGGTAGAAACAAATACACAATTTCAGAAAATAGCAAAGGCAATAGATAAGATTGCAAACAAGTCAGAAGCATACAAACCCGGACTTGCAAAGAATGTTATTAAGGTCATTAGTAAACAATACAAAACCCTGGAAGACCTTCCGAAAGATACCTTTCCTGTTAAACTGACAGTAGAATTTAAAGTCATGTTCTTTGTGCACTCTGCAATGTATGCTTCACACAAAATTCAATTGATGCATGACAATTTCATGCAAGAAAGAAGCTTGAAAGCTAAACTAGAAGAAGAGAAAGGGAAACTGAGGACGCTATTCAAGAATACAGCAAACAGTGCCATCGAAGAGAAGATCGCTGCAGACATATTGTGCTCCATTCTCAGTGCAAGATTGATAGAAACTGTAAAAGAAGAAATTCAAATGCGTCTCAAAATAGACACAGAAAATGACTTTAAAAGAAATAAGTTTCACCTTATTGTCCAGGTACTCAAATCCCTACATGAGAAGGAATGCTTTGAAGACTACATGCGATATGTGTGTGATCCAGAAGTCTACTCAAGTGAATGGTTCGAAGAATATTTTGAGAGAAAAATGGAAAAACAGTATGAATCTGTCTTGGAGTACACTTTGGAGAAGAAAATGATGACAGTGATAGACTGTTTCAGGGAAAACTGTAAAGCCTACCAAACTATGCCAGGTGATTGTCTTGAAGGTTTCTGCAATTCTATCAAACTGGAAGTCCCTTTGCCATACAGTGAGGTCAAAGAAGCTGCTGAACGAAAAATTGTGGACATAGGTCATTTTGAAAAACTTGTTATCCAAACACTGAATGAGAATCACACTCAAATCAAGACAGAAATTGCAGCAGCAAAAGGAAAATGGTATGGAACACCACCCTATCAAGCTGCATTTCAGAAAGTGTGGGGTTGTAAAGAGCTTTGTCCATTCTGTAAAGAGCCATGCCAGTTATCTGACGAAGATCACACTGGAACTGCTCACCACACAATTCAACACAAACCACGAGGCATAAATGGTAGACAGTGGGAAAGAACAGGGGCACTTGTCGTTGAACCATGCAGCTTTGCAATTACAACTGATTCTCACTGCTTTAAGGAAGATGGTAAATCAAAATATTATAGAGAGTACAAAAAGTACTATCCAGATTGGGATATCACCCCCTCTCCGAAAGTAGACTCGTGCAAGTACTGGATGAGATTCATGTGGCAGTACAAAGATCAACTGGCAAGCCACTACACAAATTCAAACATTCGTGATGTTCCGAGTACATGGGGTAGGATAGATGAGAAAGATGCAATGCAAAGCCTGCATATATTTGGAAGCTAAACATGCATCTCGTGAATATGACACAAGAAAACAGTGTGATTTGTAATACTAGTATACTGTATGAATATCTAGCATGTGCCTAATTATGAACACCTCATTGTATCCCGATACAAGAGAGTAGTTTCATTTGCTTTGCTTTACATATGATGCTGTGAGACATTAGATAGATACTAAAACCACACATTAGAGGCTAGATGCCAACTGCAAATTGAAAAAAAGCATTGGGAATCAAAGCTAAAACAACTTAAAAATATTAGGTGTCAAATGAAATAAAAATGAGGGAATACCACTTGGCAGGCCTGGCATAGTACAAAGAAAGCAACTTATACAGGTGTGTGTAGAAAAATTCGGCTTATTGATATTATTAAATTATTCCATTTCCTGAATTTAAAATTTGCAACACAAGAAATAACTGTCTGCCCTCCTATTATACCAAAATTACTTTCTAATTACCTTTTGAATTATTTACATGTGTTACATTTTCTAAAACATCACTTACTCTTACAGGTTAGACAAGTTCCATTTTACAAATAGTTAGAAAGGTTTGATCAAAATCACAGACTTGAAACTCTCATTGTTGCATTATTTGCTCAGATTACGAATATTAAGTGAAGTATGTGACTGATGAGAAATGTATGTACTTTTTGTTGTCTTTTTACTTATGAGCTCAATGTATATATATTTTGATATACCATGTATGCTGAAATAAGCATTATGATATGTATATAGAGAGAATGATGAAGTTGTATTATTAGGCAGATGCAATGAAGTAGCAGTATAATAGCATCAAGCTACGTGTATAATGTAGATACAGTATGTACACTATAGTAGCTTAAAGGTACACTCTCCATGTGTCTCTACTCTAGTATTAGTTGTAGAACGTTATGTACATGCCATTGATATGCCGGCAGTTAACGAAGAAAGTACACCTTTAATGTCTATCTAATCGCATAATAGCTTATATATAATCCTATTAATACGATCAATGTTGTACTTACATGAACATGAATAAAGGGACAACTTTGTTGCTGAGTGGCACAAATTAATAAAGCACGAAGGCAGTTCAGTCCGTTTATGATGTAGAGATTCTCCTCGACAGATAGATTGTTTTGTAATGCTTTACCTAGAGGCATTCAGTCATTATCCCTTATGGTATTCAGACATGATAGTCAGCATTAATTGTCTTGAACGTTTCTGGTGTTTGAAAATTGTTAAATTCCTATGCATGACAATAGATACTATATGGAAATTTTGATAGAGAACATTGTGTTAATGACCAAATATTTGACCAAAACTAAAGGTAGGTTTATTTTTAGAAGTATAATATGAATCAATTGGGAGGTTTGTAGTACAATATTATTTGTCCTTTGGCCATTACACTTTCCTTGTTTTCTGTTTTATCACAAGCGGATTATTGTATGTGTGAAATGGACCTAGAAATTTGTTTATTATGGATGTATCATATCTACAGTAAGTTTTTGAATAAGTTTGTCAGCCCGTTTTGTGAACCTTTTGGTAATGTGTTTTGCGTGAGAATGTTTCAGAATCTGGGCGGGTGAAATAGTCCACAATATGTTTTTGTATTAATTCAGTGCAACATTTGAATAGATTTCAATAATACTTTTTTTGATTTTTTGGGCATTGGGCAAATATATTTCGCCCACCAGTTCTTCCCTGTATTGCTACATTGCTACATGTACCATTGTATTACACTGCATAACTTGTGCTTTATGCTCATCATAAATAAATGTCA